>VFSW01001716.1_pt1 | contig 33361 bp, 28 predicted proteins | sample 5358111 | NCBI WGS metagenome assembly VFSW01 (sample SAMN11554181, study PRJNA540505) | mine drainage metagenome | isolation source: sediment from site ElyBrook_90M | place: USA: Ely Copper Mine, Vershire, VT | collected 2017
CGAAGTCCTTGGGAACCGTCATCAGGATGAGCAGCATCCAGATGATGAAGGTGACCGGCCATTTCAGGCCGTCATCGGCTCGCCAGCCGCTTGCCGCCGCCGCACCGAAGCCCGGACGCCGACTGAACACCTGTTCGGCCATTATTCCGTCACCGCAACATCATCTACTGCCGTATCGCCGACGGCTGCGCGGCCGCAGCCTGATCAGTTCGAGCGATGAAGGCACCGAGTTCGAGCGCATAAGTCTCCTCCCAGCCGCTGCCCCTGATGTGCATCAGGCCGCGATCGAAATACGGATAGCGCTGCGCGTCGACGCTGTCGTCGATCGAGACGCGGGTGCCGTTCTCGCTGAAAATCGTCGCAAGCTCGGCATCGAGTGCGGCTAATTTGCCGCTCCTTTTCAGAGCGTCGTGCAGCTCAGCCTGCATCGGAGCCCAGTAGAGATGGAATACGAAGCCTTCCTCGCGGCTCAGCCGGCAAATTTCATCGAGGATGGCGCGCGCTTCCGGCCGCACGTTCCATACGTCGGCCGCCTTTCGCGCGATCACCGCCTCATCGGCGTGGTATCCCGGAAACCGATCCGGCACGGGAATCGACGGCGCCACCTCCGGCGCCGTCGCAATCTGATCTCCCGGCCTGCGAATGAGACTGAACAGAGGCTCGCCGATCCTCGTGGTCAAATTCAGCGCCGCCGGCCGCCACGAATAATCGACATAGGAGGCATAGTGGCTCTGCAGAAAATGCCGCTCGTAGGGCGAGGTGAACACGCTCGCGACATAGTACGTAAACATCGACTTCTCGATCGGATATACGAATACGTCGCGCGATGCGGCGAGTACGACCTGCCGTGGCCGGTGGCCGCTCATGAGGTAGCGCCTGAGCAGGAAGAAGGAACTCGGCAGGCCTGCGAACGCGTGGGTCGTCAGATCCGCGACCTCACCGGGTGCGCCGATCCGATACCTGTGCACGACATTATGCGTGACGCTGTCACCGAGAAGCACCACGGGATACGGCACGCGATCGTGCTCGACGGAGTACGCCAGGTCGTCGACATTGTGCCGGTGCAGGGTGACGTTCCTGAGCACGAGCGCGACCCCTTCGGCGGCCATCGCAATCGCGATCAGCGCCAGGGGCAATCGAAAGAAGAAAAAGCGCTTCCACTCTGACAATCGATTCGATCTCCGCGAGCCGCTCAGAACTGAAAGTACAGGAACGTGCGTTTGTCGCCAAGCCACCCCAACGTAGGCCAGAGCATTCCCGCGACGATGAATGCCGTCCCGAAGGAAGGTTTGATTCTCATCGGGTGCATCGCCGGATTCGGCAGCAACAGCGACAGGGGTGCCATCAGGATCAGCAAGGATATGAAATGAGCGGTGAAATTTGCCGCCTGAAACACGTCGAAGAACGCGACCGGCAGTCCCAGGGGCTTCGCGAAATTATCGGCCCACAGAGGCAGGTATATTTGCCCCGGCAGGAACATCGCGCGCAGCATCGCGTGCGCCTGCGCGATCGATTCGGCGCGAAAATACACCAGAGTCACGAGAATCATGATCATCGTCACCAGCCAGGCGAGCACCGTGGGCAATCGCGGAAGCTTGGCTTCGCGCCAGACGTGATTGATGGACAATCCTATCGCATTGACCAGACCGAAGACGATGAAGGTCCAGCCGGCGCCATGCCACAGTCCGGACGCGAGAAACGTGATGAAAGTGGGACCGATGACGCATAGCAGGAACGTGGCAACTCGCCCGTTTCGGCGGTCGTCGTTCCAGCGGTGTGCGGCGAGCGCAAGCGGCGAATAGCAATACATCGTGAAGAAGCGCGTCATCGTGATGTGCCAGCGTTTCCAGTAGTCGATCATGCTGGTGGCGCGGAACGGGATGTTGAAGTTGAACGGCAGAAGGAAGCCGAACATCAGGCCCAGGCCGACGGCCATGTCCGAATAGCCGGAGAAATCGAAATACAGCTGCAACGCGTAGCCGATGGCGCCGCACCAAGCCTCGAGGAACTGCAGGGAAAGCGGCCACTGAAACGTCGTATCGACGAAATTCGCTATGTTGTCCGCCAAACACACCTTCTTGAACAGCCCGAAGCAAAACAGCGCAAATCCGGGTCCGAAGGAGAGCGGATTGATCGCTTCGTTGCGGGCGACGGCGGTAATCTGCCGGCCCATCTCTCGATGCAGCACGATCGGTCCGGCGATGAGTTGCGGGAAGAACATCACGAACAGCATGTAGCGCGGCAGGGACGGCACGTCCTCCTCCCCGTCCGTGACGTCGGTAAGATATGTGATCTGCTGGAACGTATGGAACGATATTCCGAGGGGTACGAACAGCGAAACCAGGTGGAATTGCCAGCCGCCCACGAGCTCCAGATTCTCGAGGAAGAAGTTCCGGTATTTGAAATATCCCAGCAGCAGCAAATTGGCCGCGATGGCCGTCCACAGCAAGGCTCTGCTTTGGGAAATGCTCAGGCGCCTCACGAAGCAGTAGTTCATGAGTACCTGCGCCAGCAGCAATGCCAGGTACTTGACGCTCCAGTAGCCGTAGAACACGACCGAGGCGGCCAGCAGAACGCCGATGGCGACCCTTCCGCCCAGATACCGCCGGGCGGCGGTAAACAGAAGCAGGGAGATCGGTAGAAATGCGTAAACGAAGACCGGATCGGTAAACAGCATTTACGGCCCGGATGACGGCTTCGAGCCGGTCTTGACGATCGCGGAGTGGATGTGCGAGACCATTTCCCCGACGTTTCCCAGGCCATTGATGTCTCGGGCGCGCAGCCGGATCCCGAATTTCTTCTCGCAGGCCAGAATGATCTTGATCTGCTGCAGACTGTCCCACCCGGGAACATCGTCGGCGGTGGTGGTATCGGCCAGCTGCAGAGCTTCGTTGTCGAATACGCTGCGAAATATTTCCTGCAGCGAATCGCGAATATCGGATCTGCCAGGTTCTTTCATTCGATCACCGCCTGTCGATTACGCGCACGCTATGGGGGCTTTCTGCGGTCCTATCCGCCGATCGCCGGTATTCCCCGGCGACGGCGCCCGGATCGAATCCGAGTCGGGCGAGAATTTCCGGTATGATCACGTTCTTCTCGCTCGCCGTGTATTCGCACCGCAGCTCCGGGCAGCGCCGCTCCTTCGCGGCCTTGCACAGAGCTTCGAGCATCACGTCCTCCACGTGTCGCCCGAATACCCGGCAGCTCATCACCCAATTGAGGATTTCCCATTCCTGCCCGCTCGCTCTGCTGACGGCGATGGCGACGATGCCGTAATCCTGAAGTCTATCGGTAAGCCGCAGCGCCAATACCGAATTTGCCTCATCCATGATCTGCGCTTCGGAGAAGACGGTGGGATTCAATTTGAACTGATTGGTCTTGCGGATCAGCTGGACGATTCGATCGACGGTGGTCGAGTCGATGCGCTCGATATGCACCACGGGATCCAGGCCCGAGAGAAATTCCTCCAGATTGCCGCCGGGAGTGGCCGCGGCGTCCTGCACGGCGGCCATGACCTTGTAGGAGGCGACGCGGCCCAGGTCTTCACGCGTCAACGAATGCAGGGGAAAGGCCTTGGCCGCGTCGATGGCGCCGACGTAGTAGGCCGGATTCTCCGGCAGCTCGATTACCAGAACTTCCGGGAGCTCGTTGCGAATCAGGGCGCGCTCCACCGGATTGTCATCGACGAACACGAAGCTGTCCAAGCCGAGATTGAGGGTCTTGGCGATGCGCCGCAGATTGGTGGCCTTGTCGTCGAAATTCGCGACGAAGCAGGAGATGTCGGCCTCCCGCAGTACCATGGCGGAATGCTCGCGAAAAGGCGCGAGCGCCGCCTCTTCTCGATTCTTCGAGCACACGGCGAGCACTATGCCGCGCTTCGATAATTCCTTCGCGTAAGCCTGTAGCGCCACGAAGGCCTCGCCTTCGGCGGTTTCCGGGCCGATCTCGATTCCCTGCAATCCATCGTCGCCGACGACGCCACCCCAAAGGGTGTTGTCGAGGTCGAGCACCAGCACCTTGCGCGCGCGGCCCAGTAGTCCGGTCAGCGCGGCGGCAAGCGTATGCGCGATCTCGGGCAGCGCTTCCATGGCAAAGGGCTGCTTGCAGAGGTGGTAGACATGCGCATCGAACCAATGCGTGGCGCCCACGCGAATCTGCAGGGCTTCTGCGTCCACGAAGGTCGCGTTGGCGGGGAGCCGCGCCGCCAGTTGCAGATTGGTCATCTTGACGTGCCAGCCGAGGCCGCCGGGGACCAGTCCGTCGAGTTCGGCGAGGGCGCGAAACGCAGGCAAGTCGAAGGACAGTACCACCGTCGGCACCTTGCTGTTCCTCAGGGTCGATTCCCAGAAGTCGGTTTCCCGCTGAACCAGCGCCTGAGCCTCGGAGGCGCCGATGCCGAAGGACGGAGGAAACTGAATATCGCGATGATTGAGCACCACGATGCAGGCATCGCAATCGTCGCTGGCCGGGCTATGCGGTCCCAGCAATTCACTGACCAGAGCCCCGTAATGTCCCGGGGCGACGGCAGCGCCGAAACCGCATCGCACGAGCATCAGCCGCAGGTAATCGGCGAGGTAATCGGTGGTGATATTGCCGAGGATCTTGACCCTCAGGGGCTTGAGGTGAGGGACCTTGGTTAAATCGGCGCGTTTGAGCCCCGCGACCACGCGCTCCAGATCCTCGCGGGCTGTTGCGGAGATATGCAGTCCCTGCGCTGTTTGTACAATCGAGGTGACCCGAGGGGTGTCCGCAAGCATATCGTCCGCCTGAATCGAAAGTGCCTTGGAAGCTTATGTGAAATCGTCCAACGATCTCATGAAGAAATCGATACCGGGCACGGCACAGCCGTCCCCACGTGGCAGGGCCGATCTTCAATCCTTCGGAGACCGGGTTACCCGGCCGTGCGGCTTGAAGCCATTGTTTCCACTAGGATAATAGACACCGATTCCGGCGGTGTCCACGCGTGCCTCGATATCTGTGATCGGCATTCACTTTGGCCGCCCGCCCGGCGGGTGATTTCCGCCACTGGTATTCGCCCTGATCTATTCGAGCGGCTCTGCCAATCGTCGCGGTCCCGGCAAATCGACGCAAGGCGCAAAACGATGCCTCGCGCGGATGACTGGATCGAGACGCCGAGCGTTACTAATCGGTACATGAGTATGTGCACCTTCGGGATGTGATTTGCTATATATATGGGATGGCAAAGCTTGATGCACGCCAGCTCGATCACGGAACGCTGGAGGAGATCCGGATCCACGCGGTCCGGCAGGTTCAGGCAGGAGAGAGTCCGGAGGTTGTCATTCGCGCGCTCGGATTCTCGTCGCGCTGCATTTACAGCTGGCCGGCGATGTTCCGAGCGGGCGGCCGGGACGCGCTCAAGGCGAAGCGGATTTCGGGGCGGCCGCGTAAACTCGCGGCGCGTGATTTGCAGTGGGTGTACCGCACGCTGACCGGCAGGAATCCGTTGCAGCTGGGTTTCCCGCTTGCGTTGTGGACTCGTGCGATGGTCGCCAAGTTGATCCCCTCAAGCGATGCGGGGTACGTCTGAGCTTGGTGTCGGTGGGTCGATTGCTCGCACAATTGGGCTTGAGTCGCCAGAGGCCGCTGTGGCGCGCCTATCAGCAGGACGGATCACGGGTGGAGCAATGGTTGAAGAAGGAGTACCCGCGGATCCGGGCGCTGGCGAAGCGGGAAAGGGCGGAGATTTGCTTCGAAGACGAGTCCGGGATTCGCTCGGACTTCCACAGCGGCAGCACCTGGACAGTTTGCGGCCGGACCCCGATCGCGCGCGCCTTCATTCAATTCCTCGAACGCCTGCTGCAGGGCCGGCGAAGACCGGTGTTTCTGATCGTCGATGGCCACCCGGCGCACCGCTCCAAGCCGGTCAAGGCGTACGTCGAGGGCCTTGCGGGGAGGCTGCGATTGTTCTTCCTGCCCCCGTATTCTCCCGGGCTGAACCTCGACGAGCCGGTGTGGAACGAGGTGAAGAACGACGCCGTCGGCCGCTCCCGGCATGACGGGCCGGATGATCTGCATCGCGTCCCCAGCGTCTTCCAGGCCCCGGAGACTCGTTACGCCGCGTGATACATGAACACGTCATGTGCTGGTGAGTGACTTGACGCCAAGCGCACCCTCGGACGCAGACCACACTGTTCGTAATCGGTTCGCGCTTGCTCCCGAGGCGCGCATGATGGCCATCGGTATTGTGACGCTCGTCCTGTACATGGCGAATGGCTCTCTGATGCGCTCGATTTTTCACGCCGGCACATCCGCGAGCGGAGCGGTGTTGGCGGGTGTGGAACTCACGAGCGGTTCGGGTCTGGCATGGCGAATGCTTGCCTACGCCGCGGTGACGATTGCGCTGTTCCTCGCCTACTTCGCCGTTCTATCGCTGTGTAGTCGTGGTGAGTTGGCCGGCGGCCACGCGCGGCTGTGGGCGCTGGGTGTGCCAGTTGCCGCAACGCTGATGCTGGCCTTCGATGTACCCGCGTTGTCCGAGGATGTGTTCAGCTACATGGCGCACGGGTTCCTCGCTTTGATTCCCGATGGAAATCCGCTACTGCTTCCGGCCGAGGCGGCGGCCGACACTCCTATCGGCCCGCATTTGGCGGCATTCGGCTGGCATGGTGTGATCGGAATCACGCCCTACGGCATTGTGTGGACGCAAATCGAGGTCGCCGTCATGAAGGTGTGCGGCACCGATGTTGCCATGGCTCTGGCTCTCATGAAAGCGGTAGTTGCGGTGGCCAGCCTCGGGACGGCGTTCTGTATTTGGGTGTTCCTCGGGCATGTGGTTCCATCGCGGCAGCTATGGGGCACTCTCGCCTATCTGTGGAATCCCTTGATCCTGTGCGAGTTCGCTGGCGAGGGACACAACGATGCGCTCATGGTGTTCTTCGTGGTGGCCGCACTCGCGGCCTGCGGCGCGCGCCGACCGCTGCCGTCGATGATGGCGCAGTTGCTCGGCTTCCTCACCAAGTACGTGCCGATCATTTTTTTGCCCACACAACTGATGTACCTTTGGCGCACGCGACGGCGTATCGGCCGCCTCACGCTGGAGATACTTGCGGCCGTCGCGATCACAGGCATCGCGGCCGCCATCCTGTACCGGCCATTGTGGGCAGGCTCGCATTCTTTTGAGGGTTTGCTGCGTCGCGGAGAGCCCATTAGTTCCGCTTCGCCGTTTGGAATGATCGACTGGTTGCTGCGGCGTTCGCCACTGGCCTGGCGAGCAGGCTCACTGACGGTGGCGGTCGTCACCCTGCTGCTGCTGGTGGTCGCCGCTTGGGTCAGTCTGCGCGTGCAGGATGCGAGGGATCTGGCACGCGCCTTCGCAGTCATAGCCCTTACCTATGTGTTGGTCGCTTCTCCGGATTACTGGCCCTGGTATTCCTGTCTGCCGGTGGCCCTGCTGATTGTCGCCGACACTCAGGAGTTGTTCTGGTTGGTTCTGCTGATGAGCGTCACAGCGCGGTTGTGCGCGCCGCTCGAGCTGATTCGCGATCATGGCTTCATCGGAATGCAGGTGGCCAAGGGTGCTCTGACCGGGCTTGGAACGACTCTGCCGCTGCTGGCCTTGGCATTGTGGTGCGTCGTGCGGCGGCGACGTCGCAGGGAACGTGTGCGGATAACCGATGGTTCGCCCGTGTCGAGGCTCTATTGATGCAAGTGTCCGGCCAGAGACATGCGCCGCCCGGCCGGACTGACGAGATCCGAACTCGTGACGCGGCATGCCGCGAAGTCCTTCCTCATGAACAGGCGTCGTGTACGCGCACGGTGACGATGACCGGGACCCCGGCACTAAGCAGGGCGCGCCGCAGGACGGGGGATCGCTTTGCCGAGCCACTTGCGTACGGGCGCGTCATAGAAGATATCCGCACCGTAGGCCACGCCGACCGCCAGGCAGATAAAGCCGGCGCCGGCCCAGGGCTGCACGGACCCCAGGTTGCCGGAGGTCAATTTGATCAACAATGCGAGCGTCATTTCGAAGATGGGAAAGTGCAGAGCGTAGAGAGCGTAGGAAATTGCGCCGAAAAACGCATACAGCGCCACGTAGCGCGTCGGCTTGAGAGTGGCGCCCGCGAGCACCACGATCGGGAATATCAAACCCACACAGATCAAATCGTAGGCGGCGCGAAAGCGATCGGGCGGTTCTATGCATAGCACCAACAGCATGGTCGCCAACGGAAACATCGATCCGGCACGAATTCTCCAGCTCCTCTCGCGAAAAAGGCGCAACAGCAGAACTCCCACCGTAAACGAAAAGAAAACCCGAGGAAATCCTCCGAGGACGTTGTACCAATCGGACCCCGGAACGAGCGAGCCGTAGTGCATCGCCGTCATGGCCAACGCGGCCGCGGAAAGGCCTGCAATGGCCGTCAGGCAGCGAATCGAAAGGCGCCTCCAGGCGAGTACGAACGCAAGATTGACGATCAGTTCGAAGGCCAGCGACCAGGCCGGAGTGTTCAGGGGGTAAATGGAGTGGCGTGGCGCTATGCCGGGAGGCGTGGGCAGGAATCCCAATGCGAACCCGCATGACTCGACAAATGCTGTGGCGGTCCAATTCGGGTGCCTGGTAAGCGCCAGGTTCGCCAGGATTCCAATGGAGACTATCAGTAACCCCAGGAAATAGAGGGGATACAAGCGTATCAGGCGTATCCGCATGAACTCGATCGCGCCCATGCCTCGGGCGAACCTCTTATCGTAGGCATGCGAGAGCACGAAGCCGCTGAGCGCAAAGAACAAGTCGACGGCCAGATATCCGCTGCCGGGGTGAAAGCCGAAGAGCGACTGCGCGTGCCCGAATGCAATGACCAATGCCGCCGTTCCGCGCAATTGATCCAGGCCCAGAAACACATGATCCGCCTCGGTTTTCAATGCCATTGCCCGCGCCGACGCCGGCGGCGATATCGCGCTTGCAGGATATCGATGATCGGTTTCTCCAGGCAGCGGTAGACCAGTATCCCGCCCAGGGTCGCGGCCAGCATGCCGAAAATCGCAAATGCCGCCGCGTGCGCAACGTCGGCGCTCTGACCCGACCAGCGGGTCCAGATCACCCGCGCGACCCCGAGCGAGAATATATGGCTCAGGTATATGGAATAAGAGGCGTCTCCCAGCAATGCCGGTAACCAATGGTGCCTGATTCCCCCGTTGCTCTCCAGGGTCACCGTCCCCAGAACGACGGCGAATGCCCCGGGGATATACGCCATCGATTCGCTGTAGGGCCAATGCAGCGCAGTCAATAATCGCGAATCGACGATCAGCAAGAACAGGCCGCCGATCGCGAGTGCGTAGCCGAACAGGCGTCCGAGCCTGTGACCCGGGCGCACATAGTATTGACCGATCAGCATGCCGCCCCAGAACTCGAAGATCCTCGGATCATCGTAGAACGCAAGCGATGAATGGCCGATGGCGCCGGAGAAAAGCCGTTCGCCGACGAACACCGCCGCAAATATCGCTCCGCATAGAATCAGGCGGCGAGAGGGCGGCGCGAACAGGATCAAGGTGAAGATCGCGTAGAAGAACATCTCGAAATTCAGCGTCCAGCCGGGCACGAGTATCGGGAAAAACTCGCCGTGCTGCGTGGGATTGGCGTAGGGAATGAACAGCATGCTCTTCAGGACTTGCACCGGCGAGGCGCTCGTTTCGCGAAAAAAATCCGGCCGAAGCCAGAGAGCCGCGATCAAGGCCAAGGTCAGCAGCCAGTACAGAGGCACGATGCGAATGATCCGGCGCGCCGCGAAATCGCCGGGTGTGGTGTTGCGGCTGGTGACGAACATGATGAAGCCGCTGATCACGAAGAAAATGTCCACCCCGGACTTGAAGCGCGAGATCTCGAGTATTCCTCCCGCCTGCAGCATCGCTTGGTAAGCCGGGACCTGAATCGCGAGATGCACGTACGCGACCATGAGCGCCGCGATGGCGCGCAGGTATTGAACGCCGAAGAGTTTGTGGCGCTCGGCCGGCACGGGAGCATCCGCGGCGATGGCGGGCGTCATGCCGATTTCACGAGACATCGGCGATCATCGATTTATCCCGGTATTCGCGGCATTTAACATCGCCGGATAAAGCGTGAACTGCTTCACATCAGCGCAGCGCAGGCAGTCGCCATTCAGAGACGAATTGCAAACGAGGCGATGTGCATCAAGCCTATGCGGCACATGAAGTCCTTCGGTCGATCTGCTTTTCGGTTGGATGTGGGAGCAAATACCGTGCAAAGAGTCTACCTCGTTCTCGCAGCTTTGAGCTGGTTTCTGGCTGCTTGCAGCGGTGGAGGCGCGAGCGGTTTGTCCTCATCGGTCCCTCCCACCAGCAGTGTATCCAGCGCCGCGAGCGCGGGCACGGGAAGCGCCGGCGGCACCTCGGCCGGCGGCACCTCGGCCAGCGGCACTTCCGGATCGGGAGGCGGCTCCGTAACCTCGGGTGCCGGAACCACCGGCTCGATCACCGTCAACGCCTCGACCAAGCTCGCCGCCATTTCCGCCAACACCTTAGGAACCAACATGGCGGTGTGGTCCAACGTGACCATTCCGGGAACCGCGGGGGCCGTGGCGGCCACCGGCGCCCACTTGGTGAGATGGCCCGGTGGATCGGCGTCGGATCTATATCATTGGGCGAACAATTCCGTTTGCGCCGGCACCTATGCCAATCCGGCCAGCACCTTCGATAATTTCATGCAGAACGTCATCGTTCCCAACAACTCGGAAGTGGCGCTGACCGTGAATTATGGGACGAATTCCACCTGCAACGGCGGCGGTGATCCGACGGAGGCGGCCGCCTGGGTGGCCTATGTGGTCTCGAAGGGTTACAACGCGCACCACTACACCGTCGGCAACGAGGTCTATGGCGGCTGGGAAACCGATATGCACGCCAAGAAGAACGATCCGACCACATACGCGAACGCCGTGGGAACCGCGAGCAGCGGCGGTTACTACCAGCTGATGAAGGCGCAAGACTCCACCGCGCAGATCGGCGTGGTGGTGGAGAACAACCCCGCCTGGGATCAGGTGGTGCTCGGCACGGCGCAATACGATTACGTCGAGTTGCACGAGTACTTCCAGGCTCCCGGGGCGGAATCCGATTCGTACCTGCTCACCCAGGCACCGGCGTCGCTGACCGCGGACATCGCATCGGTGCGCGCGGAACTGGTGGCGGCGGGCAAATCCGCGAGCACCCCGATACTGCTCGGTGAATTCAACACCGTGTATACGAATCCGGGAAAGCAGAGCCTGTCCATCGTCAACGGTCTGTTCGCGGGCATGGCGCTCGGGGAGCTGCTGAACGACGGTGTGCCGATGAGCACCTGGTTCATGGCGATCGGCGCCGGCTGCAACGGCGGGCAGGACTCGAGCACGGTGGCCGCGACATTGTACGGCTGGCAGAACTTTGGATCCTACGGGCAGATCTCCGACGGTTGGGCGACGGGGGCCTGCGCGACGAATTCCCAGGCCGTGCCCTTCGGCACGGTGCTGCCCTCCGGCAACGCCGAACACCTGGCGGCGAGCTTCGGGGTCGCGGGTGAGCAGATGCTGAGCGCCTCCGTGGATTCCTCGCTCTCCAACGTGCGGGCGTATGCGGCCACCCAAGGCAGCGGCTTTGCGCTCATGCTCTTTAACCTCAGCGAGACGGCGAGCGCGTCGGTGACCGTCGGGGTTTCCAACACCGCCAAGACCTCGTTCTCGGCGAGTACGGTCACCTACGGCAAGGCGCAGTACGATGACTCTCAGAATGGCCAGTGGACCGCCCCGGTGTCGCAGTCCCTCGGTACTGTCACCGCACCGGTGAGTGTGACTCTGCCGCCCTGGAGCATGACGGTGCTGAAGCTGCAATGATTCGCTCCCGCCGTCTCCGCCTGTTGCGAAGGCGGCAGAGCGGGTGCAGTATCGCCCGGTGATCGGGGATCTTCGGTTCTTCAGTAATTTGAGGCGTATGAGCGTTCCCGCTCGGCGGATTCTGGCGCTCGGGGTCTTCGTGATCGCCGTCAGCGCCTGCGGGTCCGCCCGCTCGGGCCCGCCCGAGCCTCCGGTGGCCAGCAGCGCCGGGTCAGCCAGTCGCGCGACCGCGCTCGATCTTCACATCCTGGTGGATCAATTCGGCTACCGGCCCGGCGATGCCAAGGTGGCCGTGATTCGCGATCCTCACGTCGGCTTCGATGCCAAAGAGTCCTTCGTTCCGGGACAGGACTACGAGGTGCGCCGCGCGCAGGACGGTGCTGTGGCCTTCGCCGGCAAGGCGGCGATGTGGAACGGGGGCGCGGTGGAGGCCTCCTCCGGCGATTCCGGCTGGTGGTTCGACTTTTCGGGCCTGACCGCACCGGGCAACTACTTCGTCTACGACGTCGCCAAGCAGCGCCGCTCGGCGACCTTCAGCATCGATCCCGCGGTCTATCGGAATGTGCTCAAGGCCGCCGTCAGGATGTACTTCTACCAGCGCAGCGGCTTCGCCAAGCGTGCGCCGTTTTCGGGGAAGTGCTGGGCCGACGACCCCGCGTACCTCGGCTCGGGCCAGGATACCGCGGCGCGCGACGTCACGGACCGCGATAATCCCGCCAAGGTTCGCGACCTGCGCGGTGGCTGGTTCGATGCCGGGGATACCAATAAATACGTCACCTTCGCGGCGCAGCCGGTGCATCAACTGCTCACGGCCTTTACCGAGAATCCTGCGGTCTTCACCGACGATTTCGGCATCCCGGAGTCGGGCAACGGCATTCCCGATCTGATCGATGAACTTAAGTGGGAGACCGACTGGCTGAAGCGGATGCAGTTCGACGACGGCGGCGTGGCGCTCAAGGTCGGCGCGGTCGTCTATGCCAGGGCGAGTCCGCCGAGTTCGGATCGGAGTGAGCGTTTCTACGTTCCCGAATGCACCTCCTCGACCATCGCTGCGGCGGGAATGTTCGCGCATGCGGCAATGGTGTACGCGAACTTTCCGCCGCTCGCCGCCGAGGCGGCCGACCTCCGGCGCCGTGCGCTGCTGGCGTGGAAATACTATCAGAGCGTGCCGGCCAAGCAGGCCAAGTGCGACACCGGCGTGGTCCACGCCGGCAATGCGGATTGGAGTGCGGCCGATCAGGATGCCGAAGCCGTGACGGCGGCGGTCTACCTCTACGCGATCACCCACGACGCCGTGTACGGCGATTACGTGCGGGCGAATTACCGCAACACCCGCCCGTACCGGGACTTCGGCTGGTCGCGCTACAACCCCGAACAGGGCGAAGCGCTTCTGTACTACTCGACCATGGGCGATGCGGACGGGCCGACCAAAGCCGCCATAATCGCCGACAAGCGCCGCGATGCGCTTGCCGGAAATCAGGTGTACGGCTTCGAGCCTGGCGACGATTTATACCGGGATTTCCTTCATGACCCGCAGTATCACTGGGGCAGCAACAATCCGCGCGCCTCCTACGGCAACAGCAACCTGGACGTGATCGCCTACGGGGTCGGTGCCGGCGATCCGGAGAAATACCGCCTGAGGGCGATCGAGGTGCTGCACTATTTCCATGGGGTCAATCCCTTCGGCAAGGTGTATCTCACCAATATGCAACGCTACGGAGCCACCAATTCCGTGAACGAGATATTCCACGCCTGGTTCTGGGCGGGCTCGCGATGGAGCGATGCGCTCACCTCGGATTGTGGACCCGCTCCGGGCTATGTCCCCGGTGGTCCGGTGGCGAACGCAGCCGCCAACGGCATTCCCGCCGATATCTCGCCGCCCTCCGGTCAGCCGGCGCAGAAATCCTATCGCGACTGGAACGGCAATTACCCCGAGAGCTCCTACGTGGTCAACGAGGCGGGCATCTACTACCAGTCCGCCTACGTGCAGCTTCTCGCGAATTTCGTGAACTGACTCACATTCGCGAACTGACTCACATTCGCGCAGCGGTCGCCAGAAGGCGACATATTGGCAAGCGGGAACCCTGGCCGTACATTGCGGATCACGGAATCAATCCGATTATGTTCAGTAGCTTGCCATGCGTTACGTCACCTGGAATTTGCACGGAGAGCGCGGATTCTCAGCCCTGCTGGCCGTGAGAAGCGGCTGGTTGCTGGCCTTCGCCGCATCGCTGGGGCTGTCCGGCTGCGGCGCCGGCGTTAGCACTTTGGCGAGCGGGGCGTCGAACACCGCAACCGGTTCCAGCACCGGCAGCACCTCGACCGGCTCCTCGACCGGATCGTCGAGCGGCACCACGACCACCGGCGGCGGTTCCACCGGCACCGGTGGCACCACCACCGTTTCCCCTCAAGCCATGGGCCAGCTCGCGGCGGCCCGTCTGCTCATGCAGGGCACCATGGGTGGTTCGCTCGCCGACCTCAACACCGCCGCCGCCGAGTCCTACGACGCCTGGTTCGCGGCTCAGTCCGCGGCCACGGTGAGTCTCGAGGAGCCGCGAATTCCCAACTGGAATTCCAGCCAGACTCCGGCCTGGTGGTACAACGCGGTCAACGGTCCCGATCAATTGCGCCAGCGCATGGCTTTCGCGCTGTCCGAGATTCTCGTTGCCTCTTCCGTGAACGTGGTCCTCTACACCCAGGGTCGGGGCCTGGGCTATTACTACGATCAAATCGCGAGCAACGCCCTCGGGAATTTCCGCACCCTGCTGACGGCGGTGTCGACCTCGCCCGAGATGGGCGAGTACCTGACCTTCTACAAGAACGACGTGCCGAATCCGGCCACGGGAGTTCAACCCGACGAAAATTATGCGCGCGAGGTGATGCAGCTGTTCACCATCGGGCTGTGGCAGTTGAACCCGGACGGCACGCAAACCCTTGACGCCGGCGGCAATCCCATCCCCACCTATGCCCAGGCGGATGTTTCCGCGCTGGCGAGGGTGTTTACCGGCTGGGGCTCCGCCCTCGATGGCCAGTCGGCCGGTGCGGCTTGGAGCAATGAACAGCCGGACTATCTTAATCCCATGGCCTGCTACGCGAGCCATCACGACTCCGGCGCCAAGACCATCGTCGGCGGGGCCACCATCGCAGCGGGCGGTACCTGCCAGTCGGATATGGCGACGGCCCTGGACACTTTGTTCAACCACGCGAACACCGGGCCCTTCATCAGCAAGCAGCTCATTCAGCGGCTGGTCACCAGCAACCCTTCCGCCGCGTACGTTGCCCGGGTGGCCGCGGTGTTCGCCAACGACGGCACGGGGGTGCGCGGCAACCTGCTGGCGGTGGCCAAGGCCATATTGACCGATTCGGAAGCGGTCGCGGTGGGCACGTCGGCGGGGGCGGGCAAGCTGCGCGAGCCGATGCTGCGCCTGACCGCCCTGTGGCGCGCCTTCTCGGCCTCGCAGAGCAACGGCCTGGTCTCGGATCAAATCACCAGCAACGCCGCGCCGGATTTTGGCGAAGACGCGTTGCAATCGCCCACGGTGTTCAATTTCTTCACGCCGAGTTACGAGCGCGCCGGGCCGATGGCCACCGCCGGTTTGGTGACCCCGGAGTTTCAGATCACCAACGAGAGCTCCATCGTGCTGACGGCGAACGATCTGCAGTATCAGGCCTACAAATTCGTCAACGCCGCCGGGGTCGCCGAGATCGGCGTCGACGCGCCCGGCGGGCAGGGGACCCCGGGCGCGAACGACATGGTGCTGCACACCGCGGCCTGGGAGCCCTTGGCGGCGGATCCGGCGACCCTGGTGACCCAGCTCGGCCTGGTGTTCATGCCGGGCCAGATGCCGACCGCGATGTACAACACCCTGGTCAATTACGTGACGGCCATTCCGGCATCGAGTCCCGCCAACCGGGTCATCGAAGCGGCTTCGCTGCTGCTCGGTTCACCTCAGTATTCGGTGCAGCGTTGAGATGCGGTCCATGAAAAAAGAGCTGTCGCGACGGGATTTTCTCCAGCTGGGCGCCGGCGCGCTGCTGACCTCGGGGGTCATGACCCTGGCCGGTACCCGGGCATCGCATTCGGCCACGGGCTTGAGCGGCTACAAGGCGCTGGTCTGCCTCTTTTTGAACGGCGGCAACGACGGCCATAATTGGCTCGTTCCGCTGACCAGCTCCGCCTACAGCCTGTACACCACCGGACGGCAGGATCTTGCGCTGGCGTCCAATACCCTCCTGCCGCTCAATGGAACCGCGAGCAACGGCATCACCTATGGCATGCACCCCAGCTGCCCGCAGCTGCAGTCGCTGTTCAATACCGGCAAGGCAGCGATGGTGTGCAACGTCGGTCCCCTGGTGCAGCCCGCGACCATCGTGCAGGCCAAAGCCGGCTCCGTGGCTCTGCCTCCCCAGCTCTTCTCTCATTACAACCAGTCCGTGGAATGGCAGACCGGTGTACCGCAATCCATTCAGCCTTACGGGTGGGGTGGAAAGATCGCCGACCTGTTCACTGCCCAGGGCATGGCGGCCAACCTGTCCTTCAACGTGGCGATCGGCGGATCGAGCACCTGGCAGCAAGGCCAGGTCACCAATCCCTACACCCTGGGCGTCTCCGGCGCACCGGTGTTGAACGCCACCGGTAATCCGTACTATCGCAGCGGCGCACGCCAGCAGGCGACTCAGGCGCTGCTCGATCAGGCGGCCAGCGACCCCAGCCTGCTGGTCAACGCCGCCGGCTCGATATTTCAAAGCGCCTCGGCCAAGGTGAACCTGGTCAACGGTGCGCTGAGCGCGGCGGGCGATCTGGCCACCGTATTTCCGGCCGCGCAGCCGAACGACTGGGGCTTGAGCCAGCAATTGCACGAGGTTGCGCGGGTGATCAAGGCCCAGGCGCAGATCGGCGACAGCCGGCAGTTGTTCTTCGTGCAGTTGGGGGGATTCGACACTCATAGCGGCCAGCTCGCCACCCAGAGCACCTTGCTGGGTTACGTCAGCCAGTACGTCGATGCTTTTTGGAACGCGATGCTCGAGATCGGCATGCAGAACGACGTGACCCTGTTCACCATGTCGGATTTCGGCCGCACCCTCACCTCCAACGGCAACGGGGCCGATCACGGTTGGGGCAGTCACCACCTGGTGCTGGGTGGCGCGGTGGCGGGGGGCAGCTTCTACGGCTCCATGCCGGACCTCACCCTCGGCGGAGCGAACGACATGGGTCAGGGACGGCTGCTGCCCACCACCTCGGCGGACCAATACGCGGCGACGCTGGCCGCCTGGTTCGGCGTGGCCGCCGCCGACCTCGCCACGATTTTCCCGAATTTATCCAACTTCCCCATCGGCAGCTTGGGTTTCCTGGGCTGAGCCGCCTGCCGGCGCCGCTCAGATCTTCGCGGGACTCGCGTTGCGGGCCTCGATCACCGACAGGTAGATCAGCCCGCAGACATTGAGCAGCTCGCCGATCAATATGCCGAGCAGCGCTCCCAGCACTCCCCAGCGCAGAACCCCGAAATAGCTCGCGCCCATGGCCGTCAGTGCGCTCACCAGGGTCAGCGAGCTCATGATCCGGAATCTGCCGCGCACGGTCAGCAGATACAGCAGCTGGTCCCGCAATAAGGTGACCAGGCTGACCGCGAACCACATCAGCAAAAGATCGTCCCGCTGCGCGAAGGTTTTCTTCAGCACTTCCGCGAACAGCCAGTCGCGCACGGCCCAGATGACTGCGCAATAGCACAGCGCCCCCAGGGTGAGCACCAGTGCGAGGCCGCGCATACGGCGCAGCACGCGCCGCGCACCCACGGTATGGAGCCAGCCGGCGACCGTCGGCAGCAGCATGGTGCCGAGGCCCGTGGAGACAAGGGTGCGCGGCATGATGGTGAGCCGGGTCGCGGGCCGCGCCGCGCCCGCCTGCACGCTCAACAGGCCGGCGACCAGGTAGTTGTAGCCCTGGCTGAACAGCCAATGCACCCCGGCGCCGCCGGCGGCCCACACCCCCAGGGGGGCGAATTCGCGCAGTATTCCCGGTGCGCCGGTGAGGTTCCAGGGTTCGAACCGCCAAAGTGCCCGCGAGCCCTGCCAGCCGCCGACCGCCGCGGCCACGCCGATGCTGAGCACCGCGAAGGCGGCGGGCCATGGGGTCCGCGTCGCCAGCCACGCTCCCGCGATCAGCACGGCGGCGTACACCGCGTCCGTGCCGAGCACGGTGAGCGGCCGGCGGCAGCCGAGCAGCACCATGCGAAAATATTCGCGATACAGCGAGAAGGCGACGGCGAGCGCCGCCACCGCGCAGATGACGGCGCTCGCGGGCTGCACCGCATGGACGAATCCCAAAAGTGCGGCGGCCACCCCGACCCCCAGAGGAATGAGAGGCCAGATCCTGCGCTGGTCGCGGTAGATCCCCCCGACCAGGGCAGCTCTCTCGGGCCGGGTTCCCCGCGTCATGCGCACCACCAGCTGCGGCTGGATGAAGGTGTTCTGCAGCATCACCACCAGCGACATGGCATTGAACGCGAGCACGTAATAGCCGTATTCCAGATCGCTGGTGCGCCGGATCATCAGCAACCCGACCAGGAGATTGGTCGCGGACAGCAGCGCCTGCATGACGACGGCGCTCGCCAGCAGACGTGCCAACCGGCGGCCGCGACCCGCGTTCACGTTACGAGGGGGTGTCGCGATCGGTTTTCACCCAGCCCGCGGCCCGCGGCCGGGTGAGGATCGACACGACTTTCCACACCAGGAACACCGGTGCCGCCGTCAGATCGGCAAGGCCCCGCAGTCCGGTGCCGCTCAGCTGCCAGCCGCGCAGCACGTAGGCGACCAGCACGGCCGTGCATGCGAGGCTCGCCTCGAGAGCCGCTGTGAATCGCTGCTGCCGCGTCCAGGCTTCGAGCGAGGCGACCAGCGCGAGTGCAATGACGTTCAGCGTCACGTACGACAACGGCAGCACCAGGAGGTCGAGCGCGAGATCCAGGCACACCCGGCTGCGTCCTCGCCAGGCGGCGCGCAGCAGCTCACCGGTGCGCGAGCGGATGAGCTGGAAGCGGCCTCCCTCCCAGCGCTGCCGCTGGCGCTTGGCGATCGCCGCGTTCGACTCCATCTCGCCGCGGCATTCCGCCTCGTCGGCGTAGTACACGCGGCAGCCGGCGAGGCCGAGATCGATGCCGTACTCGATGTCCTCGGTGATCGAGAAGGCGCGGTACGGCACCCGGCGCAGCGTCTCATGCGTCACGCACCAGCCGTTGCCTCGCAGGCCGCAGGACAATCCGAGCCGCTCGCGGGCGCGCGAGCGCGCGACGTGGAACGCCGCCTTGGCGATGGTGACCAGGCGAGTGCGCCAGGACTCGTCGGGATTCAACACCCCGTAATGCGTCTGCACCGCGGGGGCGCCGCGCTGTACCCGGGAGGCGATCGCCTCGAGCAGGTTCGCGGAAACCTCCGAGTCGGCGTCGACCACCACCACGGCCTGCGCCCAGGCCTCGGCGGTGCTTTCGCGAAAGGCGAGTTCCAGGGCGTAGCCCTTGCCGCGCAGCTGCGCGTCGCGCCGCTCCAGCACCAGTGCGCCGGCGCCGCGCGCAAGCGCCGCGGTCTCGTCGCTGCAGTTATCCGCCACCACCAGCACCCGGTATCGATCCTTCGGCCAGTCGATGCCCGCCAGGCTCGCGAGCGTCCGGGCGATCACCGCCGACTCGTTATGAGCCGGGACTACGATATCGAAGCGCAGATCGCGCACGGCGGGCACCGCCTTCGGCGGCCGGGCGGAAAAGACGACCGCGGCCAGCAGGTACGCCGAGGACAGGCAGGCGGGAACCGCGAGCAGCCAAATCACGCCGTCCAGCGCCGTCAGCAGGCTCATGCGTGTTTCACACGGTCAGAAGTGATTCAACACCGCACCCAGCACCCCGGCCTGCGCGGTGTTGAGCCGGCGCAGCATGTCGCGAGTTTCCTTGAAAGGTGTGCGTTGCGCGCGGCTCAGCACCAGCACGCGCCTTGCCAGGGTCGCGATGGCGATCCCATCGGCGCAACGCGACACCGATGGCGTGTCGATGACCAGGAACTCGTAATGATTGCGCCAATCCGTCACGAACTTCGCGAAGCGGCCGTCGGAGAGCAGCTCGAGGGGGTTTCCGGGGATCGGTCCCGCGGTCAGCAAGTGCATCTGCGGCAGGTCCACCACCGGGTGATAGATCGGCGACTGAAAGTTCGTCAGGAACGAGGACAGGCCGTGTTCGTTCGTGGCGCCGAACAGCACGTGCTGGCGCGGACTGCGCATGTCGGCGTCCACCAGCAGCGTGCGCCGTCCGAGCTGCGCGAAGGCGATGGCGAGCTCCGCCGCGAGCTGCGAGCGTCCTTCCTGGATTCCCGGGCTCAATACCGCGACGACGTTCGCGCCCGGCGATCGCTCGCTCAGCAGCATGAGCTCCGTGCGCAGCGCCCGCATTCGCTCGCTGCGCGGATCGCTCGGGTCGTGCGCGATCACCAGCCGCGGGCTGGGAATGACCGGCTCGGCGCTTCGCAGCACGATGCGCCGGTCCGCGGCGATCTTGCGCAGCGCCGCTTCGACCAGTCCGGGATCCTGCGGCATCGCTCCGGTGTGGGCCCGGATCCGCGCCTCGTCGAGCTGCGCGTTGCTCACCAGGCCGAGCCGCAGCGCCGCCTGCGCGAAACCCAGGCTCTGCTGCTCCATGGCGTCGAATATTCTCTGGATGCCTTCCGAGTCGATGCCGAAGCGCGACACCAGCTCCTCGCGCAGCCGCCGGTCGTCGTCGGATCCCGGATCCTGCGATGCTTGCGCCTTCATGCGTGCTCCTCCGCCGGCGCCAGGCGCTCGAATTCCATCAGCACCGGCACGCTGAAGTCGCGCTCGAAATCGTCCCGGCAACGCACCCGGCGATTCAGCAGCAGCTCGTAGCCCAGCGGGATGACGATCCCCAGGCCCAATCCGAGCATGGCGCCCATCAGCACCATCTTGATCTTGTTCGGGCGGCTGGCCTTCTGCGGCGGCACGGCGCGGCTCACCACGCTGATCTCGTTGAAGTGTCCGTCGGAGGCGAACATGATCTGGTCGTATCCGTCGAGGGCGCGCTTGTACACGTTCTGCGCCGACTCGAGCTCCAGCTGGAACTTGGTGCCCTCGTCGTGCAGACGGCTCACCGTCGCGACCTTGGCGCGCTGTTGCTCCACCGCCGCGCGTAGCTTCTCTTCGAGCCGGCGTGCGGAGGTCAATTCGGCCGACGCGCCTGCGCCCAGGCTTTGCAGTCCCGCGCTCAGCGTGCGCCGGTTCGCGTCGATCTGGCTCTGCAGCTCGATCACCTGGGGGTGGCGCGGGCCGAGCGTCGCCTGCAGCTGCGCCAGGTGCGCCTGCTCGAGGGCGAGCTGCGACTGCAGCGCCTGGATGGTGACGGAAACTTCCGCGCCCTTGCTGTAGGTGGGATCCCCCGCGGCCCTGACCTCGGCGCTGCGGCGCGCGTTCTCGGCCTCCTGCAGGCGGGTCTCCAGCGAGGCGAGCAGGCTCATGTCGATACTGGTATGCGTCTCGTCGGTCTCGATCGCTCCGGTGCGCTGCCGGAACGCGGTCACCTGATCCTGGGCCGCGCGCACCTTGTTCTTGAGCTCGGCGAGCTCGGCCGAGTAGCGCTTGGCGCGCGCGCTGGCCGGGCCCCCCCTGCGCGCGCGCGCCGGGGTCAGGTACACCTCGGCGCGGGGGTTGGGGACGTCGGCGGCGCGTCCGGCGGAGCGCGCCGCGGCGGTGAGATAGATGAGCTGGCTGCCGGCGGGACCGGCCTCGATGTCCAGGGTCTTCCACAGGCTGTCCTTGGCCCAGTCCCGCACATTGCTGCCGTCGCCGCGATAGCCGTTCGTGTAATAGCTGTTGCGCGTGAGGTTGAGCTGGTCCACCACCGGCAGCAGCACCTCCCCGCTCTGCATGAGCTGGATCTCGGTGGCCATGAAAGGACCGAGCGGCTCGGGTTGATTGGTCGCCCCTTCGAGCGGACCGCGCTGCTGCAGATTGACCATCAGCGTCGCGGTGGCGGTATAGGTCTTCGGCGACAGCTTCGCAACGAGCGCCGTCAGCGCGATCACGGCGGCGGCGATCAGCAGGGCATGCCGGCGATACGCCTTGAGAATGGAGACGATCTGCAGCAGCGACAGCCCGGGAGTGGCGAACTGCGCCGGGATCGAGGAGGCGCCCCCCGGCGGGGGTCCGATGAGCGCTTCGCTGCTGACCGCCAGCACCGGCAGTTTTTTTACGGATCTCAAAAGATGCTCTCGTTGACGCGCACCACGTCGTCGGGACGCAGCAGCTCGCTCAGCTTGACCTTCTTCGTGCTGTAACTTCCGTCGGCGTTGCGCCGCTTGATGAACACTCGGCGCGTGCTGCCGCGCGGCGTCACGCCGCCCGCCCGGGCGATCGCCTCGATCACCGTCATGTTGCTCTCCATCTTGAATTTCCCGGGGGTGGCGACCTCGCCGTAGATGTAGAACTGCGGCGCCGCGGGTACCAGCACCGAGTCGCCGCCGCGCAGGGAGACGTCGGTCATGCCCTTCGTGCCGCTCGACAGGCTTTGCAGATTCACCGGAATCCGGCTGATGGCGCCGTCCTTGTCCGAGCGCAGGATGACCACCGTATCACCGCCGATCGCCGTCACGCCACCCGCTTCGGCCAGCAGGTCCAGAATCGAGGTATCCGACTGGATCGCGTATCGGCCGGGTTTGCTGACCTCGCCGAGCACGGAGACTCGCTGGCTGCGCGATTGGGTGACCAGCAGGGTCACGTGCGGATCCACCAGGTACTTCCCGTCGCGCAGCGCCTTCTCGATTCTCGCGCCCGCCTGCGCCGGCGACAGACCGCTCACCTGCACCGGTCCCGCCAGCGCGATCGGCAGGGTGCCGTCGTCGGAGACATACACCGTGCCGTCCATCTCGGGCTGCCCGTACACCTTGACCGTGACGCTGTCGCCGGGGCCGAGCTGCAACAGCGGGGTCGCCGGCTGTGCCGATCCGCGTTCGGCCTGGCCGAGGCACAGCGCCGGCAATAGCGCGATGGCCGCCGCGAGCGATGCGTATCGAGCCCACCTGCCATTAAGATTCACGCGGTGATCTCCAAGTTGCCGCCTCGGCCGCTCCCCGCGGAGACTCCGGCCCGAGGCCCGAGCCAAAAGTATAGAGGAATCCCGGCGCGAGAGTCAGTGAGCCAAATCTCGACTCGGGCTCAGCGGGGCACGAAAAACTCGCTGTATTGAACGATCCGGCCTGCGCGCACCTCGATCAGATCGATCAAATCCGTGGCCACCGTGATGCCGGTGACCTTCGAATGGATGTCTGTGCGCCAGCGCACCGCCGCCCGGGGCGGTTCCTGAACCACCGAGAGTCGCGTGTATCCGGTCAGGCGAAACACCTTCACCATCATGGCGAGCCATGGGCGAAATTCGCCGATTCCGTGGGCGGTGATGGCGATCGGCTTGTCGGCGCTCGCGCCGCGGATCTCGAACTCGCCCTGATCGGCGAACAGCCGGCACATGCCCGCAAGATCGCCGGCGAGCCGGGCAGCGTGCAGCGCATCGATCACCTCAAGCGTCACGGTGCGAGGCTCCACGCTGCGCGCACCTGTGCGCCGATTTCCGCCATGGCCGTGCGTGCATAAGGAACGACTCCCGCGAGACCGTAGAACAGATGAATCATACCCGGGTGACAAGTGTACGACACGGGCACGCCGGCGTGCCCGAGTCGGGCCGCATAGGCGGCGCCCTCGTCGCGCAGCGGATCGAATTCGGCGGTGTGGATCAGGGTCCGCGGCAGACCGTCGAACGCCGCCGCCCGCAGGGGCGAGACCCGCGAGTCGCCGCGCTCCTGTCCCGCCGGCAGATAGTGCTGCAGATCGTGCTCGAGCGTGCCCTCATCGACGAGGTACCCTGCGGCGAATTCGCGGCGCGAGGGATGGCTTCCGCCGTGATCGAGAATCGGGCAGAGCAGCAGCTGCAGCGCGAGCGGGCGCTCCCCGCGCCGCGCCCGATCCGCACACACCGCGGCCGCGAGCGTGCCGCCTGCCGAATCTCCGCAGATCCCGAAGCGCGCCGAGTCGATGCCGAAAGCGGCCGCTTGCTCGGTGATCTTTCGAACCGCCGCCGTCGCATCCTCCACCGCGGCCGGAAACGGGTGCTCGGGCGCCAGCCGGTAGTCCACGGAAAGCACGCGGCAGTCGGCGGCCCGTGCCAGCGCGCGCGCGATGGCATCGTGGGTAGCGATGCTGCCGGCGACCAGTCCGCCGCCGTGGAAATATGCGAGCCCCGGCATCCGCGCCGCACCGGGCGCACCGGCCGCACCGCCTGCCGGCGGCGTGTACACGCGCACGGCCAGCGGACCGGCCGGTCCGGGAACGGTGCGCTCCTCGATGCCGCCCGTGGGCGTCTCGGGACCGGAAAAACTCATCAATTGCGCCACCGCGGCGCGTCGCTCGGCGATGCTGGTCTGCCGGGTATCGCGCGGATTGGCGGCCGCCAGCGCGTCGAGAAAGCGCCTCACTCGGGGATCGAGCGGCATGAAACGCGTTGCCGCCCTTACAGGCCGAGCGCCGCCCGCGTCGCCGCCGGCCAGCGCGCGAGCTCGATCCCGTGGATGGCGAACAGCGCCACCGTGAGTCGATCGATCCCGAACGCGACGCAGCTCGTGTGCGCGAGCTCACCGGCGGCGTCGTGAATGCCCCAGACGTTGCCGAAATGTTCGCGGTGATAGTTGAAACTCATGCACGCGGTAGGTGCGGCGCCCGGATAGTAGGGAATGAGCAGCTCGAACTTCAGCGTCTGCTGCCGCTGGCTCACCGCCTTGACCCGTCCCACCCGTCCGAAGAAAGGGTCGTTCGCCACATCCAAGGTGTGCGGCAGCCCGAGATCCGCCGCAATGTGCGGCGCGCGCGCCATCCAGCGCTCGCGATATTCGACGATTTCCTCCGGCGAACCGATGCGCACGAACTCGCGCATGCGAAAGGATTGCAGCCGGTCGAGGTTCAGCGAGGGCTCGCGCCGGAACACGTCCGCCTCGATGTCGAACTGCAGGCCGCCCGCCGGCAGGCGGCCGCGGCGTGCGACGATCGGGTACACCGGGTAGCACGCGGCCGGGGAGAGCACCAGATCGGACGGGGCGAGCGAGGCGATCCAGCCGCCCTCGGCCTCCGGCCGTTCCGCCGCCGCGCGGATCGCACTCTCCGATCCGTGCAGCGCGCACACGCAGCCCAGCAGGTTCGGAAAGCTGTCGAGGTAGCCGGACTTCTCCAGCTGATGGCGGCTCATCACCGGCGGGAAGCGCATCAGCTCGACTCCCGGCTCGCGCAGGCCGGTGATGTAGCGCTCCAGGCCGTCCTGCACGTGCACGTAGCGCGCGGTGCGCGCGTACACCCCGTCCACCCCCATGGGCTGAAACAGCTCGCAGGCGAGGTCTTTGAGCGGGTTTGCCGCCGATTCGATCACTGAGGACACGGCCGGCTCAACCGATGATGCCCGCGGGGAGCGGTGTCATCAAAGAGCTGGTCGCGAGGTTCGCGAGTATTCGATCGTTGTTGATCATCAGCGGCGCCGACAGCACGTCGCGCAGATGCCGGCCGATGCTGAACTCGGTGTCGTTGCGAAAGCCCGACAGCCCGCAGGCGCGCAGCGCGCTCAGCACCGTCGCCACCGCGAGTTCCGAGGCCTGCACCTTGGTGAGCGTGATCATCGACTGGAATTCGAGCGACGTGAGCGTCTTTTCGTCGGCCAGCGCCGTCTGGTAGCCGCGCAGCGCCGCCGTCAGCACCCCGCGCAGCGTGCGCAACGAGGACACCGCCTGGGTGAAATGGGCCGCGCCGGGTGGCATCTGCCCGTTCGCCTGCCGCATCGAGTGGCGGATCAGCGCCTGCGCCTTGCCGGTCGCCGCCGCGGCGATTCCCGCCCACACCGAGCCCCACAGCAGATGCGCATGCGGCACCATGGTGTGCGCGTGAATGCGCTCGTAGGGTTCGGGAAGCACCTGCTCCGGGTCGGCCTTGGCGCGCAGCGTGAAGCCCTCGCTGTGCGTGCCGCGCATGCCGAGCGTGTCCCAGCCCTGCAGCCGCTCGAGCGTGTAATCGGCTTTCAGCAGCACCACCAGCACCTGATCCGATCCCGCCGACTCGGCGCTGCGCCGCGCCGTGGTGACGATGCCGTCGGCCTCCATCGCGTACGAGATGACCGTCGCCTTGCGCTCGAGCGTGATATGATCGCCGACCCGTTCGATGGGCGCCTCGCTCGAGCGGACGTTGCCGCCCGCCTGACCCTCGGTGGTGGAGGAGGCGAGCAGCAGCTGCTGCTCGCTCACCTGCTTCAGGATGCGCTCGAGGGCGGCCTTGCCCTGATGGTGCCGGACCACGCAGGCCACCTTGATCTGGTGCATCGCGTAGATGAGCGCGGTGGACGCGCAGGTCTGGCCGAGGGTGTAGCAGACGTCCGCGAGGTCGGCGAGCGAGGCCTCCTCGCCGCCGAGCGAGCGCGGCACCAGCAGACCGAGGAGCCGCTGCCTGCGGATTTCCGCGAAAGCTTCCTGGGGGAAGCGCGCCTCCCGGTCGATGACCGCGGCATGGGCTTTGGCGACCTCGGCTGCCCCCCGCGCGCGGGTCTTGAGATCGTCGCCCCGCAGATCGACGACCCGGTTGCCGTTCGCGGCCGTTCTTTGCGCTTCCATTACGTGAAACCCCCTTCGTCGCTGGGTCCGCAGTATGTAGAGAACGTTTGCGGCGAACAATGCGTCGAAACGGCTCCGCAGCAGCCAATTGTCGGAAGTATCGACCAATTCCGGTGTAAATGCCGGTTCATTGGCTATTATGTCAAAGCATCCTGCGGCTTGGCGAGGGAGAGGGTTTCGCGTGACTTCGAGCGATGACGGATTGACGGCGCGGCTGATCGGACTGGTCCGCCAGCTCCTGGGCCCCGCGGCACATCTGCGCGAGCCGTTTCCGACGGCGCAGCAGCTGAGCGAGCTCGGAGTGAGCTCGCTCAAGATGGTGAATCTGATGCTCGCGGTGGAGATGGAATTCGACATCCTGATCCCTCAGGAAGACATCACTCCCGAGAACTTTCATTCCGTGGAGGCCGTCGCGCGGCTGGTCGAGCGGGTGCTCGCGGCGCGCTGAAAGCCGCTCAGGGCGCCTCATCGAGGGCGGCGATCAGCGCATCCACGTCCTCGAGCGAAGTCTCCACGTTGGTCGCGCAGATGCGCACGACCTCCCGGCCTTCGAAGGTGGTGGGCGCCACCCCGGCGCGCCCCGAGGCGCCCAGCTTGCGCACCAGCGTGCGCGCCTCGCCGAGCCGTGCGGGCGGCAGCGCGTCCAGCACGGCGAGCTGCGAGTCGTTGGCGATGGTCCAGCCGCGCAGAATGAGCGCCGCACGCACCCGCGCGATCACCTCGACGGCGCGCTCGACGTGAGCGCCGAGACCCGCCCAGCCGGCGCTCGCCAGCGCGAGAAACAGGCGCAGACCGATGAATCGACGCGACCACTGCACCGAGTTCAGGTAAGGATCCAGGCCCGAAACGCTCGAGGGCATGAAGCTCGTCGAGGCGTGGAAAGCCTCGGACAGCACGCCTCGGCGGGTGGTGAGGTACATGGCGCAGCCCATCGTGGTCGCGAACCACTTGTGCGCGTCGATGGTGATCGACTCGGCCCGTTCGATGCCGGCCAATAAGCCGCGCAGCCGCTCCGAGGCGAGCGCCGCGCCGCCCCAGGCCGCGTCCACGTGGTACCAGACCCCGGCATCGCGCGCGATATCGGCGCAGGCGGTCAGCGGATCGATCATGCCGGCGCCGGTCGTGCCGGCGGTGGCCACCACCATGACGGGAACCGCACCGGCGCGCCGGTCCTCCTCCAGCATGCGGGCGAGCACCGCCGGGTCGAGCCGGCCGCCGCCGTCGGTATCGACCAGCCGCAGCGCATTGCGCCCGACCCCCGCCTGATGCGCGATCTTCAGCCACGCGATGTGGCAGTCGCGCGAGGTGTAGAACCTCACCGGCCCCGCATAGGCGCGCACCCCTTCGCTCGCGAAACCCGGATGGGCGGCCGTGAGCGCGCACAGCAGGGCGGTGAAATTGGCCTCCGACCCGCCGGTGGCGAAATGGCCGCCCGCGGTGTCGGGCAGCCCCGCGCGGCGCGCCACCGCGCGGATCGTGTGCTCCTCGAGCGCCACCGGCACGGGCGAAGAGGCCGAGCTCGCCAGCTGCGGATTGAACAGGCTCGAGAGCCGGTCCGCGCATTGCGCCGGAAAGCTCGCCCCGGGATTGAACAGACCGAAGTAGCGCGGATGGCTCATCTGCACGATGCCGTGCTCGAGCCGGTCGATCGACCAGCGCAGCAGTTCTTCCAGCGGGCGCGGCGTCGCGAAATCGAAGCCCGCGAGCTCGGCGCGAAAGGCCGCCGGATCCACCGTGGGGCTCACCGGGCCGCGGCGCACGCGCGCGAGCGCGCTCGGCAGCTCGGCGCTCAGCCAGTTCTCGATGCGCCGCCGCTCCGCCGCCGCCGGGAAGAGCGCGCTCACGGGCGGGGGCAGCGGCTCCCGGCTCATGCCGCGCAGGCCACCCGCAAAGCCTGTTCGAGATCGGCCAGGATGTCGTCGATATGCTCGATGCCGACGCTCAGGCGGATGCTGCCGGGCCCAACGCCCGCGGCGAGCTGCTCCTCGGGGGACATCTGCCGATGAGTGGTCGACGCCGGATGGCAGGCAAGGGACTTGGCATCCCCCAGGTTCACCAGCCGCTTGAACAGCCCGAGCGCGTTGTAGAAGCGCATGCCGGCCGCCAGGCCCCCGCGGATCTCGAAGGTCAACAAGGAACAGGCGCGCCCGCCGAGATACTTCTGCACCAGCGGATGGTAGGGGCTGTGTTCGAAACCGGCGTAGTTCACCGACTCGACGTGCGCGCTCGCCTGCAGGAATTCGGCGACCCGGCGCGCGTTCTGCACATGCCGCTCCATGCGCAGCGCCAGGGTCTCGATGCCTTGCAGGAGCAGAAAGGCGTTCATCGGCGCGAGCACCGCCCCCATGGTGCGCTGGTGCACGCTGCGGCACCGGCCGACGAACGCGGCCTTGCCGTAATGCTCGGTGTACACCAGGCCGTGGTAGGACGCGTCCGGCGTGGTGAACATCGGATAGCGGCTCGCATGCAGGGTCCAGGGAAACCGGCCGATGTCGACCACGATCCCGCCGAGCGTGGTGCCGTGGCCGCCCATGAACTTGGTCAGCGAGTGCACCACCACGTCGGCGCCGTACTCGCCCGGGCGCACCAGCATCGGCGTCGCCACCGTGTTGTCGACGATCAGCGGCATGGCGTGGCGATGCGCGGCGCAGGCGAGCGCCTCCAGGTCGCAGACATTGCCCGCCGGATTGCCCACCGTCTCGCAGAACATCGCCCGGGTGTTCTCGTCCACCAGCGCCTCCATGTCCGCGGCGCGGTCGGACTTGGCGAATCGCACCTCGACACCGAGGCTCGGCAGGACGTGCGCGAACAGCGTGTAGGTGGTGCCGTAGAGCTGCGGGACCGAGACGATGTTGCGGCCCATCTCGGTGAGGTTGAGCGCCGCGTAGTACAGCGCCGTCTGGCCCGAGGCCACCGAGATCGCGCCCACGCCGCCCTCGAGCTGCGCCACCCGCTCCTCGAGGATCGCGGTGGTCGGGTTGCTGATGCGCGTGTAGCGAAAGCCCGGCACCTCCAGGTTGAACAACGCCGCGCCGTGCTCGGCGCTGTCGAAGGCGTAGGCCGCCGTCTGGTAGATGGGCACCGCCACGGCCTTGGTGGCAGGGTCGCAGTCGAAGCCGCCGTGAATGGCGATCGTTTCTCGTTTCATGGGAGCCGGTAAATTAGCCCAAACTGTGGATTAGTCTACCCGGAACCCTCCGCCGGGACGTGGTACGGTTCGCAACTCATCGCCATGAACGCCGCAGCCGATGGAAAATTCGCCCGCAACGCCTGGCTGCGGGCGCTCGCGAAAACCGCGCCGATCGAGCGCGAGCCGCGCATCACTCTGCCCCTGCTCGTCGAGCGCTGGGCCGGTGAGCGGGGCGATGCGCCGGCGCTCCTCGGGCGCGATGAGTCCCTGACCTACGCCGCGCTCGCCGAACGCAGCCACCGGTATGCGCGTTGGGGGCTCGCGCAGGGCTTCCGGGCCGGCGACGTCGTTTGCCTGCTGATGGCCAACCGGCCCGAGTACCTCGCCGTCTGGCTGGGGCTGACGCGCCTCGGCGTGGTGGTTGCGCTGGTCAACACGCATCTTGCGAGCGACGCCCTCGCGCATTGCGTGCGCATCGCGGCGCCGGTGTGCTTGATCGCCGGCCCCGAACATGCCGCGGCGCTCGCCGGCATCGGCCCGCTGCTGCCCCGGCGGCTGCCCTGCTGGGTTGCGGGCGGCGGCGGCGCCGCCGCGCTCGCGCTCGATCCCGTGCTCGAGTCGTTGTCCGGCGAGGCGCTCGCGCCCGCCGATTGCGAGCTGCCTTCGCTCGATGCTCCGGCGCTCTACATTTACACATCCGGCACCACGGGAATGCCCAAGGCGGCCAAGGTGAGCCATCACCGCCTGATGCAATGGAGCCACTGGTTCGCGGGGCTGCTCGACGTTTCGCCCGCGGATCGCATGTACGACTGCCTGCCGCTCTATCACAGCGTCGGCGGGGTCGTGGCGGTCGGGGCGACGCTGGCCGGCGGCGGCTCGGTGGTGATTCGCGGGCGGTTCTCCGCCTCCGAGTTCTGGTCCGACGTGCGCGATTCGCGCTGCACGCTCTTTCAGTACATCGGCGAGCTGTGCCGCTATCTGGTCAACGCGCCCGGCCGACCGGAGGAGACGCAGCACCGCCTGCGCCTCGCCTGCGGCAACGGCCTGCGCGCCGAGGTGTGGGAGCGGTTTCGCACGCGTTTCGCCATTCCCCGCATCGTCGAGTACTACGCCGCCACCGAGGGCAACTTCTCGCTGTACAACTGCGAGGGCGAGCCCGGCGCGATCGGCCGCATACCGGCCTTTCTCGCCGCGCGCGTGCCGGTGGCGCTGCTGCGCGTCGATCTCGACTCCGGCGAGCCGCGGCGCAATGCCGCGGGGCTGTGCGAGGCGGCGCCGGTCGACGAGCCCGGCGAGGCGGTGGGCCTGGTCGCCGCCGCCGCGCGGGCCGGCGGCCGGTTCGAGGGCTACGCCGATGCCGCGGCGTCCGAGCGCAAGCTCCTGCGCGACGTGTTCGAGACCGGCGATCTTTGGTATCGGACCGGGGACCTGATGCGGCGCGACTCCCGCGGCTTTTACTACTTCGTCGATCGCCTGGGCGAGACCTTTCGCTGGAAGGGCGAGAACGTCTCCACGGCGGAGGTGATGTCCGTGCTCGCGACCGTGCCCGGCGTGCTCGAGGGCGTGGTCTACTGGGTCGGCGTGCCCGGCGCCGACGGCCGCGCCGGGAGGGCGGCGCTGGTGGTCGGCGAGGGCTTCGAGCTCGGGATGTTTCGGGCGCGCGTGCACCAGGCGCTGCCGGGCTACGCCCGGCCTATGTTCCTGCGCCTGCTGCCCGCCTTGCAGGCCACCGGGACCTTCAAGCCGAAGAAGCAGGAGCTGCTCGCGGCGGGGTTCGATCCCGGGAGCGTGCGCGACCCGCTGTATTTCGACGATCCGCGCACCGGCGCCTTCGTCGCGCTCGATGCGGCGCTGTACCGCGAGCTGCAGGGCGGCGCGATTCGCCTCTAGGCGGTGTTGCCCGCATCGACGGTGATCACCGTGCCGGTGACATTGCGGCCGGATTCGCCCAGCAGATAATCCACGCAGCAGGCGACGTCGATGGGTTCGGGCAGGCGCCGCAGGGCGCTGCGCCGCGCGATCTGCTCGCGCTGTTGCGGCGTCAGATCCTTGGTCATCTCCGTCGAGATGAATCCCGGCGCCACCGCGTTCACCGTGATGCCGAGCTGCCCGAGTTCGCGCGCCAGCGCGCGCGTGAAGCCGATCAGCGAGGCCTTGGTGGCGCTGTACGCGGCGAGTCCGCTGTAGCCCGTGGCGGCGACGATGGAGGCGATGTTCACGATGCGGCCCGCGCGCTCCAGCATCATCGAGCGGGCCACGTACTTGGTCAGCAGGATCGGCGAGGTGGTGTTCAGCGCGATCAGCCGCTCGATGTCCGCGTCGAGGGTGTTGGCGAGCAGTCCGCCGGTGCCCAGTCCCGCGTTGTTGACCAGCCCGTAGATCGGTCCGTGCTCGGTGCGCACGGCGCGCACCAGGGCCGACAGTGCGGTCAGATCGGCAAGATCCGCGGCGCGAAATTCGATGGCTCCGGTGCCCGCCGCGGCCGCCCGCTCGCGCGCCGCCGCGAGTTCGGCGCCGGGTTTGCGCGCCACCGCGATGACCTTGAAGCCCGAGCGGGCGAGCTGCTCGCCGATGGCGAGTCCGAGTCCGCGGCTGCCGCCGGTGACGATGACGTTACGCACCGGGGCGCACCAGCTTGCCGGCCGCCGTGAGCGCGAGCTGCGCCACGAAATTGAGCGCCGAGGGTACCTTGTGCGCCGGCAGCGCGCGGCGGCAGGCCGCGAGCAGCTCCTGTTTCAGCGCTTCGCGGCCCGTCGATTCCACCGCCGCCTCGGCGGTCAACACCACTTCGGCCACGACGATGGCGCCCGTGATGGGATTGCGCCGGGCGCGGACCAGCGACATGCGCACTCGCGGATCGGCATTGAGCACGGACTCCACTTCCTCCGGATGTACTTTCAGCCCGCCGACGTTGATCACGCCGCTGCGGCGCCCGCGAAAATGATAGCGATCGCCGAGCCGCTCGACAATGTCGCCGGTGTCGACGAAGCCGTCCGTCCCCGCGAGCGACGGCGCCTGTTCGCCCAGGTAGCGCGCGGCGTTGCGGCCGGAGCGGATGCGCAGCGTCCCGTCCTCGACTTTCATCTCGACGCCGCCGCGTCCCGCATCGATGTAATCGGCCGGAAAGCCCGCGAGTCCGTCGTCCACGTCGAAGGCGACTCCGGCCTCGGTGGAGGCGAAGGCATGACCGATCGTCGCCGCCGGATACATCGCCCGCAGCCCGTCGAGCACCTGCTGATCGGCGATCTCGCCGGACAGGCGCACGTAGCGCGGCCGGATCAGCCCCGCCGCGCCGCTCATCAACGCCTGCCGCCAATGCGAGGGCGTGCCGGAGATATGGGTCCCCCCCGCGGCCGCGGCCCGCGCAAGGAAGTCCGCGGGCGGCTCGTGCGCCGAGGAGAGCACCAGCGCGTTGCCGCTCAAGACCGCGCGCAGGTAGATCTGCAGGCCTCCGTAGCGGCGGATGTCGTAGAACGTGCTCCATACCGTGGCGCCGGCGCCCGAACCGGCTGCGCCCGAACCGGCTGCGCCCGAACCCGCGCGCGGCAACGAGCCGCCGAGGCTCTCGAGGGAGTGCTGGACCAGCTTCGGGGTGCCGGTGGTTCCCGAGGTGAGCAGTATCCACTCGGTCGCTTCGCTCGCCCGGCGCGCAGGCGCCGGCGCGAGCGGTCGCTCGCTCGGCCGCCGCAAGGCGCGCGCGGTGCCCGCCGTTCGGGTCTCG
>VFSW01001717.1_pt1 | contig 33359 bp, 28 predicted proteins | sample 5358111 | NCBI WGS metagenome assembly VFSW01 (sample SAMN11554181, study PRJNA540505) | mine drainage metagenome | isolation source: sediment from site ElyBrook_90M | place: USA: Ely Copper Mine, Vershire, VT | collected 2017
CCGCGAACTCCGCTAACTCCGCGAACTCCGCTAACCCTTCGAACCCCGCTGCCTTCCCCGTCAAGCCCCTTCGCACAAAATAATTTCTAACACCCTCATTCCAAAAAGAATTTTCCCCAGCCTGTTTTGCAGATTAATTCCAGCAAACGCGCACAATGAATCTAGTCATGGAAAACCGCGTCCTCCAACTCGCGCCGGAACTGGTCCGTCACCGCTCTCACGGCCGGCAGGACCACCCCCCTACCCCCCCTCCAATATTTTTCTTTTCCACAGACGACCTGTCTGAAAACCGCTCGTCGAACGCCGACCAAAACAGTCCGGCTCGCCGCCGTGCCCGCCGTCACCCTCGGTCTGCAACCCGTTCGATAAAATCAAATCGAGGAACCCAGAAGACATGTCCCGTAAAAAGCTGATTGCCGCCAACTGGAAGATGTACAAGACACCCTTCGAGGCCAAGGCCTTTGTGGATGCATTCCTGCCGCTCGTCGCCGGGCACACCCGCGATGAGATTGCTCTCTTTCCCTCGCCTGTCCTGCTGCCCACCGTCGTCGCCGCTGCCAAAGGCTCGGCCGTCGCCGTCGGCTGCCAGAACATCCACTTCGCTGAAGAGGGCGCCTACACCGGCGAAACCTCCATCGGCCAGCTCATGGCCGTCGGTGGCACCCACACCCTCATCGGCCACTCCGAGCGCCGCCAGTACTTCGCCGAGACCGACGAGATCGTCAACAAAAAGCTCCACACCGCGCTCAAGCACGGCATTATTCCTGTGGTCTGCATCGGTGAGGTCCTCGCCGAGCGCGAAGCAGGCAAGACCGCCGACGTCCTCAAGACCCAGGTCACCGGAGCCTTCGCCGGCATCACCGCGGAGATGGCCGCGCCTATCGTCATCGCCTACGAGCCCGTCTGGGCCATCGGCACCGGAAAAACCGCCACGCCCGAAATGGCCGTCGATGCGCACAAGATCGTCCGCGCAGAAGTCGCCCGCCTGCTCGGAGACGATGTCGCCTCCAGGATGCGCATTCTCTACGGCGGCAGCGTCAAGCCTGACAACGCCACGGCCCTCTGCGGACAGGAAGAGATCGACGGCGCGCTCGTCGGCGGAGCCAGCCTTAAGCCCGACTCCTTCACCGCCATCGTCAGGTACTAGGCAAGCCCGCGCAGCCGCGTCGGTCAAACCAGCCGGCTGCGCATCCATCACACCTTCGCGCGCACCTCTCCGTTCCGCACCTCCGCTTCAAACACCCGCACCTTGTAGGCCGGATCGTGTTCCGCCACGCCCGTTCGCAGGTCATACGCAAACGCGTGCCACGGACACACCACGCGCCCATCCTCCAGCACGCCCTGCCCCAGCGGCCCGCCCTCATGCGGACACGTCCCATCCACCACGCACACCGCGCCGCCCAGCCGCGCCACGCAGAAAACCTGTCCCGCCGCCTCTACCTCTGCCACCTCATCCTCCGGTGGCAGGTCCTTCTCCGCGCAAATCCTCACCCATTCCGCCATCGCCCCACCTCCATTCCCCGCAGCACTTCATCCTAACCGCATCCCTCGCGTAGCATAAAGCGCATCGGCCAACTTCTCCACCGCCGACAACGCCGCCATGTCTTTCCAAATCGCTCGATCCAATCCCGCCCATCGCGCCGTGCAAGATCTCGCATCGTTCACGCGATTCCGCCTCGTCCTCGCCGCAGCAGCGCTAGCCGCGACCTCTGTCTCGGCTCCATTCGCGACTGCGCAACCCGCTTCGCAGCCCGTCCAGATTCAGGTGGATCTCAATCGCCGCACCGGCCCCTTCAACCCTGTCTACGCATGGTTCGGCTATGACGAAGCCAACTACACCACCATGCCTCACGGCCGCCAGCTTCTCCGTGAGCTGCACGATCTCGCGCCGGTTCCCGTGTACATCCGCGCCCATCATCTGCTCACCTCAGGCAATGGCAAGGCCGAGCTCAAATTCAGCTCCACCAATATCTACTCTGAAGACGCGCAGGGCCGTCCAGTCTACGACTTCACCCTTCTCGACGGCATCTTCGACGCATGGAAGACCGCCGGAGTCCGCCCCATGGTGGAACTCGGCTTCATGCCCCGCGATCTCGCCGCTTCACTTCCCAACCGGCACGAGCCTTATCAGGTTCACTTCCCCGCTTCTACTGTCTCCGGAGCCTCAAACAACCCGCCCAAAGACTACGCCCGCTGGCAGGAACTCTGCCGTGTCCTCACCGCGCATCTCGTCGAGCGCTACGGCCGCGACGAGGTTCTTCGCTGGTACTTCGAAGTCTGGAACGAGCCCGACATCGACTACTGGCACTCCACACCCGAAGACTATTTCCGCCTCTACGATTACGCCGTTGCAGGCGTCCGTGCCGCTCTCCCCGGCGCTCGCGTGGGCGGCCCTGCCACCACCAGCCCGCGCAGTGACAAGGCCCGCGCCTTCCTGCGCAGCTTTCTCACGCATGTGCAGGCAGGCCACAGCGCCGCCACCGGGGGCGTAATCCCGCTCGACTTCATCTCCTTCCACGCAAAAGGTTCGCCCACCATCCAGGGCTCAACCGTCACCATGGGCCTCAATCGCGAACTCACCGATGTGGACCGCGGCTTCGCGCTCCTCGCATCTTTCCCGCAGTTCCGCCATCTGCCCATCCTTCTCAGCGAGGCGGACCCGGAGGGCTGCGCCGCCTGTTCCTCGCGCAACAACCCCGCCAACAACTACCGCAACGGCACGCTCTATCCCGCCTACACCGCCGCCGCGCTCAAAGCTCTCATAGACCTTCAGGATCGCCACGCCGTCCACCTCATCTCCATGCTCAGTTGGTCCTTCGAGTTTGAAGACACCGACTACTTCGAGGGCTTCCGTTCGCTCGCCACCAACGGCATCGACAAGCCCATCCTCAATCTCTTCCGCATGCTCGGCCTCCTCTCCGGCGACCGCGTCCAAGCCAGCAGCACCGGCGCAGTCCCGCTTGACGCGCTCCTTGCCACCGGCGTTCGCGCCAGGCCCGATGTGGATGCCCTCGCCACGCGCAACACGCACTCCGCCGCCGTGCTGCTCTGGAACTACCACGACGTCAACACGCCACTGCCGCCCGCGCCAGTCACCGTCTCTATCCACGGACTTCCCGCAGGCCTCCATCGCGTGCTTCTCACGCATTACCGCATCGACGAGGCGCACAGCAACGCCTACACCGCATGGCTGGCCATGAGTTCGCCACAGCATCCTGACGCAGCACAGATAGCAAGCCTCCAGTCCGCCGGACAGCTCCAGTTGCTCACGTCCCCACAATGGCTCGATGTCCACAATGGCTCCGTCACGCTCACCACCGACCTTCCTCATGAGTCGGTTTCTCTGCTCCGCCTCCGCTGGGAGTGACCGCTCTCGCTCGCACGGATCGACCCGCGCGCCCACCCGACAACCGTGCCCGCGGGCTTGTATAGTGAGTGTGTTTGAAATTCTTTCCCATTCGAACTTTCAATCTCTGAGGAATCCATGCGCCGACGTGATGTGCTCAAGCTCGCAGCGTTCAGTGCAGGAGCACTGGCGAGTGCTCGGTCCCAAGCCTCCCCGCTCTCCGGTGAGTCCGTTCCATCTCAGGCAACTCCGCCCAAGCTCGACGCGCACATCCACCTCTTTGACACCTCGCGTCCTGGCGGAGTCCCCTGGCCAGAAAAGACCGACACCGCGCTCTACAAGCCCGCGCTTCCGGATCGCTACACAGCTCTCAGCGCGCCCTTCGGCATCGTCGGCGCCATCGCTGTCGAGGCCAGCCCACTCGCCGCCGACAACGATTGGCTCCTCGGCATCGCAGAAAGCCACCCGGTGATCGCGGGCGTCGTCGGCAATCTCATCCCCGGCACCGAGACCTATCGCTACCAACTGGAGCGGCTCCGCGAGAATCCTCTCTTCCGCGGCTTTCGTTACGGCAATCTCTGGAACCGAGACCTCGCCGCGGACCTCAACAAGCCAGGCTTCGTGGCAGGGCTCAAGGAACTCGCGCAGGCCGATCTTGTCTTTGAAACTGCAAATCCCAATGCGCGCCTGATCCACGCCATTGTCGAGGTCTCCGAGCGTATTCCCGGCCTCCGCATCGTCGTCGATCACCTTCCCAACGCGCAGGTCCCCACGGAGTCCGAGGCGATGCAGGCCTACTGGGCAGACCTGCATCGCCTCGCCGAAGGCTCGCGCATCTTCGTCAAGCTCTCTGAGATTCCTGTCGTGCAGAATGGTCAGCTCATCACCGATGTCGCCTTCTATCGCGACCGCGTCGACGCTCTCTGGAATCTCTTCGGCGAAGATCGCATCCTCTTCGGCAGCGACTGGCCCAACAGCAACCACGTCGCGCCCTATGCCGCCACGCTTCGCATCGTCGAACAGTACATCGCGCAGAAACCGCCTGAAGCCGCCGTGAAGTACTACGCGAGAAATTCCATCGCTGCCTATAAGTGGCGCGCAAGGACACCTGCTCAAGCCGCCGTTTAGTCATGCACTAGGAATGTCACCGCATCATTTCTTGAGGAAGAAACTTTGCACTCCTTCGATCCAGCGCCAGCCCCATCAAACGCCTTCGAAGACTCGATGGATCCGCCGAGTCACGCTGCCGCGCGCGACCGGGCCGTGGCCCTCGCGCTCCGTCGCCTGGCGCCTTTCCTCATGCTCATGTACGTGGTCTCGTTTCTCGACCGCGCCAACATCAGCTTCGCCAAACAGGCACTGCAAGCCTCCGTTGGCATCACGGAAAAGATCTATGCGCTCGGCGCGGGCCTCTTCTTCCTCAGCTACTCGCTCTGCGGATTTCCCAGCAACCTCATCCTGCACAAAATCGGGGCCAAGGTCTGGATGGCTTTTCTGCTCTTGGCGTGGGGGCTCGCGTCCATGGCAACCATGTTCGTGCGCGGCGGCCTCTCCTTTTACTTGCTGCGCTTGCTTCTCGGCGTCATGGAGGCAGGCTTCTTTCCCGGCGCCATCCTTTATCTCACCTACTGGTTCCCCGCGCGCGTTCGCGGGCAGATCCTTGGCCTCTTTTACCTTGCCGTTCCCATCTCGCTCATCTTTGGCGGGCCGCTCTCCGGCTATCTGCTCGACATGCATCCTCTCGGTGGATTGCAGAACTGGCAGTGGATGTTCCTTGTCGAGGGCTCCATGGCAGTCATCCTGGGCCTTGCCGCCTTCTGGTTCCTCGACAACAAGCCTGCCAACGCGGCCTGGCTTCCCGCAGAAGAGAAGCGCGCACTCGTCCTCGCCCTCGCGCAGGAAGAGCAGGAGCGCCGCGCCACCGGGCCCACAGATCTGCTCCCGATGTTGCGCGATCTCCGCGTTCTGCGCTTCGTACTCATCTACTTCCTCATTCAGATGAGCACCTACGGCGCCATCTTTTATCTGCCCGCTGAAATCTCCGCCCTGCTCCATAAGCCCGCCGGCTTTGAAGTGGGCCTCGTCTCGGCCATCCCGTGGCTCTGCGCGCTCGTGGCTGTCTACGCACTGCCGCTGGCGGCAGACCGGAATGGGTCGCATCGCGACGTCGCGGCTCTTACCCTCCTCGTCGCCGGATGCGCCAGCTTCGCATTCCCCTCCACCGGCCCCGTCCTTGGGCTCGTTGCCCTCTCGCTCGCGGTCTCCGGCTTCATCACCGTACAGCCGCTCTTCTGGACGCTGCCCACCGCCTACCTCGCCGATCGCGCCGCGGCCGGCGGCATCGCTCTCATCGGCACCGGCAACCTCGGCGGACTCGTCGCGCCCAACGTCAAGGTCTGGGCCGATACGGTCTTTCACTCCTCCCGCGCAGGCCTCTACGTGCTCGCCGGATTTACTCTGCTGAATGCCGCGCTGATTGCAACCACCAAACATCCACCGGGTCGGCACGACAAAAGCGGACGTTGATGCCCGGACGATCCGCAAGGAGCTCTTGCCCCATGGCTACAGCAAAAATTCGCGCAGTGCGCGCCTCCTTCGTGCAGGGTGGCGGAGCCGACTACCACGACCAGGGCAGCGGCCACTGGATTGACGACCACATCGCCACGCCCATGGCCAAATACCCCGCCTATCGCGCAAGCCGCCAGTCCTTCGGCCTCAACGTCCTCGGCACGCTCGTCGTTGAAATCGAAGCCGACAACGGCGTCACCGGCTTCGCCGTCTCCACCGGCGGCGAGCCCGCAGCGTGGATCGTCCAGCACCACCTAACCCGCTTCCTCATCGGCGCGGACCCATCTGACATCGAGCGCATCTGGGATCAGATGTATCTCTCCACGCTTTTCTACGGACGCAAGGGCCTCGTGCTCAACGCCATCAGTTGCGTCGATCTGGCCCTCTGGGACCTGCTCGGAAAGCTGCGCCAGTTGCCTGTCTATCGCATGATTGGCGGCGCCGTCCGCGACGAAATCTGCTTCTACGCCACCGGCGCGCGCCCCGATCTTGCACAGAAACTCGGCTTCATCGGCGGCAAGCTCCCTCTGCATCACAGCCCCGCCGAAGGCGAAGAAGGCCTGCACAGCAATATCGATCTTCTGGCCGAGATGCGCTCACGCGTGGGCCCCGACTTTTGGCTGATGTACGACTGCTGGATGAGCCTCGACCTCAACTACGCGGAGCGCCTGGCCCACGCCGCCGCCGCGTACAACCTCAAGTGGATTGAAGAGGCGCTTCTTCCCGATGACTATTGGGGTTATGCCGAACTCAGAAAGCGTGTCCCACCCGGCATGCTCGTCACCACCGGCGAACACGAAGCCGGCCGCTGGGGATTCCGCATGTTGCTCGAGATGGAGTGCGCCGACATTCTGCAGCCCGACGTGGGCTGGTGCGGCGGCCTCACCGAGCTGCTGAAGATCTCCGCCATGGCCGATGCGCGCGGCGTGCTCGTCGTGCCACACGGCTCAAGCGTCTACAGCTATCACTTCTCCATCGCGCGCCACAACAGCCCCTTCGCCGAGTTCCTGATGATGGCCCCGCAGGCGGACAAAGTGATCCCCATGTTTTCGCCGCTCCTGCTCGATGAACCCGTACCGCACACCGGCCGGCTCCGGCTCGACGACACACCCGGCTTCGGCGTCCGCCTCAACCCGGAGTGCACGCTTCATTCCATCGCCGATCGATAGGGCGCCAGCCAGGATGCCGGTACCCAGCACAAAGCCATGCCCCAAGTTCTTAAACTTCTGAAATTCCACCGGAGCGTCGGTTCTCCGTAGAGCTGAGTTGGGTGTTGCGGCTGCGTTGGGCACAGCGACCGCGCCTGCAGGCCCCGCCTGAGCAGTTGCCGCTTGAAGATTGAAGAGGAAGAGACAGAGTGTCAGCAGGGCGCGCTCCGGTCTCATTTCGCAGTTCATGCCTCTCGACTTTTGTTGCTGCCCATCTGTGCAATTGAAAGAGACCGTAATCAGAGCCCCGTCATCTTCAACACAGCTTCAGGCAGGCGAGCTCCTTCGAGTTTCATGCTGAAAGATGCCTCATCGATCTGCTTGAGGTCACTTTCACTAAGCTCTACGTTGGCCGCTCCGAGATTCTCCTCAAGCCGGTGCAGCTTGGTCGTTCCAGGGATGGGCACGATCCACGGCTTCTGGGCGAGCAGCCATGCCAACGCTATTTGTGCAGGCGTCGCTCTCTTGCGCTCCGCCACGCTCTTGACTAGATCGACCAGGACCATATTCGTCTTGCGTGCCTCGGCTGTGAAGCGCGGCACCATGTTGCGAAAGTCAGAGGGATCGAACTTCGTATTCTCGTCGATCTTTCCCGTGAGAAACCCAGCACCCAGCGGGCTGAACGGGACGAAACCGATTCCGAGTTCCTCGAGAGCCGGCAAAAGGTCCGCTTCCGGGCCACGGTAGAACAGCGAATATTCGCTTTGCACTGCGGCAACCGGCTGCACAGCGTGTGCGCGGCGAATGGTCTGAACGGCCGCCTCCGACATTCCGAAGTGCTTCACCTTGCCCTCGGCAATCAACTCCTTCACCGTTCCCGCCACGTCTTCGATTGGCACGTTCGGATCGACTCGATGCTGATAGAAGAGATCGATATGATCAGTCCGCAAACGCTTCAGCGCGGCGTCGGCCACTTGCTGGATGTGCTCGGGCCGGCTGTTCGTTCCACCCCGGCGCGCGCCCGTCTCAAGATCGATATCAAAGCCGAACTTCGTGGCGATCGTCACTTTGTCGCGAATTGGCTGGATCGACTCACCGACAAGTTCCTCATTGACGAAGGGCCCATAGGCCTCGGCGGTATCAAAGTGCGTCACGCCGAGGTCGTGTGCGGCTCGGATCAGCTTGATCATCTCGCCCTTGTCGGCTGCCGGGCCATAGGCCGAGCTCATGCCCATGCAGCCCAGGCCAATTGCAGAAACTTCAAGGCCGCTATTTCCCAGCCGTCTTTTCTCCATGCTGTCTCCTGCCCGACCCTACGCGCGATCGGATCCGAAATTGTCCGCACCCTGCGGGTTGATTCTTCACCACCGGCTTCTCACCTGCTGGCCTGCCTCTGGGATGAGCAGTCTTGTGAAGGAGAGCGCAGCCAGCAGCCGAGTGTGTTCAGCAATGAATCGCCTTCCGGTACCTGTATCGCATCGTTCCCTTTCTAACTCTTCCCCGGCGTCTCTACGCCCGAGAGTGCGGGAATGCCGGGAATTCCTGAACCGTATCAGTTGAAGTTGACTTCGATTCCGGCGGTGAAGACGCGCGGCTGCGCGGGCGATGCGATAAAGTAGGCCAGCTCACGGTAGTCTTCAAACTCGTGGATGAGGAAGTCGGCCTGCTTGCCTGGTTCAATGGAGCCGTTGCGGCGGCCTACGCCGAGACTCCATGCGGCATTGATAGTGGCGGCGGTGAGCGCCTCAGCGGGCGACAGGCCCATGTGCACGCAGGCCAGCGACAGGATGAACGGGATAGAGGCAATAGGCGAGGAGCCGGGATTGAAATCCGTCGCCAGCACGATGGGCATTTCAAGATCGACCATGAGGCGCGCCGGAGCATAGGCGTTGCTGCCCAGAGCGAAGACCGAACCCGGCAATATGACTGGCTGCACGCTTGCGTCCTTGAGCGCCAGCAGCGATTCACGCGTGACGGTCTCAAGATGATCGGCTGTGCGCGCGCGGAGCATGGCTGCAAGATCGGCGCCCGTGCCGGAACGAAACTGCTCACAGTGGAGTCGCAGCTCCATGCCCTTGCGGCCCGCGGATTCCAAAATCGTGCGCGCTTCCTCGACGGTGAAGGCGTGATCGTCGCAATAGACATCGCACGCGACGGCGAGTCGTGCCTTTGCGACCTCGGGGACCAGTTCATTCGCGAACCAGCGCACATAATCGGCGCGGCGATTGGCGAATTCGGGAGGCACGGCGTGAGCCAGAAGCGTGGGCAGGAAAGTCGCGAAGCCCTCTTCGGCGAGGCGCGCGATGACGCGCAGCATGCGCAGCTCAGTGTCGCGGTCGAGACCGTAGCCGGATTTGGCTTCGATGGTGGTGGTTCCGCAACGCAGCATCCATGCAAAGTGGCGGCGCGTCTCGTTGAAGAGCTCATCTTCTGTGGCGGCGCGCGTGAGCCGCACCGTGCGCAGGATGCCGCCGCCATTGGCCGCGATCTGCTGGTAGGACTGGCCCGCGATACGCTGCTCGAACTCCGCAGCGCGATTGCCGGCGAAGACGAGATGCGTGTGCGCGTCTACAAAGCCGGGCGTGACACAGCGCCCCGCAGCATCCACGATGTGCGCGAACTTCGGAATCGAGGGCAGCAGCTCGCTGTAGGAGCCGACAGCCTCAATGAGGCCGTCCTGGATAATTACGGCGGCATCGGAGATCAGGCCGATCTGCGACAGCTCCATCCCCACGCGAGGACGCTGGGGACCGGCAAGGGTGACGAGTTGCCCGATATTGACCACGGCGATTGAGGTGGACATGTTCAGCGATCCGCCATCGGGAGATGAATGCCGCGATGCAGAGCGGTGTTACGCGCCAGTTCGTAGCCGGCATCCGCGTGGCGCGCAACGCCGAGGCCGGGATCGTTGTTCAGCACGCGCGCAATGCGGCGCGCAGCGTCGTCTGTGCCGTCGGCCACCGTGACCTGCCCCGCGTGGAGCGAGTAGCCCATGCCCACGCCGCCGCCGTGATGGAAGCTGACCCATGTGGCTCCGGAAGCGGTGTTGAGCAGCGCATTGAGAATCGGCCAGTCTGCCACAGCGTCCGACCCGTCGAGCATCTTTTCGGTTTCGCGATAGGGGCTGGCGACGGAGCCGGTATCGAGGTGGTCGCGTCCCATGGCGATCGGCGCGGAGATCTCGCCTTTGCGCACCAGCTCATTGATGGCCAGGCCCATGCGGGCGCGCTCGCCGTAGCCAAGCCAGCAGATGCGGGCAGGCAATCCCTGATAGGCGAAGCGGCCGCGGGCAAGACTCAGCCATCTGGTGAGAATCTCGTTGTCTGGAAAGAGCTCGAGGGCAAGCCGGTCCGTGCGGTCGATGTCGCGTGGATCGCCGGAGAGAGCGACCCAGCGGAAAGGACCCTGGCCGGTGCAGAAGAGCGGACGGATGTACTCAGGGACAAAGCCCGGAATCAGAAAGGCATCGGCGCAGCCTGCGTCAAAGGCGAAGCGGCGAATGTTGTTGCCGTAGTCGAACGCGACGGCGCCGGCGCGCTGCAGGGCGAGCATGGCGTTGACGTGAACAACCATGGACGCAGTGGAGCGCCGCAAGTACTCTTCGGGATCGCGCTGGCGCAGCGCGGCGGCCTGCTCCATCGTGAGCCCCTGCGGAATGTAGCCATTCAGCGGATCGTGGGCGCTGGTCTGGTCAGTGACGACATCCACCTGCGCCCCGCGGCGGACGATCTCCGGCAGGACATCGGCGCAGTTGCCGACGAGGCCGAGGGAGAGAGCGCGGCCTTCGCGGCGCGCGGCATCGCAAAGCGCCAGCGCGGAGTCGAGGTCTTCGGCGAGCGCGTCACAGTAGCGCGTATCGATGCGGCGCTGAATGCGGGCGCGATCCACATCCACCACCAGCACAACGCCGCCGTTGAGCGTCACAGACAGCGGCTGCGCGCCACCCATGCCGCCCATGCCGCCGGTGACGACAAGCTTGCCCCGCAACGAGCCGCCATAGTGCTGCGCCGCAAGCGCGGCAAAGGTCTGGAAGGTCCCCTGCAGAATGCCCTGCGTGCCGATGTAGATCCAGCTTCCGGCCGTCATCTGGCCATACATCATCAGGCCCTTGCGGTCGAGCTCGTGAAAGTGCTCCCACGTGGCCCATTTGCCGACGAGATTGGAGTTGGCGATGAGCACGCGCGGCGCCATGGCGTGCGTGGGAAACACAGCGACAGGCTTGCCGGACTGAACGAGCAGCGTGTCTTCCGCGCCGAGCTGTTCCAGTTCGCGAACGATGGCGTGGAAGCACTCCCAGTTGCGCGCGGCGCGTCCAATGCCCCCGTAGACGACAAGATCCTGCGGACGCTCGGCAACCTCGGGATCGAGGTTGTTCATCAGGCAGCGCAGCGCAGCCTCCTGCTGCCAGCCCTTGCAGCGCAGGCCGGTTCCGCGAGGCGCACGGATAACCGGCACGGTCGATGTAGCCATGGGTCCTCGTTGTGGTGTTGCCCCTGGCAAACCACACCAAGAGGATACTCCTGCCGGGGCCGGATTCGGAGGAACAAGGACAGGCAGCGCGTTCTATTGCGACTGAACCGGCAGATGAAAGTCCACGCCCGCCATCCGATTCACACGGTCGGTCGCCGCGACATCCACGATGGCGAGCGGAACGGAGTAGCGATAGCCGTCGAGCACGTAGAGCGTGGAGGGGGTGAGCACGTAGTTATACACAAGCGCAGGCGGCTGGCCGTTGCTGAAGACGACGGTGACAGGCTGGGACTGGTGATATGGATGATCCGGCCCAGGGCCAACGTAGGGCATGCGCGCCGGGTGCGAGGCGCTGCCTGCACTGCGCAGCATGAGCGGAGCGGGCGATTCTTCCTGTGCCGGGTAAGGTGCCTCATCGACCGGCTGCATCTGGGGCTGAGGCGCGGGCGGCGCATCGGGCGGCGGCGTGTAGGCGCTGGGTTGACGACGGTAGAGACCGTAGGGGTCCTGCGTGGGCGGCTCGGAACTGGGTACGCCGAGATCATCGAGGACCTTGAGGGTCAGGCGAGTCTCTGACTTCAGCGTGGGGCGCGGTCCGCGGCGCGGCAGATTGAGCAGATCGATGGGCCAGAGAATGGGCAGCGTCCACTCGACGGTGTCGCGCACGGCGTGGCCTTTGCCGAGGATGCGGCCCAGACGATCCACGGTGTAGCCGGGCACGTCCACCACACGGGCGTGAATGGGCACGACCGTGTCGGGCTGGATGAGCATGCGGTCGAAGGTGAGCTCCATCCAGCCTTTGCCGACAAAGTGGCCGGGATCCTTATAGTCCTCAAAGCGCCCGATGATGTAGCTGTTCTGCGGCAGAAAGGCCATGCCGTAGCGCGAGCCGTAGGAGGTCTGGCAGAGCACCGGGTCGCCGATGGGCACGGTCTTCGAGGAGAGGCGCGGCTCCGCGATGGTGCATTGAATGAGCGATCCGGCCGGGATGAGGCGCTCAGAGGCGATGGCTGCGGAGGTTGAGAAGGAGACGAATGCTAGCAAGGCAAGAGCGGCGCTCTTCATGGGATGCCTCCTGACGGGCAGGCGCGAAGTGAGTACCCAGAGACGAGCGATCGGACCGTTTGCACTGGCTTGCCGCGCAGACGCCGACCCCATCTTGGCGATTGCACGAGCAGGCAGCACCCTGCTGCCTGACGGGAAGTCTAGCACGAAGCCGCAGGCGTGGTGGGTGCGGCTTCGACAGGGTCAACAGGCTCGGTGACAGGGCCGATGCAGCCTAGTCCGGATCAGCGATATCGCTTCTGATGCCACGCCCAGGCGGTGCGCAGAATGTCGTCGAGCTGGATGTAGCGGGGCTTCCAGTTGAGTTCACGGATGGCCTTTTCCGAGCTGGCGACAAGAACGGCGGGATCGCCGGGGCGGCGTGGATGGACCTCGGCGGGAATGGGATGGCCGGTGACGCGCCGAGCCGATTCGATCACCTCGCGCACGCTGAACCCTTGTCCGTTGCCTAGGTTGTAGACGAGCCGTTGCCGGGCTGCCGCTGGCGACTCGAGCGCGTCGAGGGCCAGCAGATGGGCATCCGCCAGATCAGAGACATGAATGTAGTCGCGGATACAGGTGCCGTCCCCTGTGGGATAGTCGTCGCCGTAGATGCGGATTGAGGCACGGCGGCCGAGCGCGACATCAAGGATGAGGGGGATGAGATGCGACTCCGGCTCGTGGGCTTCGCCGCGGGTGATCCCTACTGGCCCCTCGGGTGCGCCGGCAACATTGAAGTAGCGCAGAGAGGCCGAACGCAATCCGTGAATGCGGTGAAACCAGTCGAGCATGCGCTCGACGAGCAGCTTGGACTCGCCGTAGGTGTTGGTGGGCTGGAGCCGCGCGTCTTCGAGGATCGGAACTGACTCCGGCTCGCCGTATACGGCGGCCGTGGAAGAGAAGACGACGCGGCGCGGGCCGTGCGCGAGGATCGCCTCCAGCAGCGAGAGAGTAGAAGCGGTGTTATTGCGAAAATACATCTCAGGCTTCTGCATGGATTCGCCGGCCTCGATGAACGCGGCGAAGTGAAGGACGCCGTCGAAGGGTTCGCCGGCATTGGAGGCAGAGGTGAAAAGGTTTTCAAGCGCGGCCCGGTCTGCAATGTCCCCTTCGACAAACTCCACTCCTGCAGGCAGCAGTTCGCGTCGGCCATGGCTCAGGTTGTCGTAGACCACCGGAAAATGGCCCCGCTCAGCGAGCAAGCCGGCAACAGTACCACCTATATACCCCGCACCACCGGTAACCAGGATCTTCACAAAAATGCTGTCCTCCGCGAACTGTTTCGGTTACCTTAAGTCTATTACAATAGAGATGGCAGACACGCGATCAGGCGATCTGCACAGACCGTCGGCAAGACGGCGAAATTTGTCCCCTTTTTTTCGTTCCGCAGCGGAACGTTCTTCCCGTAACCCATTGGAATATCTGGGTCAAACTGGAAGGACGCTCGGCATTGCGAACGGGATGCCTATGCTCAGAGGTCTTGGACTCGCCATGGAGTGTCTGGATGTCCGAGGTGTTGAGGCTACGATTTCCAATCGACGCCCGAGGGTGCGCTCGCGGGCATAAGTTGAGGCGCGACAGCCTTTCAGGCTGGATACGAACGCCTATAGGAAGAATGACTGGTTGCGAGTATCCAAAGCAGGTTCCAACCTTTCCAGCCGGGTGCAGCAGGAAGCCGTGGATGGAAGAGACCCGCAACAGCGAGCTTGAAACCGGGTCTAATTTAGGTGCACCACGCCCGGTGGCGCGGCCAGTCATCCTTCGTGACCCAGACTGCATCCATTTCAATTTTGGTTCAACAAATTTTCGCGGCGTTGAACCCTGCTGCATGGTTAAACGGCAACGGGATGCTGGCAGACATAGCCTGCCAGTGGGAAGGTGAGCCCCAGGGATGGAAGGAATGCCGGTGAATCGCTACACAGGAGCGCCGATGCTAGGGCTTTTGCCCGAGCAGGATGGGCGCTCGGCGTCATTTGTGACAAGCACGGTCGTGAATCTGATGATTCTGGCTACGGTGCTTTATGTGGGAATGATGGCGAAGCGGGTGGTGCAGGAGAGAAAGTTTGAGCGAACGGAGCTGATTTTTCCGACCACACCGCCACCTCAGCCCCGGATCAAGGTAAAGGTTCCGCCGCCGAAGCCAGTCGAACTGCCGAAGCCGCCGGTGGTGAAGCTGGAAGCGCCGAAGATCAACCTCCCGAAACCGGAACCGAAGCCGGCCCTGAAGCCGATTCAGATGGAAGCCAGGCTAAATACTCCCATCCGAGAGACGAAGCCTTCCATCATTCTTGCACCACAGCCAAAGGCAGCTCTCACAGCCGCTGCGCCGGCGCAGGTGGCGCAGGCCAAGCCGTCGACCGCGCCTGTTCACCTTGGGCAACTCTTCGGCGTGACACCGAATCCGAATGCGACGCGACCGGCAACGATTTCGGCAATCGGCAACCCGTATGGCGGCATGCAGGGTCCGGCGGAGGCGCCGCGCGGGGTAGTGGGTTCCACGGGAATTGGCAATGGGACAAGAGCCGGATCAAATGCCGGCGTGGTGGGCCGTGTGGCGTCGGCCGGAATTCCCGGTGGGACGGGCACGGCCAGCACAGGCATGACGGGACATGTTGCAGCAGCGGGGATTCCTGGAATGACGCAGGTGGCCGCAGCAACGCCCAGAGCCGTGGCGCCGGCTTCGACCAGTTTGGAAGTCATCTCCAAGCCTCCTGTCCAGTACACCGCGGAAGCGCGGGAGCTCAAAGTCCAGGGCGACGTGATCCTCAGCGTGACCTTCACGGCAGGCGGGCGAGTGATTGTGCATAGTGTGGTGCACGGTTTGGGTCACGGGCTGGATGAAGAGGCGCGGCGAGTGGCGCAGGAGATCCGCTTCCACCCGGCCACTCGCAATGGTCAGGCGATCGATTTGACGACAAACATCACGATTACTTTTCAATTGGCGTGAGCACACTGAGCCCACACCGCGATGGTTGAAACAACCAGGAACGGACCAGGCACCTTCGGCATAAGGCACGAAACGCAACAGCTAGGAGCAATGAATGACTTTTCGTAAGCTTTCACTCTGCTTTTTGATTCTCATCCTGGGGGCATCCTGGGCGAATGCGAAGAAGAAGGCGCCTCAATTTGAACAGACCCATCCGCTGACGCCCGACCAGTCCGCGCTGGTGCAGAAGGCGATTGCGCAGGAAAAGATTCTGATCAAGAACATCCAGCAGCGGACGCCGCTCGTAGAGACATACATTCAGGACACACGGCCCGATGCCAAGCTCTACGAGATTCCCGTGGACGATCAGTACACCCTGAGCCGCGTGGATTTCGGCAAGACGTTCTACGACAAAACCTACCAGCCTCGCGAGATCGCGGCGCGACGCGGTTTCTTCAAGGGATCTCTTGCGGCCATTACGGGACTGACGAGCGCGTTGGGGCTGGATAAGCGGTTCACCTACAATCCCACAGGCTTTATGCAGATGATGTTTCTGGACCCGACTGGATTTGACCAGCAGCATTACGAGTTCACCTTTGTGCGCCGTGAGTTTCTGGGTTCTGTGAGGACCTGGGTGTTTGATGCGCACCCGAAGGTGAGCGGGATGGGCCGCTTCTATGGCCGCATATGGATCGAGGATCAGGACGGCAACGTGGTGCGTTTCAATGGGACCTACACTGGACCATCTTCGGAGAACGACTCGCGCTATTACTTCCATTTCGACAGTTGGCGGATGAATGTTCAACCAGGGGTGTGGCTGCCTGTCGCCATTTATGTGGAGGAGAGCAATCGCGGAGAGGGTGACAAGGGGCTCGGGCTGAAGGCGCAGACGCACTTCTGGGGCTACAGCCTGAAGCTGCCCACGCGCGAGAGCGAAAACGTGAGCATGACTGTGGAAGACGCCGTGGACAAGAGCGACGACTCGCAGGACGTGAGCCCGCTGCAGGCCACGCGCGAATGGGTGCAGCAAGCCGAGAATAATGTCATTGACCGGCTGGAACAAGCCGGCCTGCTGGCGCCGCTGACGCCCGATGGCTACGAGCAGAAAGTGCTGGACCAGATTGTCGTGAATCTGGCAGTACCAAACAATCTCGCATTCACCACCCAAGTGCACTGCCGCGTGCTGCTGACCGACACGATTGAAGCGACGACGGTTGGCAATTCCATCCTCATTAGTAAAGGCCTGCTGGATACGCTGCCGAGCGAGGAAGCGATTGGGTCAGTCATTGCAATGGAACTGGCTCACATCGTGCTGGGACATCATATTGACACACGCTACGCCTTTAATGACCGGCTCCTTTTCCCGGACGAAGCAAGCTTTTCGCGCATCAACATGTTCCACACGGATGCGGACAACTCCGCAGCGGCCAAGCAGGCGCAGACATATCTGCAAGCCTCGATGTACAAAGACAAGCTTCCAAATGCCGGGCTGTACTGGGAAGCACTGGCAGACCGCGGCAAATCTCTGCACGCCCTCAACACGCCGAAGCTGGGCGACAGCCTGTTGAAGGCAGACGGCACGCCGTGGATGGATCAACTGGCCCAGGGCGCACCCAGGATCAGCTGGGACGACCTGAACCAGATTCCGGCGCTTCCGCTCGGGAGCTGGCTGAAAACTGATCCGTGGGACGACAAAGTGCATATGCTGAACGCCAAGCGCTACGCGCCGATGAATGCCCGCGACAAGATGCCGCTGGAGGTAACGCCAATCTACTTCAAGCTGCAACGTTACTCGGAAGCGCCGGCGACGCAGGCTCAGTCAGCAAGTGGAGACGCCACGAAGTCAACAGCCGACCCCACCGCGGCAGGTCAGCAGCCTGCCGCACCTGCGGCTTCTAGGCAATAACAACGAGCATCGCGTATTCCCCCAGGACGTGCTCGAAGGCACGGCTCCGGAGAATACCTTTTGAGGGCCAGCAAGAAGGCCCTCGCATATCAATCATGAGAAGTCTGAAGTGAGAGATCTTTTCTCCCGGAACTGGATATTTTATCGTGCCGATCAAACGACTTATCTTCTGCATCGCGGCCAGCCTTCTCGCGCTCGCCTCTTCGAACCTCTCAGCGCAGGTGGCTCCGTCCGCTCATCGAGGACAACTTGCTATTACTGCCGGCGGTCTGCTCTCTGCCTTTCAGCCCGAGTACCGAGGCAGCGGCATCGAACAAGCCAGCCCGAATGAACTCTACGGCGTCGGCGCTTATGTGGACGTCCACATGCGCCGCTGGCTGGAGGGCGAGTTCGAGGGCCGCTGGGGCCGCTTCAATGAGTATCTGAACATCAGCCAGGATAACTACCTCGTCGGGCCGAAGGTACCGATTCACGAATTCAGTTTCATGCACGCGACTCCGTACGGAAAAGTGCTGATCGGCATGACACAGATGAACTTTGAGTACAACTACGCCTACGGACGCTTCACAACCCTGGCCTATGGCGGCGGCGTGGACCTGAAGCTCACGAAGCGCCTCTCCTACCGGCCGGTTGACTTTGAATATCAACAGATGCCGAACTGGGTGCGCGGCACGCTGTCCCCTTACGGATTCAGCACCGGCTTCGGCTACAGAATTTTCTAAAACCCAGCCATCTCACTGAGGCATTCGACTAAGGGAGAGCAGTTTCCCGCTTGTCTTACTTCGAATGCCTCCAATCCGGTACGGGTCCATCGGCTCGCTTCTTTGCTCCGCGCTTTCTTTACCCCCTCGCGACGATCTCCTGCCCCTTCTCTATTCCTTCTTCTCCATCTGCAAGGAAAGGGGACCTCCTCCCTCAAGCTATCCAACCGACTCGGCGAAATCGGGATAGGGGGGAGAGTCGCCTCTCCTCCCCTCCCACACCACCGGACAAGCGGGTCCGCATCCGGCGGTTCGATGAGTTGATCCTCTGCCAACAATGCACAGAGGCCGGAGGTTCAGAGAACGCCCCGCCGATGGTGGTTTCGCCGCTCGTCGAGTTCCATTGCAGGCTTCACCCGCTCCCAACTCGCCCAAGCTCAACCCAAGGGCTGATTGGCTGGCGCATGGCCACACATGAGACGCGCCTTCCTACTACTCCTTCTCATCGTTCAGGCCTTCGTTCCTTGCGGAGCTACTATGCCCTCTGCTGACTTCTGTTGCACGATCAGAATGGATTGCTCCACACTCAGTCCCGATTCCAGGACGTACAGCAGATCTCCCGCGATAAGACTGACCGCCTTCAACGCGCAACCGCCGAATTTACCACCAGCGCCCTTGATGGTTGTGGACTTCGCGATCACTTGCCCGCTCGTCCGGCGCCGTAGGCCTCATATCCGGTTCTTGTCCATCGGCTCGCGTCTTTGCTCCACGCTTCCTTCAGACCCCATCTCGCGATGACGCCCTTGCGCTTCGCTATCACTTCTCCCCATCTGGATGTGAAGAGGACTTGCACCTCCAGGCTGTCAATCATGCACGGCGTACCAAAAGGAAAGGCCCGGCGCGCTGCCGGGCCTTTCGCTTGAGTTGGCTCTGATGCTCTGCCCTACGCCGGTGAAGGGGATCCCTCGGGCATCGTGCCCGATCCGCCGCGGCTCTCTGGCTTGAGCACTTGCTGTCCACCACTGCTGCCAGAGTCACTGGGCGATGCGAGCACGGAGCGGATCGGAGGCAGTTGCTTGCCCTCAATGAGCAGCTTGACCTCGCTGGCATCGATGGTCTCGCGCTCCAGCAGGGCTGCGGCAATGCGGTGCATCGCATCCTTGTTTGCCTCGAGGATGGTATGCGCAGACTGATAGGCCTCATCGATCAAGCGACGCACCTCCTGGTCAATCTGGCGGGCGGTCTCTTCGCTGAAGTCGCGGTGCTGGGCGATCTCGCGGCCAAGGAAAATCTGCTCTTCCTTCTTGCCGAAGGTGAGCGGACCGAGCCGGCTCATGCCGTACTCGCAGACCATGCGGCGGGCAAGGTCCGTCGCGGTTTCGATGTCGCTGCCTGCGCCGGTGGACATCTGGTTGAGGAAGATTTCCTCGGCCACGCGGCCACCGTACGCTGTAGCCAGGCGCGTTTCGAGATACTCCCGCGTGTAGTTGTGGCGATCGTCCGGCAGATAGACCGTAACGCCGAGCGCCATACCGCGCGGAATGATCGTGACCTTGTGGATGGGATCGGAGTGGTCGCGCAGGATGGAGACCAGCGCATGGCCCGCCTCGTGATAGGCCGTGACGCGCTTTTCTTCATCGGTGAGCAGCATCGACTTGCGCTCGGCGCCCATCAGCACCTTGTCCTTGGCCAGCTCGAAGTCGTACATCACGACCTGCTTGCGGTTGGCGCGAGCGGCGTTGAGTGCGGCCTCGTTGACCATGTTCGCGAGGTCTGCGCCGGAGAAGCCCGGCGTGCCGCGCGCAAGAATATTGAGATTCACGTCGTCGGCTACGGGGACCTTCTTGACGTGAACACGGAGGACTTCTTCGCGGCCGCGCACATCCGGCAGGCCCACCACCACGCGGCGGTCAAAGCGGCCGGGACGCAGCAGAGCGGGGTCCAGCACGTCGGGGCGGTTGGTGGCGGCGACAAGAATCACGCCGTCGTTGGACTCAAAGCCGTCCATCTCAACGAGAAGCTGATTCAGCGTCTGCTCGCGCTCGTCGTGGCCGCCGCCGAGGCCGGCGCCGCGATGGCGGCCCACGGCATCAATCTCATCGATGAAGATGATGCAGGGCGCGTTTTTCTTACCCTGCTCAAAGAGGTCGCGGACGCGGCTGGCACCCACTCCGACAAACATCTCGACGAAGTCCGAACCGGAAATGGAGAAGAACGGGACGTTGGCCTCGCCTGCCACGGCACGGGCCAGAAGTGTCTTGCCGGTTCCGGGGGGGCCCACCAGCAGCACGCCCTTGGGGATGCGCCCGCCGAGCTTCTGGAACTTCTGCGGCTCGCGCAGGTACTCGATGATCTCTTTCAGCTCTTCCTTGGCCTCGTCCACGCCGGCCACATCCTTGAATGTGACCTTTTTCTGCTGCATGGAAAGCAGGCGCGCGCGGCTCTTGCCAAAGGACAGCGCCTTGTTGCCGCCCGACTGCATCTGCCGCAGCATGAAGAACCAGATACCGATCAGCAGGATGATGGGACCGATATTGAACAGAAGAGGCAGCAGGATATTGCTCTGCGGATCCTTGAGGGTGAACGAGACCTTGGCCGCGTGGAGCTTGTCGATCAGCGTGTCGGTACTCTGCGGAATCGTGGTGTGGAACTGATCCTTGGGCGTGGCCTTCATGTGGCCATGCAACTCCGTGCCCTGGATCGTAACGTCCTGCACCTGCCCCCCGTCGATCTTGTCCAGCAGGTCGGAGTAGGAGACCTCCGCGTCCTTGCCCATCGTTGTCCCGCGCTGCACGACTCCCCAGAGCAGCATGAGACAAATGAGGATAAATACCCAGAACATGATCGTTTTGACAGTCGAATTCACCAGCAATCCTCTTTCCCGGCGGCAATGAGGCAGACCCCGCGCCCCCTTCCCGCCTTGCTCACTCCCTATAGACGCGGCATACCCAGGTGAAGTCACAGAAAATGCGCGCGCCCGGCGGGTACACCGAACCGGTGCCGCCCAAAGAGCAGTTCTTCAAATTGTACTCCCATTCCGGAACAAAACTTCCGGGAATCGGACCCGGAGGTACCCTCTGAAATAGTGGCGTGAACGACTTCAGAAGCTCACTTTGCCGGGGTAAGCGCGGTGACCTCAACTCGAACGCCCGATGGGGGTTCCACGTCGGCTCCCTGCATCCAGGCGATCGTTCCGGAGATCTCCAGAACAGGCCAGAAGGCCCTCGCGGTTCCCGTCACCCGCAGGCGTTCCAGCACTTCCTTCACCTTGCGCGGGCTGCTGGAGTGGCGCAGCCGGACGCGGTCGCCGGGCCTCCAGACGCGGAGACGGGCATCCGATGGCCCTGCAGCAGGGGGAGTTACCTCGACCCGCACGCGCAGGCCGAAGGCGGCCGCGTCCACCTCACCGGGAATCGCAAAGACATACTCCGGCAGGGTCTGGTCCTCCCTGCTGGGAGCCGCAAAGGTCAGGCGCAGTTCGCGGGGAGTGCGTTCGGCGCGCAGGCCCTGGGCCAACTCCCGCTTCTGACCGGCCTTGCCTTCCAGCGCCAGCAGACGAACCGCCTCAGTGGCTTCAAAATCCAGCGAGCAGCCCAGGCAAGCGGCAGCGTGGCGCAGCAGGCGGCGCTGCACGGGGACAGCCAGGGAGGCGAGGCGCGTCCTGTCCAGCGCAACGCCTTCGCCCGTAGCGCGGCCGCCGCCCCGCACCGGCTTGCCCGCCAGCACGAACTCCGGCGCAAGGCGCGCCATCTCCTCCTGCCACCAGGCTTCCTCGTCCAAGGCGAGGGTCGCCATTTGCGCGAGATGTGCGCGAAGCTGGGGGTTCCAGCCCTCCAGCAGGGGCAGCAACTCATGGCGGATACGGTTGCGCGTGTAAGTGAGATGGCGGTTGGTTGAGTCCTCGCGCCAGGGCTGGCCAAGCGCGCGGAGGTAGACTTCAATCGCTTCGCGCCGCGTGGCCAGCAGAGGCCGGAGGATCAGCCCCTCGGGGTGCTTCACCACTGGATGAATACCCGCAATGCCTTCGGTCCATGCGCCGCGCAGCAACCGCGCCAGCACGGTTTCCGCCTGGTCGTCGAGGGTGTGCGCTGTGGCGACGGCATCGAGCGGAACCTCGGCCATGAGTTGCCGAAACCAGGCATAGCGAAGCCGGCGGGCGGCTTCTTCGATGGTCTCGCCGGGCTTGCCGGCGGCAGGCCGAGCCTCGGCCCCAGTCTCGACGCGGCGCTCATGGAAGCGCACGCCCAGCGATGCAGCCAGTGCGCGCGCGAATGCCATATCCGCGTCTGCCTCTTCGCCGCGCAGACCGTGGTGCAGATGCGCCGCGTGCAGCACGATGCCCAGTTCCCTGCTCTTATCCGCGAGCGCGCGCAGCAGGGCCACGGAGTCTGCCCCACCGGAGAGCCCGACCGCCAGGCGCATACCGGGACTGAAGATCGATGTGTCGAGTTCAAGCGCTGCGCTCACATGAGCGATGATAGCGCCTGCGTTGCGCGGGGCCGCGGCGTGTGTTTCGGCCCGTCGCCGATGTATACTCCACGAGTTATGCAGGTCTTTGCAATTCTTCCCGCAGCGGGCCTTGGTACCCGCATGGCCGGACCACAGCCGAAGCAGTTTCTGGCGCTGGCCGGCATCCCCATTCTGATTCACTCGCTGCGCGCCTTTGCCTCAGTGCCGCGCGTGACGGCGATTTATGTGGCCGTGCGCAAGACGGAGTTGGAGCGCGTGGAGGCGCAGGTGGCCGAGTACGGTTTTGCCGGACGCGTCCACGTGGTCGAAGGCGGCGACAACCGCCAGGAGTCTGTGGCGCATGCGCTGGCCGCCGTCCCCGCCGCCGATAACGACATCGTGCTCGTCCACGATGCGGTGCGGCCGCTCATCGACGCCGCCACGATTGAGCGCACCATCGACGCAGTCGCGGAGACCGGCGCGGCAATCGTGGGCCTGCCCGCCATCGACACCATCAAGCAGGTGGAGCGCACCGCGCACGGAGCGCTAATTACGGCGACGATTCCCCGCGAATTCGTCGTGCTGGCGCAGACGCCGCAGGGCTTTCGTTACGGGCTGCTGCAGAGGGCCTATGAGGAGGCCACAGCGGACGGCTTTCTGGGCACCGACGAGGCCTCCGTGGTGGAGCGCGCCGGGTTGCCGGTCGCCGTGGTGCCGGGTTCTCAGGTTAATCTGAAGATTACCCAGCCGGGCGATCTGGAATTGGCAGAATTCTACCTGCGCCAGCGGACGCCCTGAGATTGCCGCGGAGACCCTGAAGGATGAGCGACACACGGATCGGTTTTGGCTTTGACTCGCACGAATTCAAGCCGGGAGTGCCGCTGCACATCGGCGGGCTGAAGCTCGACCATCCCGAAGGCCTGGCCGGCCACTCCGACGGAGACGTTCTGCTGCACGCCATCACCGATGCGCTGCTCGGCGCCGTGGCCGCGGGCGATATCGGCAGCTTTTTCCCTCCGGGCGATCCGCGCTGGAAAAACGCCGACTCCGCCATCTTCCTCAACCTGGCCATGGAAGAGCTGCAGAACGCCGGCTACCGCATCGTGAACATCGACACCACGCTCGTGCTGGCCGCGCCGAAGATCTCGCCCATCGCAGGGGAGATGCGCGCCCGCATCGCTGACCTGCTCTGCATCGGCATCGACCGGGTGAGTGTGAAGGCCAAGACGCCCGAAGGCCTGGGCCTCGATCACGTGGCGCAGTGCCATGCCGTGGCGCAGGTCGAGCGGGTCTCCGGCCCCGAGGACCTAAAGAGCATGAGCGCAGTGATTGAGAGCCAGCGCCAGCTTGAAGACGTCGTCGAAGACCTTCTGAGCACCGTGCATGGCGTGCCGAAAAAGCGCACGATTGCCCCGTTGTTTGATACGGAAGACATCACCTAGACCGAAGATTTCTGCGCTTGCGCGCACGATCGCTGCAGGCCGAAGGCTACTTCGCGCAGGTGCGAATTCCAAACGGCAGGTAGAGCGGGCAGAACCCCACGACCGCCGTGAGCAGAGGCACCAGGCCGATCAATCCCAGCCACCTCATGTTCCCGTGCAACAGCCATATCAGGCTCAGAAGCGCCAGCCCAATCACCACACGAACGACTCGATCAGCACTACCGACGTTTTGATTCATTGCTTCCTCCATGGAAGAACTGCTGCCAGCGTAGGCGCAACACCGAAGGCGCGTCTGCAACCCAGGTTACACAGGCTTCAGCTTTCGCCGAAGCGGCGCAGCGCATACGCATCCTCGACCACAATGTGTTCCCGCCCCAGTGTGACCCAGCCGCGTTCTTCGAATTCGCGGAGCAGGCGGCTCACCACCACGCGCACGCTGCCCAGTTCGTCGGCCAGCATCTGGTGAGACCCCAACACCTGCGGTGCACGATTCGCCAACAGGGACGCCAACCTGCAGTCGAGTTGACGGAAGGCTACTTCTTCCACCAGCTGCATCATCTCTGAAAGGCGCTCGGCGAAGAGCCCGAAGACCGATGCTCGAAAGCCGGTGTGGCTGGCGAGCATCCGGTGAAAGAGATCTGGACTGACTGCCACGAGCGTCGCGTCCGTCTCCGCAACCCCGCGCGCCGGGTACTGAGAATTTCCGAGCAGGCAACTCGTAGTCAGCAGGCAGAACTGGCCGGGCTGAATCCGGTAGAGAACCAGTTCCCTCCCCTCTGGACTCGCCTTGGCCACGCGCACAGTCCCAGCGAGGAGCAGGGGGAATGTCCTGCACGGGCCACCTTCCTCAAAGAGCACCGTCCCGGCCGGAGCCCTCAGCACCTGGGCGAGCGCCAGCTCCTGTCTTAACGCGACGGGCAGGTCCGTGACTGCGGGAAAGGCCCCGGACAGAGCCCGTTCCGTCGGCATGCGATTCATATGTGCGCATTCTATCTGCGCCGGTCTGGCCCTGCACGTCCATACTCCGGTCTTCTCCCTGCCGCCTGCGGCGAAACCCTCGCCACACCGTTCGCGCTTTTTCATTTGCTCTTCTTGTGCCGCTGGCCGTAACTTGACTCAGACACAGAACCACCACCGCACGCGGAGGTTAACCATGCACTTTGCACTCTTGCTGGCGACGCAGACCCAGCTCGACCCTGCCCAGGCACAGAAGATTGCCATGACGATGCTGGCAATCATGCCGCTGTTCATCCTTATCGCGCTCGCCATTGTCATCCTCCCAATCTGGTTCATCTGCAAGAAGGCAGGCTTTTCGCCCTGGCTTTCGCTGCTCAACATCGTCCCGGGCGGCGGCTTGATCCTGCTTTATGTATTGGCATTTTCAGAGTGGAAGGTCATGCCCGTCCCGCAACAGGGCTGGCCGCAGACGCCGCCTCCACCGCCGCGGCTCTAGCACCCCAGGCTGATAGCATCAAAGAGGAACAACGCCTCAACGATGCCTGCAGAGTCACCCTCCCACGGCGCGAAGCCTCGCGTCCGATTTGCGCCTTCACCCACCGGCTTTCTGCACGTGGGCAGCGCCCGTACATTCATCTTCAACTGGCTTTTCGCGCGCCGCAATCACGGCACGATGGTGCTGCGCCTGGATGACACCGACGTGGAGCGCAACACCGACGCCAGCGTGCAGTCCATCTTTGAGGGGCTGCGCTGGCTGGGCCTCGACTGGGACGAAGAGTACAAGCAGTCGGAGCGGCTCGACCTGCATCGCAAGGCTGCCGAGGCCATCTTTGCCAAAGGCCTTGCGTATCGCGACTTCACGCCCGCCCACGCTGGGGAAGACAACCAGTCCGGCTCGCAGGGCGCGTGGCTCTTCAATCCCGGCATGCGGGAGATGCCGCGCGAAGAGAGCGACCGGCGCGCCGCCGCAGGTGAGCCGTTTGCGCTGCGCTATCGCGTGCCCCGCGGCGAAGACCGCACGCTGCGATTTGTGGACGGCGTCTACGGCGAGCAGTCGAAGCTGGCCGACGAGGTCGAGGATTTCGCCCTGCTGCGTTCGGACGGCATGCCGACCTATCACCTGGCCTCCTGCGTGGACGACGCCGATCTGCGCATCAGCCACATCATTCGCGGCCAGGATCACCTCTCCAACACCTACAAGCACCTGCTCCTCTTCGAGGCGCTTAGAGCTCAGGCGCCGCAGTTTGCGCACCTGCCGCTGCTGGTGGCGCCGGACGGCACCAAATTATCCAAGCGCAAGCACGGCCCTGTCGTCAGCGTCACCACGTATCGCGATGCAGGGTTTCTGCCGCAGGCGTTCATCAACTTCCTCTGCCTGCTCGGCTGGTCACCCAAGAACGACCGCGACTTTCTGGCCCTGGACGAGATTCGCGACCTCTTCAGCCTGGAGGGCGTCAATCGCGCGAATGCAGTTGTGAACTTCACGGAAGCGGACCCCTTCGACCAGAAAGCTGTATGGCTCAACGCCGAACATCTGCGCGCGCTGCCCGTGGACGAGTTGAGTTCGATGCTCGCGCCAATCTTTGAATCCGCAGGGTTCCACGCCGCTCCAGAGAAAATCGCCGCCGTCACGCCGCTGATTCGCGAGCGCATCAAACTGCTGTGCGAGGCCGTCTCCGCCGCCGACTTTTTCTTCGTGGACCAGCTTGCGCCCTACGATCCCGCCGAGCTGATTCCGCAAAAAGGCGATGCCGCGCTGGCCCGGCGTGTGCTGGAAACTGCACAGCAAGTCCTCGCCACAACCGCCTTCGACCACGCTGCGCTGGAGCAGGCGCTCCGTGAAGCAGCCGCTGCGCTTGGCCTTAAAGCCGGGCCAATGTTCCAGCCCATCCGCGTGGCCGTCTGCGGCCGCAAAAATGCGCCGCCGCTCTTTGAAACCATGGCCGTGCTGGGCCGCGAGGTGTGCCTTGAACGAATCCGACAAGCGATGACAAAATTATGAGCTACCCACCGCTCGACAAGAAGGCGGCATTGAAAGAGTTTCGGGCAATCCCTGAAAGATGCCTGGGAAACTGGCGATACCGTCTGTTTGGCACGGGAACCCAGACATTAGTTTTGGTTCCAGGGGGCGAATTGGTGAACGACTTCGGTTTCGAGTTCGCGCTCGCAATCGGAAAGTCGAATCGGGTCTTGTATGCCGCCTATCCACCCGTGTCGTCCATCGAAGAGCTGACCGATGGGCTTTGCTCCATCCTAAAGACGGAAATGATCGAGGACGCCGCCATTCTGGGCGCATCCTTCGGTGGGGCGTTCGCACAGGTCTTCGTACGGCGGCATCCTGATCGAGTCACCGGTCTGTTACTCTCCAATACGGGCGTTCCGCTTAAGTCGCTCGTCTGGCCGGTGCATGTCACTTATTTCATCCTCAAGCTATTGCCGTGGAGCCTGATCGCAAAGCTGTTGCGCAAGCCGCTGCTTGTAGCCGTGGATCCATCCGGTGCCGATCGCACTTTCTGGGACGGATATCTGAATGAGCTGTTTACCAAGCGGCTCTCGAAGTCCGATGTGCTCCTCAATTCTCTTGTTCAACTCGGCTATCACCGCTCTTACCGCTTCCGTCCAGAAGATCTGAGAGATTGGCGCGGCAAGGTGCTGATCGCGGAATCGGATACGGACATCATTGGCCCCAAGCGTCGCAAAGCCCTCCGTGCGAGCTACCCGCAGGCGGAAGTCCGCACTTTTCACAATGCCGGCCACGCGCCCATGTTCACCCGATTTGCGGAATACCTCCAAATGGTTCAGGAGTTTCTCCGGCCAGGATACGGGACCGGTGGGGATGCATCTACACAAACATAATCATTCCTGCCCCGGCCTTGGAACACAAACTCTCTCCAGAGGAAACAATAAGGAATAGCAGCAATGACCGACATGAATCCGGAAAGCCCGAACGCACCAAGCACAGACGTCCGCACTGTAAATAACTTTCTCTGCGACCTCATCGCCGAGGATGTGCGCACCAAAAAATACGGCGACGCCATCATTCAGACCCGCTTTCCTCCCGAGCCCAACGGCTATCTGCACATCGGCCATGCGAAGGCCATCTTTCTCGACTTTGGACTGGCCGATGAGTTCGGCGGCAAGACCAACCTGCGCTTCGACGACACCAATCCCGAGAAGGAAGAGCAGGAGTACGTCGATTCCATCCAGAAGGACGTGCGCTGGCTGGGCTACGAGTGGGAGCGGCTCTGCTACGCATCCGACTACTTCGGCCAGCTCTACGAGTGGGCGCTGCAGCTCATCAAGGACGGCAAGGCTTACGTCGACGACCTCTCCGCCGACGAGATCCGCCAGTATCGCGGCACGCTCACCGAGCCCGGCAAAGAGAGCCCGCATCGCAACCGCAGCGTCGAAGAAAACCTCGACCTGTTTCAGCGTATGAAGGCCGGCGAGTTCCTCGATGGCAGCCGCGTGCTGCGCGCCAAAATCGATATGGCCTCGCCCAACCTCAACATGCGCGACCCGGTGATGTACCGCATCCTGCACGCCACGCATCACCGGACGGGCGACGAGTGGTGCATCTACCCCATGTACGACTATGCGCATGGCCAGTCGGATTCAATCGAGAACGTCACCCACTCCATGTGCACGCTCGAGTTCACGGATCACCAGCCGCTCTACCGCTGGTATATCGAGCAGCTCGGCATCTTCCCTTCGCAGCAGATTGAGTTCGACCGCCTGAATCTGACTTACACGCTGCTGAGCAAGCGCAAGCTGCTGCAGCTCGTGCAGGAGGGCCGTGTCAACGGCTGGGACGATCCGCGCATGCCCACGATCTCAGGCATTCGCCGCCGTGGCTTTACCCCGGAGGCCATCCGCGCCTTCATCGCCTCCGCCGGGGTCTCCCGCACCAACGGCGTCCTAGACATCGAGATGCTGGAGCACTTCCAGCGCGACGACCTGAACCGCCGCGCGCGCCGCGCCATGGCCGTGCTGCGCCCGCTCAAGCTCGTCATCGACAACTACCCCGAGGGCCAGGTGGAACATTTCGAGGTCGCGAATAACCCTGAAGACCCAGCCGCAGGAACGCGTCAGGTGCCTTTCTCGCGCGAGATCTACATCGAGCAGGACGACTTCCGCGAAGTGCCTCCGCCGAAGTACTTCCGCCTCTCGCCGGGTAAAGAGGTTCGCCTGCGCGCTGCCTACTTCGTCACGGCGCAGAGCGTGGTGCAAGACGCGGCCGGCAATGTTGTCGAAGTCCACTGCACCTACGACCCGGCCACGCGCGGCGGCGACTCGCCCGACGGACGCAAGGTCAAATCAACCATTCACTGGGTCAGCGCCGCGCACGCTCTTTCTGCCGAGGTGCGCCTCTACGACAAGCTCTTTGCCACGCCCGACCCACAGGCCGTCCCCGAAGGCAAAACCTTCCTCGACAATCTCAACCCCCACTCGATCGAGGTCCTCGCTGACGCAAAGCTTGAGCCCTCGCTCGCCGCCGCAAAACTCGAAGACCGCTTCCAGTTCGAGCGCGTGGGGTACTTCTGCGTCGATCCCGACTCGACCGAGGGCAAACTGGTGTTTAACCGAACGCTGCCGCTGAAAGATTCGTGGGCGAAGATTGAGAAGAAGGCCCCTGCGGTGCGGACAGACGCTCGCTGATCGCTCGCGAGGCTCTTGTGCCTGGAGATTACTTCCCAATTATGTCGATAGCCACGGGAATTGTCTTGGGCGGCATGCAGGCGTTGTTGTCGCAGGCCTGGTAGTGCAGCGTACCCTCCACGAGGTGATTGCCGCGCTGCGCTAAAATCTGCGCCGTAATGACAAACTCGCCCGTGTATACGCTCAGCTTCGTACTGGGGTCCACCGGCAGTGTGAACTCCGCACCCGTGGGGTAGCTCGCGCCCATCAACTGCACCGCGCCATGCGGGATCGAAAGGACCGTCGGAATCAGGTACGAATCCTTCGGTGTGTGCGAGTTGATGTGCAGACCCTGCGCTACGCGGAAATGCATCTGCACGGTGCTTGGCTTGCCCGCCGTCACCTCCACCTGCTCGGGAAAGAGATACACCACCGAGGCAACCTTCGCGGCATGGGATGCCCCCTCACTCTGCCACGGAAACTGCGTCTGCGCGCAGGCAAGCCCCGCCGCCAGCAGCGCCGGCGCGGTCAGCCATGCTCTGCGGCGAAACACGCTCACTACTGCCCTCCCAGCGCCTTGCGAATGTTGCCCTCAATCTCGTCCTTTGACGTGAGCCCCACCTGCGCGGCCACCACCTTGCCGCTGCGGTCCACAAAGAACGAGGTGGGCAGCGAGTCCAGCCCGCCGTAGGGCTGGCTCACGGTGTCGCCGCCCAGCAGCACCGGGTAGTCCATGTGCATCTGCTGCGCAAAGCTCGCAATCTGCTGCGTCTCTTCCTTGAGCTTCTGCTTGTCGCCTGGGTCCAGGTCGTCTTCTGAGACGGCCAGAATCTCAAAGCCCTTGTCTGCGTACTGGTTGCGCAGGTCCACCAGCCAGGGCGTCTCAATTTTGCAGGGGCCGCACCACGTGGCCCAGAAGTTGATGAGCACGGCCTTGCCCTTGTAGGCGGCGAGAGACACCTTCCTGCCGTGCACATCTTCCAGCGTGAAGCCCGGCGCAGGCTTGTTCATCAGAGGTGCAATCGCAGGTGGAAGGTCGCCCTCGCCACCCGGCATCACCAGCTCCGCCGGAGCATTCATCGCCGCGGCACGAGCCGCCGCCTGCCTACGCGACTCCCAGTTGGCCCATCCAGCCCAGGCAAAGGCTGCCAGCAGAAAAAGAACGAGAAAGAGAACGACAGTGTTGCGCTTCACGGGGACAAAGACCTCTGGTATTGATTGTACGAGCGCGCCAGCTTCACGCCAAACCGCTCCCGAGTAGCGCTTCAGCCCAAGCTGATACCATCAACAATCGATGAGTGCTGCGAACGAACCAGGCACACTGCAACCGGCCGACCTTGTCCGAACCGAGGCCGCCGCCCTGAATGCCCTGGCCGACCGCCTGCAGGGCGCAATGGCCGTGGACTTTGCGCGCGCCGTGGACCTGGTGGTGCGCTGCGGCGCAGGCAACGGCCGCGTCGTGGTTACCGGCATGGGCAAGAGCGGCATCATCGCGCAGAAGATTGCCGCCACTCTCAGCTCCACCGGCTCGCCGGCGCTGTTCCTGCACCCGGCCGAGGCGGTGCACGGCGACCTGGGCGTGCTCATGCCCGGTGACGTAGTTATCGCGCTCTCGGCCAGCGGCGAGACGGAAGAGATTCTGCGCCTGCTCGCCACGCTCAAGCGCAAAGGCGACGCGCTGATTAGCTTCTGCTGCAACCTGCATTCGACGCTGGCGAAGGCAAGCGACGTGGCGCTGGACTGCAGCGTGGAGCGCGAGGCCTGCGGGCTGAACCTGGCGCCCACTGCCTCCACCACCTCCATGCTCGCGCTGGGCGACGCGCTCGCCATCGCTGTGAGCCTGCGCAAGGGTTTCCGCGCCGAGGACTTTGCCGACCTGCACCCTGGAGGCAAGCTCGGCAAACAGCTTGCCAAGGTCCGCGACCTCATGCACTGCGGCGAAGACGTGCCCGTAGTCGCACCACACACTCCCATGACGGACGTGATCTACGAGATGAGTAGCAAGAAGCTCGGCATGACGACCGTGCAGGACGGCGGCCGCTTGCGGGGGGTCATCTCCGATGGGGATTTGCGAAGATTATTGGAGCGCGAAGGCGGCGCGGTCCTCAGCAAAACCGCCGGCGAAGCCATGAATGCACATCCCAGGACGATTGGCGCGGACGAACTTGCTGCCAAAGCGCTGGCAATCCTCGAAGAGCGCAAGATTACTTCGCTGATCGTCGTCGATGTGGAACAGCACGTCGAAGGCGTGGTCCACCTCCATGACCTATGGGGCGTGGAGTTGATCTGACGCATTGCAACAGAACCATTCCTGCGGAACTCCACACGCGGTCCGAATGGGCGCAAGCCTTCTGGATGGCATGCCGCCAGTACCATGACCGACCTCGACGACAAGGTCAAACAAGATCTCCATCTCAGGATCGAGTGGGCCGAGAGACGTCGGATCGGATTTGGACTTCCGAATTTCGTCTTCCAATTGTCCCGAATGTACCAAGAATTGAGGAAATTGAAAAAGCCGTTTGCGCGGCTGAACTCAGGTCAGCATTCCGAGATCGATGGCCGGGGAAAGAGGATTCGAACCTCCGATCCCCTGGTCCCGAGCAGAGATTGATTCCTTCGCTGTGGCATCGAGAGGGAGTTCGATGCCCGAAGCTATAGGCGCAGCGTGTGTTTTCCGGGTGAGACCGGGAGTTCCAGAAAGTCGCCTGCTGGTTCTCCCTTCTGAAGGGCGCCATCAAGGGTAAGGGATGCGCCACGCCCGCGATGGTAAAGACGGACGAGAGCGTGACAGTTTGGAGGGCAGTCCACGTTCAGTTCGATGGACTCATCTTCCAGGGTTTTCCAGTCAACTGGGACAGGACCGAACTCGGTAACGGCGATGCCTCTTGCCCATCGCAATCCTCCGCAACGGGGTTCAATCACGATGGACCGCGCTGAGACTGGCCCTTGGCGGCGCGCTCCCAACACATAGGCAGTGAGAAAAGCTCCCGGAACGATTCCGTAGATGTGCGCTTTTGATCCGCCCTGCAGGTCTTCCCATGTGGTTTGCCATGGAGACGCGATCTGCGCTTTCCATCCCGTGCGGATGCGCGAGAGCACGACTGCATCCATCTCAGGCCTTTGCATCTTATACAGAGCATCAAACAGATAGTAGTGGGACATGATGCCGGTGACCTCCTGCGCATGCTGCAGGACATACCGGCGCACCGAGTCCAAGCGCTCCTCGGGAACAATACCGGCGTAGAGTGCAAGCAGTTCAGCCTGCACGACCGGATGAAAGCGCCCGTTCACAATAGGACCGGGGAAAACCTTCCCATTCAACTGCTCGGCTGTTCTGGAGCCTGGGCCGAAGAGGGCGCCATCGTAAGCTCCTTCGCGCGAGTTCCACAATTCCCGGTTGAAGTCTTCGCGTAGATTGTTGGCGCTGGATGCATAGCTTTCAGCCTGCGTGGTTTCACCGATCTGCGCACCCAGCCAAGCGGCATCGCCCAGGGCACGATAAAAGAGCGCATTCAGCCCGGCGCCCTCGCACACCTGATAGCGGAGTGGGTTGTCCCACACCTCCCACTCCCGTGCCAGCACCAAGCCGCGCGCTGTGCGCCGGCGAAGGAACCAAGCCATGAGCCGATTGAGAGCCGGCCAAAGTTCGCGCACAAGCGCAAGATCGGCCGAACTGTCACAGTATTCGCGTAATTGACTGACCCAGTCACAGGAGCGGTCTTCCATGATCGCGTGGATATCCCACCGCTCGGAGCAACTGTGGG
>VFSW01001718.1_pt1 | contig 33357 bp, 27 predicted proteins | sample 5358111 | NCBI WGS metagenome assembly VFSW01 (sample SAMN11554181, study PRJNA540505) | mine drainage metagenome | isolation source: sediment from site ElyBrook_90M | place: USA: Ely Copper Mine, Vershire, VT | collected 2017
AATCATCAAAAACCCCCCCATTAAAAATCCCCCTTTTTGTTTTTTTTTTTTTCCTTTTATTTTCACTGGGGCCTCTCACGGGCCCCACCCCCGTGCGCTCAGTTGGCGCATGATTCAGTCATCGTTCGGCCACACCAGTTTGAAGTTGTAGTTACCGTTGCCGTTGCCATTTTTGTTGCCGGTATTGCCGTTACCGTTATTCTGGCCATTGTTGGAGGATGGCGCAGAAATAAAGTCTGCATCGCCGTCGCAGCAGGGTTCGTTTGCGTATCCAAGGAAGCCGTTGGCGTTGCCATTGCCTTGGCCGTTCTTGTTTCCAATATTGGCATTGCCGTTCCCGGTGCCGTTGTTGTTACCGAAATTGTTATTGCCGTTCCCGATGCCATTCAGTGCACCAGAATTATAGTTGCCGTTGCCGCTGCCGTTGCCGCTGCCAAGATTGCCATTGCCATTGCCGCTGCCGTTGCCGCCGCTCCCAGCGGCCAACGCCACCGACGACATCAGTGCCACGGCTGCGGACGCGAGAAGGAATTTTTTCATGACGATCTCCCGTGTTTGTTTATGAGGCTTGCGGCCCCGGTGCATCACACTTGCCGTAGCGCCGCTTTGCGGGCCTGCCTGGCACGAAACCAACGCTACCTTTGCCAAGGTGATAGTTTGAGGGTGCCGGGTTTTCGGAGGGAGCAACAGTCGCCCAATTGGCTGAGGGCGCTGCGGGCAGGGCGCACACCGGAGCGGCGCAGTCTAACCCAATAGGGGCAACATGGCGCATGAAGGCGGGGCATGCGGCCAAAAATATACCACTTTGGTATAAAACTAAAGTTGATAGTGAGGATCAATTCCGGGCCGACCTGCCGCACATATGGAGCACTCTGCCTCAAGGCGCGCCTCAAAGCCGGCCCGCGCATTGCGAGGCGCTGGTCTATCCAGGGATGATCGTTGGGGAGGAAACCGGCGGCAGACCGCCATCAGAGCTCAGAAAAGCCGCTTCACATAAGCCGCGCCCGACCAGATCCCGACGGTCACCGGGTTCGCCGCCACGCCGCTGTAAACCGCCTTGGCGGTATCATGGGTGTAATTGACCTCGGCTCCAAAGATCAGGCCGCTCTCCGGGGCAATCTCATTGCCAAACTGCGCCGCCCAACCGCGCACATGATACCTGAAATTGAACAGGCCCGACGTAAACTGCGTCTGCTGCGTCACCGTCGGTGATACCGCTGTCAGCGATGCCAGCCCGGATGACGACCGGACATCATAGCCTGAGAACGTCAGCGTCGACTTCACAAACGGCGTCCACAGGTGCTCATAGGAAATCAGCGCCGACGCGCCTTGGGAAAGATGCAGGGTGCCATCCGCATCCGCCACATAATCCGAGGCGAAAAACGGCATGCCGAGATAGCTCACCGCGCCATTTGCATAGGCCCCGCTGACCATCAGCCGACCATACATGCCCTTGGCACCCGGCCCGAAATAATCTGACCAGTGGGCGCGCAACTCCATGCCCGCCAGCACAGCAAAGCCTTCCTTGCTGCGTACGGGCGCCTGGCAGCAATTGAACGCCGTGGTGTCGACATTCTGATGCAGCGCGCCTGAAAGCTGAAACAAAGCGTTCTTCGGCGCAAAGCGCACTTGCCCCACGACGTCCGGCCAGCGTGAGGGCCCCACGGCACTGATCACGCCATCGACCTGTTGACGGCTTGTCGGGTCTTCAAGCGAGGCGGTGACGCTGACCAGATTGTCGAAGGATTTGCTGTAAGCCAGCAGGCCAGTTTTTGTCAGCGAGGAATAGCCGCCAAAAAAGCCATAGCCCGGTGACGTAAAATCGAAATAGGATTGGTGCTTGCCGGCCGTCAATCCGGCCCAGCTGACCCAGCCCTGATCCAGAAAGAAGTTGTTCGACGGCAGCGAACTCAATCGACTGTTCGCCAGCGTCACATCGACGCCATTGCGCCCATCAGCAAATGTCACCAGCGGACCATCATCCGTCGGTGTCACGGTCAGAGCCGTAAATTCGAGGTCGAACATCGACAAATCATGATTGGCAGTCGCCCACAGATTTTGCTTTGCTACAAAAAGCACAGGAACAGCGCCATTCGGGAAGGCTGGCGTGGGCAGCCGCAGCGTCTGGAGGTTCAATTCATTCTGGACAAAATCCAGCTTGTTTTCATAGACGATGTCCATGCCGAGTTTCAGGCACGTCAGGGTTTCCGGAATCCGGAAGAAACCATACCCGAACCCCGGGCATCTCTGCATATCCTTGGCTTTTGCCACAGTCTTTTGCCGAGGCAGGTCGGAACTAGCACTGGCGGGCAGTGCCGCCAGACCAACCAGACTCAAGGCGACGATAGGCAAATATCTGAATTTCATCCCCACACCCTCTAAGAGGTGGTCTGACTCAAGCTGGGTCATGCGTCAATCCTGTGCCAGCCAATTCTGACGCATTGCGGCAAAATTGCAACAGCAATTACCGACCAGCGTAAACGATCACTTGTCGATGCTCTGCCATGTGTCAGCGCTTCCAGTGACGTCCGGACGGCCCGGCAGTAGTTGTTGTACAAAAAACAGAGCCTGTGTCCGGTTGCGCGCATCAAGTTTTTTCATGATATTTTTGAGATGTACTTTTACGGTGCTTTCAGAAATGCCGAGATTGAAGGCGATGATCTTATTTTGCAAGCCCTCCCGCAGGAAAACGAGGATTTCCTCCTCACGGCGCGTGAAGCGACCATCCGGGTTGAGCCCTGTCAACGCGGCGGTGGCGGGTCGCGCCATTCCGCCCAGATCAATCTCGGTTTTACTGGCAGCTTCGACATTTGACGCCGCAGCGACCATTTCGAGTGGCGCGAAATAGCCGCCAGCCATCACCAGAAGCATCGCCGCAGCCACACGTCGCGTCGGAGACTCGGCCGTCAGGATGCCGCGAACCCCGAGCGTGATCAGGCGCGCTGCCGAACTCTGGTCCTCAAAGTCCAGCAAAGCCAGGACGGGCACGCCCGGAAACATGTCTTGCGCTGCCGCAGCCTCCGCGCACAAAGTCCCATGGGAGCCGCTTTGGCACAGCAAAATCAACGCCACCGGGCCGCGTTCGGCCTCGGACAGCGCGGCGACCCCGTCGATGATCAGGTCAGGAATCTCGGCGCTGAGGGCGCGCTCAAGACATTCACGCATGAGCCTGCGCTCTTCAACCATGACAATCCGCACGGAAGCTGTTTTCGGCACATCGCGCCAAAGGTCGGCTTCGGCTGAGGCGGACGCGCCTGCCACAAATCTTGTCGGGGTCGGTGGGGCAACATTGATCATGGCCGCTGCTCCATTTTCTGGATAGCGGCGGTCGAAGCCGGGCGCGCGGCAGGCTTGTCCGCAACCGGACGCCCCGGCTCAAGTAATTGTGCGAGAATGCTTCCGGGGACATAATGCCCCCCTGCCAGCAGCAACTGCACTGCCGCCAGAAGTTGTTGCGCTTCACCCGACATCGTGAAAAATCCAGCAGCTCCAGCTTCAAAAGCCTTCGAGCACGCCTGCGGCGTGTCAATATCCGAAATGGCCAGCACAGGCGTATCGGGAAACCGGCTCCGGGCCGACGTGATCTGGCTTGCGAAAAATGTGTCGTCCGCACCATGGTGTGCGGCCTGCACAAGGACAACCACAGCGGGCCGCCTGTCGTAGAGTTCGGCGTCGTCCAGGGTCTCGAACGACAGCGTCCGCATCCCCTGGCATTGCTCGGTAAGCATTTGATCCAGACTGTCGCGGCTGAGGACTGAGGAGTCAATCAGCACGATATCGAGCGTGGTGCCTGTCGTCGTCCCGCGTGAAGAACCACCCGGCGATGCATCGGAGTTTTCGCGCGAAGGACCTTGATGAGACTTGCCACCCGTGCGCATGAGCGGTCGAAGGTGATAGGTTTGTGATCCTCCCCAGGCACTATCACGGTGCGGTCCTGACCTCACCTCCTGAACCGCCGAGTTCCATCGCACATTTGCAAGATGTTCTCGTGCAAAACGCTCTCGCGCATGGCCCAGGTCTCGCAAGTTACGCATGATACGCTCCCACGGTTACTTTCTTCCAAGTCCTTTTTTTGGCCACCCAGAAAATAGTGTCGTGAAAACTGGCATGTATGAAATCGGAAGGTTTTTCTGACAAACCGATGTCCAGCCAAACCCCGTTTTTGGCCCCATCCGTATAGATTTTGGCTCCACCCTTGCAAAGCTTAACGCTTCCTTACCAAAGCCATAAGTCTAAAGTATCAGATTGTCAAATTCAATTTGCGAAAATTCGAGCTATCGGCCCCATTCTACGCGAGTCAGCCCGTTCCGGGCACGCCACGCCGCGGTTTGGCAACCAGATTGGCAAGAGCTGATATGGCACGCCCACGGTGGCGCGAAGTTCAAAACGTCAAAGGCGAGAGCGGCTTCGAGCACGTCGGTGCCCCGAAGGACCAGAAATTCTTCGCCCTGATCAAACAGCAGCACCCGCGCGATGGCGCGGCGCTGTTGCACGCGATCGGGGTTTCAAAACCGCCCGCGCCAGCCAATCCCGGGGTCGCCAGACAGTTCTTTCCGGGGGGCTGTTGCCCGCCTTTGTCTGAAGTGCTTCCCGCGCATCAGGCCCGCCGCGCGGCCTGATATTCGCGCCGGATAATGTCCAGAAGCTCGGCAACCGAGGTCTCCTTGGCGGCGCTTTCATAGGTTACCTCGCCGTGTTGCATCAGCATCACACGGTCGCAGAGTTCCAGCGTCTGCGCGTAATTATGGGCAATCATCACGATGGCAATGTCGCCGCGCGCCTTCAGCCGCTCGATCAGGTCAATGATCAGGCCAGCCTCGCGCGCGCCCATGGCGGCGAGCGGCTCGTCAAGCAGCAGGATGCGGGCCTTTGATGCGACAGCGCGGGCCACCGCAATGGCCTGCCGCTGACCGCCGGACAGCCGCCCGACCTCGAGATCGACCGAGGGGATGTTGACGCCAATTTCCGCCAGCGCCTCGACCGCGCGTCGGCGCATCTCCTTGTGGTCGAGCAGACGCAGCAGCCCTGGGCGCAGCAGTTCGCGGTTGAGGAACATGTTGTGGAAGATGCTGAGCCCGTTCACCAATGCCAGATCCTGATAAACGCATTCGATGCCGAAGCTGCGGGCGTGGTCAACCGACGTGAAGGCCACCGGTTCGCCGCGCACATAGATCTGGCCAGCATCGGGACGGTGAAAGCCCGTCAGGATTTTCAGCAGCGTCGATTTGCCCGCGCCATTGTCACCGAGAATGCCCAGCATCTCGCCGTTCGCGACGTGCATCGCCACCCCGGACAGCGCCTCGATCTGGCCAAAGCGCTTGACGATACCTTCGGCGCGCAGCGCAGGGGGGTTCGGAGTCTGGCTCATTGCGGCCGCATCCCGCGGCGACCCGCCATATAGATGTTGGTGATCATGGCGATCAGGATGGCGGCGCCGATGATGATGTCAAACGCGAAAGCATTGATGCCCTGCAGGGTGAAGCCGTCCTGCAACACGCCCAGCACAATGCCGCCCACCAGCCCGCCGACGATCGTGCCAGCCCCGCCGGCAATCGCGGTGCCACCGATGACGCCGGAGGCAACCCCAAGGAACATGATGTTGCTGCCACCGGCCAGCGGGTCCGTTGAACCAATCCGGAAAGCTTCGACGATGCCGCAAAATCCGCCCAGAGTGCTGGTCAGCATGAAATTGCCAATCTTGATGCGATCAATGTTGATGCCAGCCTCAGCTGCCGCGATGATATTGCCGCCAGTCGCAATCGTGTGCAGGCCCCAGCGGGTGTTGCGCAACACGACATGCATCACCGCCACCACCGCCAAAGCCCATAGGAATTCCGCGTAACCCCATTGCCCCATGATGGCCGTCAGCGTCGGCCCTCCCGGCGTGTCGGCAGGAAATCCGCGCGAGAGCGTCAGCGTGACGCCGGTAATGAGGAACAGCATGCCGAGCGTCGTGATGAAGGACGGCACATGCAGGTAAACCGTGATCAAGCCAATGGTCAGGCCCACCAGGGAACAGACCAGAAGGGCCACAGCCATCGCCGCCACAACGGGCAATCCAGCCTTGGCTGCAAATTCCATGATGAAGGGGGCCAGCGCGTAAAGCTGGCCCACCGAAAGGTCGATCTCGCGGCAGATCAGGAGCATGATCTCGCCGCAGGCGATGATCACCGGAGCGGCCACAAACTGCGACAGGGTCTGCAGGTTGAGATTGGTCAGAAAATTGGCGTTCGTGGCCTCGAAATACACGACAAGGCCCAGGGCAACCAGCACGATGCTGCCCTCTGGGCGCATCAGCAACTGGCGCAACACGGCGACCAAGGCGCGGCGCGGTTGCGCCACGCCTGCCGATGTCAGGGATTTGGAATCTTGCACGGGAATCAGCCGCCGATCTTGCCACTGCGCGGCACGATCAGTGGCGTACTGGCACTGCCCTCATAGCGCGTCTTGGTGTTGAGGTAGGCGGCGACCGAATCCTTGGTGACAAACTTCAGGCCAGTGTTGACGTCCGCCGGCCCGACGAGACCGCCCGAGGCCTTGAACATGAACATTTCCATCACCGTGTAGAAGCCCTGCAAATAAGGCTGCTGGTCAATGGCAAAATTGAGATAGCCATCGCGCACTGCCTCCAGGGACTTCGGCTGCAGATCGAATCCACCGCCCTGGATGCCTTTTTTCGGCAGGTCGTATTTCTTCATGACAATGCCGACGCTGGACGTATCGCCACCGCTGACGGCAAACATGCCCTTCACATCCTGGTTGCCGAGGTAATAGGCGCTGATTTTCGAGAGCGCGACATTCACCGTCGGGTCGGTGGCGATCATCGTCGCCTCAATTTTGGCACCCGATTTCTTGATGGCAGCCAAAGCGCCATCAATGCGCGGCTGCAGATTGAGCTGGCCGGGGGTCGCGATAAACAAGGCAACCTTGCCTGAACCCACCAGTTTGACAATCCGCTCGCCCATCATCTGGCCAGAGAGGAACAAATCCTGCCCGATATAGGCGAGGCGGCCATTGCTGCTGCCCTGCGGCGCATCGGCATTGTAGCTGAACACCGGAATCCCGGCATTGAGGGCGGCGGCGACCGGCCGGTCAAAGCCGCGCGGATCGACAATTGGCACGGCAATGGCATCAGCCTTGCTGGCGATGGCGGCGTTCATGGCATTGACCATCTGGCCGACATCTGAGGTTTCAGAACCCGTCCATTGATAGTCACAGCCCAGAATTGCGCAGGCGTCATGGATGCCATATTGGCAGGGCACGAAAAACGGGTTGGTCGTCACGTGGTTGACGAACACAAACTTCCAGCGCGGATGCGCCGGGAACGGGCCAGCGTCGGCTCCGGCAGCCTTGGCGCGTGTCGCGGCCATGGCGACCATGGCGGCGGCAGCACCCCCCGTGACACCATGCATCATGGCGCGGCGGGACAGTTGCAAACCGGATTGCTGCGTCAGTTCATCAGTTGGTTTCGAGCTCATCTTGGTCTCCCTTGGCACTTTTTTGTGACACGTTTTTATGATTACGGGACGCAGGTTATGCCTGATTCAATTGTTTGACAAGTGGGTCGGCGACGGCGCGCCAAGCATCGACATACGGCCCCTCACATCGGCCAATCGGCCGCGGAATCAAGCCTCAGCCAGACGCTCCGCGGCAAAAATCCTTGGTGTCACTCCCTCAAAGTTTCTTGGCATCATTGACAATGTTCATGCTCGCCACGCCGCTGTGGCCCAGGGCCACCGACGCGAATGGGCCACCGTGGCACAAGTTGCCGGGGTCTTTGCCATCAAGTACGGAGGCGGCGGCCAGAATATCGGCGGCAAAGACCTCGGCATTGTCCTTGGGGCGATAGCCAAGAAAACTGGCACGGGCATTATCGACCGGCGCGCGATCATTGTTGGAGACGCCGTAAACCACGCTGAAACCGGTCACCGGCGTATCAAGGGCTCGTGCCACCAGATGCACCAGATCGGGATAGGAGAGCCAGGTTCCAAGCGCGCGCGTATTGTTGACCTGCGCGCAGGACAGAATACGCAGGCACACCGCTTCAACGCCGCGCTTGTCCCAATAAAGGCTGGCCAGATCCTCCGCGAAACATTTTGCAAGGCCGTAGAATGTATCGGGTCGGTGCGGTGCGTCCGTGCCGATGAAATCGGTCTTGAGGTGCATGCCGACCGCATGGATCGAGCTGGCGTAAACCACGCGCCGCACCTGGTTTTGATACGCCGCTTCCCACACATTGTAAGCGCCGATGAAATTGGGGCCAAGCAGGGTTTCAAACGGCGCCTCATCACCATAAGCGCCAAAATGCACCACCATGTCCGCCCCCTTCAGCAGGGCATCAATGTCGGCATAGCTCGCCAGATCAGCACGCTGATAGGTTTCGCGCGCATAGAGCCGGCCGAGATCGGGCACGATGTCGGAAGACACAAGTTCGTCAGCCATTTTGGACAGCGGCTCGCGCAGATAAGAGCCAAGACGCCCCGCCGCACCCGTCAGAACCAGTTTTTTCATGTCAGATTTCCACCTTTGATGTTGGTCCGCAGGGCCAGCCCCGCCAAAATTACCGCCGAAGCCAAAATTACCGCCGAAGCAAAGTCCAGCAAACGATCGACGCGAAGATCGCCGATAGTCGGAAAAGCGTCATCACGCCGAGAGTTTGTCAGGCGAACTCGCGGTCATATGATCGCCTCTTCTTCGAAGGGTACCTGGCGGGCAATCCGCTCATAGCCGAATGGCGAGAGGTCAAGCGTGCGAAAGCCGCCAAAGGTGATCAACTCCGCCATCGCGCGGCCCATCGCCGGCGATTGCTGCAGGCCATGACCGGAAAAGCCATTGATAAACATGAAGTTCCTGACCTCTGGGTGCGGCCCCAGAATGGCATTATGGTCCAAGGTGTTCATGTCATAATGGCCCGCCCATTCATGCGTCAGCCTGATCGCCTCAAATTGCGGAATCCGGGCGGCGATCACAGGCCAGACTTTCTCCTCCCACAGATTTTGATCCATGGCGAAGTCGTCGAAATCAACCGCTGGATCGGTTTCGGCATGGGCACCAGCCAGATAGGTCTGGCGACCGTCCTGGCGAAAATGCACGCCGGAAGGGTCGATGGTCAGCGGCAATTCCCGGTCGAGCGGCTGGGCCGCCGAGAAAATATAGGTATAGCGCTTGCGCGGCTCAATCGGAATTTCAAGGCCCGCCATGCGTGCCGTCACCGCGCCGCGCGTGCCCGAAGCATTGACGACATGGCCGCAGGCAATCACCGCGCCTGATTTCAGGGTCACGCTGTCAATGCGGGTTCCAGCACCATTGCGGTTGATGGCCACGACCTCATTGGCAACAGTCTCGACGCCGCGCTCCTTGGCCGAGCGCCGCCACCAGTCAAACACGGCGACGCTATCCCAATAGCCCTCATCAACGCGATTGATGCTGCCCAGCACAATGTCATCGACTTGGTAAAACGGATAGGCGCGCTTGATTTCGTCCGGCGTCATCAATTGGGTCGCCGCCCCTGCGGCCCGTTGTACCCTATAATTGGCGCGCAGGGTTGCGGCCATGGCTGGCGTGTCAGCCAGATACATGTAGCCATAACTCTGGATCGACAGCTCCGGCACGCGCACATCACCGCCCATGTAGCTGCGGAGGTTTTTCACGAAATCAGCGGCAAATTGCGAGATGCGCACGTTGATCTCGCGGCTGAATTGCTGGCGCATGCAACTGTTGGTGTGCGAGGTCGCGGCCTTGGCATAGGTCGGGTCTTTTTCGATCACCAGCACCCGGCCCTGAAAATCCTTGGTGTCAGACAGGAACCACGCGACGGAAGATCCCAGCATCGCGCCACCAATGATCACCACATCATAGCTGGCATGTTTTGGGGTTTGCAGGGGTTGGCTCACGTCAAAAACTCTCCCCGTTTCACGGCATCCAAAACCATCGCACAGGCCTCTGCGCTCAGCCCGTAATCGTTCATCGCGGCCTCGACCGAGATATAGCCCCGCGCCAGATCGCGTTTGACGGCCTCGACATCGCGCTGCGCCGGGTCGCCATAACCCGCGCCGCCGGGAAAGGCGAGCCTGACTCGCCGGCCATGAGGCACGAATTGCTTGCCCTTGCCTCGCATGGCCGCGCCATCATCGCGCGCGATGGTCGTGGCTGCACCATTGCGCCCGCCCTGCCGCCCGCGCGCCGGATAATCCACGCGGTCAAACATCGCCTGAAAATCAAACTCGTGGCCCTCCAGGGCGCCGACTTCCATGAATTGTCCGAGGCCTCCGCGATGCCGGCCTGGCCCGCCACTATCAGGGCGCAGCTCCTTGCGCCAGATGATCACCGGCCCGGCATGTTCGGTCGCCTCAACCGGCATGGTCATCACGCCGGAGGGGAATGCGGTGGCATTCAACCCGTCTAGGCTGGGCCGCGCCCCTGCGCCGCCCGAATTGAAAGTCAGCACCTCGGCCCGCCAGGTTCCCAAGGGCGCAGGCTGATCGGTGCGCGGGCGCAAGGACACCTGGAAATTGCACAAGGTTCCCGCCCCCTCTGCAGGCACCAGATGCGGGACGATGCGGTCGAGGGCGTCATAAACAGTGTCGGGCACCATGTGGCCAATCACATGACGCAAGGCGACCGGGGCTGGATGCAGCGCGTTCAGGATCGAATTTACCGGGGCGGTCACCTCGAAAGGGGCCAGCGAGGCGGCATTATTGGGAATTTCCGGGGCAATCGCGCATTTCAGCGCGTAACAGGCATAGGCCCTGGTATAGACCAGCGGCACATTGATGCCTTTTTTATCAACGCCCGACGATCCGGCAAAATCACAGATGATCCGGTCGCTTTGGATGTCCAGCCGCACTTTCAGATCAATCGGTTGGTCAAACCCATCAATCCGCATTGCCCCGCTGGCAGCGGCGCGGGGCAGAGCCGCGATCCGCTCCAGCGTCGCGCGGCGCGAATGCTCAAAAATGAAGTGGCTGATGCCGGTCAGATCATCCAGCGCAAATTCAGCCATCATTTCGCCGAGACGGCGCTGGCCAATCTCGTTGCAGGCTGCAAGCGCGTAAATATCGCCCACCACCTGATCAGGCTCACGCACATTGCCGCGCACCATGCGAATCAGCGTCTTGTCAACCAGGCCACGCTCGGCCAGCTTCATGATCGGGATATAAAGCCCCTCCTCGTAGATCGAGGCGGCATCGGCCCCAAAGCCACGACCGCCAATATCAACGACATGCGCGGTACAGGCGAAAAATCCCACCAGGCCGTCGCAGTGGAAAAACGGGGTGACAACCGTAATATCATGCAGATGGCCGGTGCCCTCCCAGGGATCATTGGTGATATAGACATCACCCGCAAACATGGCGGCGCGCCCAATGCGGCGGATGAAATGGGCGACCGATTCGGCCATGGCATTGACATGGCCCGGCGTCCCGGTGACGGCCTGCGCCAGCATCAGCCCTGCGACATCATAAACCCCCGCCGACAAATCGCCGGCCTCCCGCACGCTGGTGGAAAATGCGGTGCGCACCAGGGCCTGCGCCTGCTCCTCAACTACCGAAATCAACCGGTTCCACATGACTTGATAGGCGACGCTGGAGATTTGGGCCTGCCGATTCATGCTCTCAGACCTTGCGCATGAGTTCGATGGTGCCGTCGCTCTGCACCAGGGCGGAGCGGCTTGAAGGCACGATGATCGTGGTCTCGTCTTCCGTGATGATGGCTGGCCCTGCCAGGGTCTGGCCCGCGCGCATCGTGGCGCGCGCGACGACCGCGGCGGGCACCGTTCGGGACAAAGCCGCATCAAACAGACCGCGGATGCCGGATGGAGCCAGCGGGCAAAGTTCTGCCGGTTCGTCAACGCGCTCAACCTTGGGCGCGGGTGTTGTCGCATTCACCGCCCAGACGGTAATTTCAACATCTGCACCCTCGACGGTGCGTCCAAACAGCGTGGCATAATCGGCCTCAAACAGCTTTTGGTAGGTCGCGGCATCGGGATGACGGGCCTGCTCCGGCGTTAAGGCAATCGGAATTTCCCAGCCTTGCCCGCTGTAGCGCATATAGGCTTTGAAGTGCGCGCTCAGCGGCGCATTCGGCGCGCAGGAGCGCACAAACATCGTCGCCTCGCGCTCCAGATCAGTCAGCAACGCTTGTACCCGCTCAGGCGCAAACGCTGAAAGCCGCATATAGACCGAGCGGTTGGCCTCAAAACTGAACGGCGCACGCAGAAAGCCGATGGCTGAACCGACGCCGGCGCCCGTGGGCACCAGCAGCCGGGCGATCCCGAGTTTCTCGCACAGCCGCCCGGCGTGCAGCGGTGCCGCGCCACCAAAGGCGATCATGGTGTAGCGCGCCAGATCCTCGCCGTTTTCAACGGCATGCACCCGCGCGGCACTGGCCATGTTTTCATCAACCACTTCGGCAAGGCCAAAGGCGGCGGTTTGGACATCCATGTCCAAAGGCGCACCAACCACGCGCGCCAGCGCCGCCTCGGCAGCCGCTTTGTCGAGCTTGAAGGAACCACCCGCAAAGCTGTCGGCGTCAAGCTTGCCCAATGCCAGATCAGCATCGGTGACGGCGGGCTTGTCGCCGCCCTGCCCGTAACAGGCGGGCCCTGGCTCGGCCCCGGCACTCAGCGGCCCAACCCGGATTTGTCGCAAGGCATCGACATGCGCCAGCGAACCGCCGCCAGCGCCGATTTCGACCATGTCAATCACCGGAATCGAGATCGGCATGCCCGAGCCTTTTTTGAAGCGCGTGCTGCGCGCCACCTCAAATACCCGCGAAGTTTTAGGGCTTTGGTGCTTGATGAGGCAGATTTTGGCGGTGGTGCCGCCCATATCAAAGGAAAGCACCCGGTCGAGCCCGAAGCGCGCCGCAATATGGGCAGCAAACACCGCCCCCCCGGCGGGCCCCGATTCCACCAGCCGCACTGGAAATTCAGCGGCTTTCTCCAGTGAAATAATCCCGCCGCCCGAATGCATCAGGAAAATCGGGCAGGAAATGCCCTCCGCCGCAAACCGGCCCGTCAACCGCATGAGATAACTCGACATCAGCGGTTTCACATAGGCATTGGCGATGGTGGTGCTGAAGCGTTCATATTCGCGCATTTGCGGTGAGACCTCGCAGGAAAGCGATACCATCACCCCCGGCAGCATGTGCGCCAGCACCTCGCCGATCAGCCGCTCGTGCGTATCATTGCGGTAGGAATGCATCAGCCCGACGGCAATGCTGGCATAACCCGCCGCTTGCAGGCGCAGCGCCAGCCGCTCGACCTCCCCGCGCTCCAGCGCCACCAGCACATCGCCCCTGGCGCTGATGCGTTCGCGCACCGTAAAGCGGCTTTGGCGCGGCAACAGCGGTTCGGGCAGCACCAGATTGAGATCATATTGCTCGAAGCGCGATTCGGTGCGCATCTCGATCACATCGCGAAATCCCTGCGTGGTGATCAGCGCGGTCTTGGCCCCGCGCCGCTCGATCAGTGCGTTGGTCGCCAGCGTCGTGCCATGGATGATCTGGCCAATGGCGCCCGGCGCAACCCCCGCTTTGGCGCAAACCTGGTGCAGGCCCCCGATAATGGCTTCCTCAGGCGCAGCAGGCGTCGTCAGCACCTTGGCTGAGACCTGGCGCCCCCCCGTCTCCAGCACGATGTCAGTAAAAGTGCCACCAATGTCGATGCCCACCCGCGCCGCCGAAGTCGCCATCGCTGATCCTGTCCGGTGTTGTCCCACGACTGCGTGCGTGCGGGCGCGGTTGCTGACAAGCACGCATCATAGAGAGATTCTGCATCGTTCCAAGATGCTGCAGGCGATCAGGCTTGACCGCTTGATCGATAAAGCGCCGCACCGCCTGCCTGAGGGGGAGCGGCGTCGCGCCAGATGCGCCGCTTTCCAGTTTTCCGCATGGGCACCACGCCCTGATCGGCCAACGCAAGATTTGCTGTCGACTCCACAAGCCCCCGATGCGCTGGGTGCAACGTCCGGCATGCAACCAAACTCGTCCCCCTTACCCGCCGCCAATCCGCCCATGGGCATAATCCCAATAGAGCGCGCGGGCCTGGGCCATCGTGGGGCCTGGTTGCAGGGCGCGTTCGCCTATGCGGGTGACGGGCACCACTTTGGAGAAATTGCCGGTGGCGAAAATCTCGTCGGCTCCAAAGAAATCCTGGGGCAACAGTGTGGCCTCAACCACCTCGCGCCCGGCGGCGCGCAGCAGTTTCAGCACGCGGGCTCTGGTGATGCCGGAAAGGAATGTGCCATTGGCGGCGGGAGTCATCACCACGCCGTCCTTCACCATGAACACGTTGGAATTAGCCAGTTCCGCGACATGGCCGAGCATGTCGCAGACCAGTGCATTGTCGAAGCCGCGCGTGGCGGCCTCGTGCAGGGCCCGCGCGTTGTTGGGATAAAGGCAGCCGGCCTTGGCGTCAGTCGGGGCGGTTTCCGGCGTCGGTTTGCGGAACGGCGACAGGGTCACCGAAAAGCCCTTGGGCACCGGCATCGCCGCCTCGTAGAGGCAGAGGCAAAACCGCGTGGTTTCGGGATCAAACTTGACACCGCCGCCGACACTGCCAACCTCGGCCCAATACATCGGCCGCACATAAAGCGCAGTCTTGCCGTCAAAATGGCTGAGGCCTTCGTGCGCCAAAGCCATGAGTTCAGTCTCGCTCATCAAGGGTTTCAGCAACATGGCGCGGGCCGAGCGGTTGACACGGGCCATGTGCATGTCGAGATCGGGGCAAACGCCCTCAAACACCCGCCCGCCATCAAACACCATCGAGCCCAGCCAGGCCGCATGAGTGCGCGGCCCCATGATGGCGATGTTGCCTTCCTGCCAGGCTCCATCAAAATAGGTCCAGGTGCGCGAATAGGTCTGGCTGGAGGGAAGGAGCGGCATTGGTCAAGCCTGCGATTCGGGGACGTGAAGCGGCTACTCTATCTGTCTGCCGGGGTTGCGCCAAGCGCGCCATCACCGCGCATCATTGAAGCGCCGCCGAGGACCGTTGGGATGCAGTTTTTTCACAAACCTGTTCCCCGCGCGCAAACCTATTCCCCGCGCGATGGACGGGCCAGCAGGGCGGTTATCGCCTCGGCCACGCTGGTTCGCCCCTGCAAAATCCCATCCACCGCGAAGGTAATTGGCATGTCAACGCCGCGCGCGCGCGCCAGATCGGCCAATATGCTGGCTGTGAAGGCCCCTTCGGCGAGGTGGGCGGGTGGTGGCCCGCCGCGCCCCAAAGCCTCGCCAAAGGCAAAATTTCGTGATTTTCCGGGCTGGCACGTGAGCACGAGATCACCAAGGCCCGAAAGGCCGGTCAAGGTCTCCGGCCTTGCGCCAAAGGCCCGGCCAAAGCGGGCGAGTTCGGCAAAGCCACGGGCAATCAGCGCGGCATTGGCGCTGGCCCCCAGCCCGCGCCCTGCCGCCATGCCGCAGGCAAGCGCCAGCACGTTCTTGGCCGCGCCACCAATCTCGACGCCACGTAGATCGGTCGAATGATACAGGCGAAACCACGGCGCGCCGAGGTCGGCGCGGCATTGGTCAAACAGCGCCGCTTCAGCGCAGGCCAGCGTCACGGCGGTCGGCAGGCCCGCCGCCACGTCTTCGGCAAAGCTTGGGCCGGAGAGCACCGCCAGCGGCGTTGCGGGCAGATAATAGCTTGCAATATCCGAGAGGAACGCGCCGCTGCCGCGCTCGATGCCCTTGGCGCAGATCACCAAAGGCACGCCTTGCGGCAGAAACATCGCTAGGGCTTCGGCAAGGCCGCGCAGGGCCTGCGCCGGTATGGCGGCGACGACCAGGCGGGCGGCGGCCAGCGCTGCCAGATCGGGCGTCGCGCGGATGCTGGCGGGCAGCGCAACGCCAGGCAGATGGGCGCGGTTTTCATGGGTGGCATTGAGCGCTGCGGCGGCGTCAGGATCGCGCGCCCATAGGGTCACCGCCCGTCCATTGCGCGCGGCCAGAAGGGCCAGCGCCGTGCCCCACGCCCCGGCCCCCAAAACCGCGATCTCAGCCACCGCGACCTCAGACATGGGCGCTACGCCTTGCCATGATGGATTGCCTCGCTTTGTCGATCGAGCGGCCAGCGCGGGCGCGCCGGAGCTGAAAGCTCGTCGGCAAGCCCCAGCCGCAGCCGCTCGATGCCGGCCCAGGCAATCATCGCGCCATTATCGGTGCAAAGCTCCAGCGGCGGAAACACCGGGCGTACGCCCGTTTCGGTGGCGAGCCGCAGCATGGCAGCGCGAATCGCGCCATTGGCCGCGACCCCGCCTGCCAGGACCAGCGCCGCCGGATGGCCGCACGCCTCGCGGAAGGCGCGCATCGCAACGCGGGTGCGGTCAACCATCACATCAACCATCGCCGCCTGAAAGCTTGCCGCCAGATCCTTGACATCGGTGGCGGTCAATGGCGCGATGCGCTCGGCCTCAAGCCGCACCGCTGTTTTCAGGCCGGAAAACGAAAAATCCGCCTTGGGGCGGCCCATCATCGGGCGCGGCAACGCAAAGCGTTGCGGATCGCCCGCCGCCGCGGCGCGCTCGATCATCGGCCCACCGGGGTAGCCGAGGCCGAGCAGCTTGGCGACCTTGTCAAAAGCCTCGCCTGCCGCGTCATCGACGGTGGAACCCAGCCGCAGGTAATCGCCAACGCCACGTACGCCAAGGAGCTGGCTGTGGCCGCCCGACACCAGCAGCGTCAGATAGGGGAATTCCAGCGCGTCCGTGAGGCGGGCGGTCAGCGCGTGCGCTTCCAGATGATTGACGGCGCTGAAGGGCTTGCGCGTCGCCAGGCTCAAAACCTTGCCGGTGGTAAGGCCAACCAGCACACCGCCGATCAGGCCGGGGCCGGCCGCCGCCGCAATGCCATCAAGATCACCGAGCCCGACATCCGCGCTCTTGAGCGCCCGCCGGATGAGATGATCGAGATATTCAACATGGGCACGCGCCGCGATTTCCGGCACGACGCCGCCATAAGAAGCGTGCAGCGCAACCTGGCTCATCACTTCATTGGCGAGAATCTCACCGCCGCCGCCCGGTCGGCTGCGCACGATGGCGGCTGCCGTCTCGTCGCAGGTTGTCTCAATCCCCAAAACCAGCATAAGCGGCAATAATCCTTTCACGCAATCGAGCGGCCTCTTATACTGCCCCTTGGAACCATGGCAAATCAGGCGCTGTGGCGCAGCATCGGGCAGGATATGACGGCAGGCAAAAGTTCGGCGACTTTGATGCGCCTTGGCACGCGCGGCAGCCCGTTGGCGCTGGCCCAGGCGCACGAAACCCAGAGCCGCGTGGCGAGCGCGCAGGGCGTTGGGCCCGAAGGAATCGTCATTTCGGTGATTCGCACCAGCGGCGACATGATTCAGGATCGGGCTCTGTCTGCGGCGGGCGGCAAGGGCCTGTTCACCAAGGAGCTTGATGACGCGCTGCTGCGCGGCGAAATTGATCTTGGTGTTCATTCCGCCAAGGATCTGCCAACGCAACTGCCGGACGGCATCGCGCTCGCGGGCACGCTGCCGCGCGAGGACGTGCGCGATGCCTTCATCAGCCGCATCGCGGCGACATTGGCCGATTTGCCGCACGGCGCGCGGGTCGGCACAGCCTCGCTGCGCCGCGCCGCGCAGGTGAAGCGGCTGCGGCCTGATCTCGAAACCGCGTTGCTGCGCGGCAATGTCGGCACCAGGCTGAAAAAGATCGAGGAGGGCGCCTTTGACGCGACCTTGCTGGCGTTGGCCGGGCTGAACCGCCTGCATCTGGCGCATCATGCGACCAGTCTGCTGGCGATCGAGCAGTTTTTGCCGGCCTGCGGCCAGGGCGCGGTGGCCATCACCATCCGGGCGGGCGACAGCCGCATGATGGCGCTGCTGGCCCCGGTGCTGCACGCGCCGACGCTGGCGGCACTGCTGGCCGAGCGTGCCTTTCTGCGGGCGCTTGATGGCTCCTGCCGCACACCCATTGCCGGACTGGCCACACTCGAGGGCACGCTGTTGCGGTTTCGCGGGCAGGTGCTGGCGCTTGACGGCGTCGAAGCTTTCGAGGCGCAGGCCAGCGGCGCGGTCAGCGACGCCGCAGTGCTGGGACAAGCGGCGGCGGATGATATCCTGCGCCGGATGCCCGCTGATTTCCTGAAGGCCTGAGCCATGCGCGTGCTGGTGACAAGGCCCGAAGCTGAAGCCACCACCACAGTGGCAGCACTGGCCCGGTTGGGGCATGAGAGCGTGCTCGCCCCGCTGCTGCGCATCCGACCCGTTGAATTTGTCGCCCCGACGCAGAGCTTTGCTGCCGTCATCATCACCAGCGCCAATGCAGTGCGGCCCGGTCTGCCGGGCGTGGGCGGTGCACCGCTTTACGTGGTGGGCGCGCGCACGGCGGCGGCCTTGCAGCGCCTCGGTCATCAGCCGCCGCGCCATGTCGCATGCGATGCCAGGGGGCTGGTGGCTGCATTGCTGCGCGATCTGCCCACCAGCGCCGACCTGCTCTATTGCGCCGGACGCGACCGTAAAAGTGATGTCGAAGCGGCCTTGCGGGCCAAAGGCCATCATGTCACGGTTCTGGTCAGCTATGAGGCTGAAGCCGCGACAGCCTTGCCTGAAACCGTGCGGGCGGCACTGGCTGCGGGCAGCATTGACGCGGTGCTGCATTATTCGCGCCGCAGCGCCGGAATTTTTGTCGCGCTGGCAGAAGCCGCCGGGCTGGCGCGGGCTCTGGGCCAAGGGTGCCATCTTTGCCTTTCCGAAGACGTTGCCGAGCCGCTCCGCCAGCGCCAATGCCACGACATCCGTATCGCGGTGCAGCCTGACGAAACGCATTTGCTGGCATTGCTTGATGGTTGAGGCCGTCCCATCTCGCATTGCCGATGTCCTGACCCCGGTCGCGGTGGATCAGGCATGGTCCTACCGTGTGCCGGAGGATATGGCGCTGGAGCCAGGCGATTTTGTCCGTGTGCCGTTGGGGCAGCGCATGGCTGTGGGCGTGGTCTGGGATGTGCGGGCAGGCTCAGGCGACAATCTCAAAACATTGAGCGCCCGGCTTGCGCCTTTGCATCTGCCCGGCCCGTTGCGGGCTTTCATTGACTGGCTGGCGCAATGGACCCTGGCCCCGCGCGGCATGGTGCTGCGCATGGTGATGCGCGCGCCGCTGGGGGCAGAGCCGGAATCACCGAACAAGGTTCTGCGTCAGATTGGCGCCGCCCCGGCGCGCCTCACGCCAGCCCGCGCCAAAGTGCTGGCAGCCCTCGCCGAGACGCCGGTGCTCTCACGCGCGGCCTTGCGCGAGGCGGCTGGCGTGTCGGCCGGCGTCATTGCCGGTCTCATCGGCGAAGGCACACTTGGCGAAGAAGACGCGTCCCCGCTGCCAGCACCCGCTTCGCCTGATCCTGATTTTGCCGTCCCCGCCTTTGATGGCGCGCAGGCGGAGGCCGTGGCGGCATTGCGCCTGGCGGTGGATGCGCGGGCCTTTCGCACTTTGCTGCTTGAGGGCGTGACCGGTTCGGGCAAAACCGAAGTCTATTTTGAGGCGGTGGCGCAGGCCTTGCGGGCCGGTGGCCAGGTCATGATCCTGATCCCGGAAATCGCTCTCACCACGCAGTTTCTTGCCCGCTTTGCGGCGCGGTTTGGCGTCGAGCCGGGTCTTTGGCATTCAGGCGTGACGCCGCGTCGGCGTGCCGATCTCTGGAACGCGGTGGCTGATGGCACGGTGCGCGTGGTGGCAGGGGCGCGCTCGGCGCTGTTTCTGCCCTTTGCGGATTTGCGGCTGATCATTGTCGATGAAGAGCACGAGGCCGCCTACAAGCAGGGCGAAGGCGTCACCTACAACGCCCGCGACATGGCGGTGGTGCGGGCGCGCTTCGAGAAGGCTTTGGCTGTGCTGGCCTCGGCGACGCCCTCGCTGGAGACGCGGGTCAATGCCGCGCAGGGCCGCTATGGCCATCTGCGCCTGCCAACGCGGTTTGCCGACCGCGCGCTGCCGGGCATCGCCGCCATCGACATGCGCCGCGAAGGCCCGGCCAGGGGCCATTGGCTGGCACCGCGCCTGGTGGGCGAAATGGCCGAGACATTTGCGCGCGGCGAGCAGGTGCTGCTGTTTCTCAACCGGCGCGGTTACGCGCCTTTGACCCTCTGCCGGGCGTGCGGGCATCGGTTCCAATGCCCGCATTGCTCGGCCTGGCTGGTGGAGCATCGCTTTCGCCGTACATTGGTCTGCCACCATTGCGGGCATAGCGAGCCGCGCCCCAATGTCTGCCCGTCCTGTGACAGCGAGGACAGCCTCACCGCCTGCGGGCCGGGTGTCGAGCGCCTGGCCGAGGAGACGGCGGCGCTGTTTCCGGAGGCGCGCACGCTGGTGCTTTCGTCTGATCTCGGCGGTGGGACCGAGCGACTGCGCCTGGAAATCGACCGGGTGACACGCGGCGAGGTTGATCTCATCATCGGCACGCAAATGGTCGCCAAAGGCCACCATTTCCCCAAACTCACGCTGGTCGGCGTGGTCGACGCCGATGTCGGCCTCGCCAATGGCGATCCACGCGCGGGCGAGCGCACCTTTCAGATGCTGCAGCAGGTCACCGGGCGCGCCGGGCGGGGCGGAGCGGCGGGGCGCGGGCTGTTGCAAAGCTGGCAGCCGGAACACCCGGTGATTGCCGCGCTTCTCTCGGGCGACAGCGAGGCGTTTTACGAGCGTGAAACCGATATGCGCGCCTTTGCCGGCCTGCCGCCGTTCGGGCGTCTGGCGGCGCTGATCGTCTCGGGCACCGATGCTGCAACGACACAGCGCCATGCCCGCGCTTTGGCGCTGGCAACGGCCCAGATCAGCGATAATCCGCGCTGGAAGCTCGCGCCCATGGGCGGCCTGCCGCAGGATGACGAAGTGGTGGTGCTCGGGCCGGCCGAAGCTCCCGTCGCGCTGCTGCGCGGGCGCTTCCGCTTCCGGCTTCTGGTGAAAGCGCCGCGCAGCACCGATTTGCAGGGTTTTTTGCGCGCGCTGATCGCCGCTGCGCCGCCAGCACGCGGCAATATAAAGGTGATGATTGATGTCGATCCACAAAGCTTCATGTGAGGGTGTCTTGCGCCAGCCGCGCCTGACCCGAAGGCAATTTGCTGCCAGTGCCGCCGCCGCATGGGCCGTGCCGGGGCCGGCGCTGGCGGAAGTGAACAATCTCGGGGCCATTGCCGCCCGGCATGGCATTTTGTTTGGTGCCTCGATCAGCGATGGCATGAAGCCCGACTATGCCGCGCTTTACGAAGCGCAGTGTCGCATCGCCACCACCGATACGGCGCTCAAGTTCTGGAATCTGCGCCCTGACGAGGCCACGTTCAATTTTGCCCCTGCCGACCGGATTCTGGCCTTCTGCCAGGCTCACGCCATCAAGCTGCGCGGGCATAATCTGATCTGGAATGAATCCCTGCCGCCATGGCTGCATGCCCTCGACGCCAAGGGCGTGAGGCGAGTGTTCACGGAGCATATCAACAAAGTGGTGCGCCATTATCGCGGCAAGCTGCATTCGTGGGATGTCATCAACGAGCCGTTCTGGCCGGGCCACAACAAGCCGGGCTTCTACCGCGACGGGCCATGGTATGAAGCCTTGGGGCCAGGCTATATCCCCGAGGCGCTGAAACTGGTGCGGGCGCTTGATCCGGAGGTGAAGCTGGTGATCAACGAGGCCCATGCCCAGACCGCCAATGGCTGGGGCACGGGCATCAGGCCGGCCTTGCTGCGCCTGCTGGGCGAATTGGCCAGCGCGGATGTGCCGCTTGATGCCATCGGGCTGGAAAGCCATCTGGTGCCGCAATGGGGTTATGATCGTGTGGCGTTCAAGGGTTTTCTGCGTGAGCTGAGCCAGCACGATGTCGATATTTATCTGACCGAGCTTGACGTGAACGACGCCGCGTTCACGGGCGATCAGCCTGCCCGCGACCGCGAGGTTGCCGCCGTCGCTGCCCGTTATCTTGATGACGTGCTGGCGCATCCGCGCGTCAAGGTGATCGAGACGTGGCAGCTCGCCGATCACTATTCGTGGTATCAATCAACCGCCTTCGCCAGACCGCGGCCGATGCGGCCGCTGCCGTTCGACGGGCAGATGCGGCCAACTGCACTTTTTGACACGATAGCGACAGCGATGCGGTCCTATCGGGGGTGAGTTGGGGTGAGCGCCCGGATTCCAGGCTTTTTTCATGGCAATTGGGCAGGATATTAACCATTCGGCCGTCATTTTCGCCAATTTGCTGCAACCACGAAGGATTGATCATCGCATGACCCAACATGTTGCCGTCCTGATGGGCGGGCCGTCCGCCGAGCGTGAAGTGTCGCTCCGTTCAGGAGCGGCCTGCGCCAACGCCCTGGAAAGCGTCGGCTTTCGCGTTAGCCGCATCGATGCCGGGCGCGATATTGCCGCCGTGCTGGGCGAGGTTCGTCCCGATGTCGTCTTCAACGCGCTGCATGGCCGTTGGGGTGAAGATGGTGCCGTGCAGGGCGTGCTGGAGACCTTGCAGATCCCCTACACCCATTCGGGCATTCTCGCCTCGGCGCTGGCGATGCAGAAAGACCGGGCCAAAGATGTAATGAAAGCGGCGGGCATTCCGGTGGCGCATGGGGTCACGGTTTCGCGGCACGAGGCGGCCAAACGGCACGTCCTGCCACCGCCCTATGTCATCAAGCCGGTCGCCGAAGGCTCCTCGGTTGGTGTGTTCATCGTCAAACCCGATCAGGAGCATCCGCCCCAGGAATTGACTCGGACCGACTGGCCCCTGAGCGACATGATGCTGGTTGAGACCTTTGTTGCCGGGCGTGAACTCACCTGCGCCGTGATGGGCGAGCGCGCATTGGGCGTCATCGAGATCCGCGCCGCTGGCGGCGGCTGGTACGATTATGACGCGAAATACAGCCCCGGCGGGTCATTTCATGTTTTACCTGCTAAACTTAAACCAAATATTTACCAAAAGATTCAAGACTTGGCGCTTAGGGCGCATAGAGCGCTCGGGTGCCGCGGCGTCAGCCGTGCGGATTTTCGTTACGACGACACACCGGGGGGAACCGGCGCGTTGATCGTGATGGAGGTCAATACGCAACCCGGCATGACCGAGACCTCGCTTGTGCCGGAATTGGCTGCCCATGCCGGGCTGTCATTAGGTGAGCTGGTCAAATGGATGGTGGAGGACGCATCGCTCAACCGCTGAACCCGTCCTCGGACGGACTTCGGCTTGCCGCGCCTGCGCTGTCGTGGATGACGGTTTTCGCAAGCCTGTCGGGGCCACGCCGCATCGGGCGGGCACCAGCGGCGCGGCCCCGCGCGCGCGCCACAACGCTCCATCTGAAAATAGGCAATCTGAAAATAGCCCCGCCGGCTTTGGTAACGAAGCCGGGGTTCGGAACGGCGCTGGCGCTGCTGTTCCTTCTTGGCACCACGTCGGTAAGCCTCGTTCAAAGCGGTCAATATGCCAGGTTTGCGGCACAATCGGGCGGTATCGGCGATATTCTCGCCCGTGGCTTCGGCTTTGGTGTCAAAGCCATCGTCATCACGACCGACAACGGCATGACGCCAGGCCAAATCCTCCCCGCAACCGGCATCACCCAGCAATCCTCGACACTGTTTCTGCACGCCGATGCCATTCGCAGCGCCTTGCTCGCCCTGCCGCGCGTCAAACAGGCCGCGGTGCGGGTGCTTTATCCTGACCGCGTGGTGATCGACATCAAGGAACGCCACCCCTTCGCCATCTGGCAGGATCAGGGCAAGCTTTCGGTGATCAGCGCCGATGGCACGCCGATCGAGGCGGCGAGCAGCCGTCGTTGGGCCGGTTTGCCCTTCGTTGTCGGGCCGCAAGCCAACCAGCATATCAGTGATTTTGCCAAGCTGATCGCCGTGGCACCGACGCTCAAGGCGCAAATTCGGGCCGGTGTTCTGGTCAGCGGGCGTCGTTGGGACCTCAAAATGACCAATGGCGTGGACGTGCGCCTGCCTGAGCATCACGCCGGACAGGCGCTGAAGGCTCTGGCCTTGTTGGAAGCAACGTCGCACGTGCTCGAAAAGGACGTTCTCAGTCTCGATTTCCGTGCGCCAGGCCGCATGGTGGCGCGCCTTTCGGCCGATGCCTATAGCGCCCGCATGGATGCCCTGAAAAAGAAAAAGACAAAGGGATTGGGGAATCCGACATGACTGGAATCCAGCCGCCACCACGTCTCAAATCCCTGTCGCCGCGGCGCAGTGCCACCATCTCGGTGCTGGATGTCGGCACCTCGAAGGTTGTCTGCCTGGTTGCCAGACTTGTGCCGGCCTCACCGTCCGAAACCTTGCGCGGGCGCACCCATCAGGTGCGGGTGCTGGGCATTGGCCACCAGAGGGCGCGCGGCCTCAAGGGTGGTGCCGTCGTCGATATGGACGAAGCTGAAGCGGCCATCCGCCAGGCCGTCGATGCTGCCGAACGCATGGCGGGCGTCCAGGTCGAGGGGGTCATTGTCAATATGACCGGTGGACGCCTGGCGGCGCAATCCTTCCATGCCGCCACCACCGTGACCGGCCACGCCGTCGCCGAATCAGATTTGCAACGCGTGCTCGAAGCCGCGACGAGCTACAGCAGTGAACCTGGGCGGGCGGTGCTGCACTCGCTGCCGAGCGGTTTTGCGCTGGACAGTGCCCCCGATATCCGCGATCCACGCGGTATGATCGGTGAAAAGCTGGCCGCTGACCTTAATGTCGTCAGCACCGATTCAACCAGCTTGCGCAATCTTCTGCTGGCGATCGAGCGCTGCCATCTTTCGGTTGAGGCCGTCGTGGCAACGCCGTATGCGGCAGGACTTTCCGTGCTGGTCGATGACGAGGCAGAACTTGGTACCGCTTTGGTTGATTTTGGCGCCGGAACGACCTCCATCGGCGTGTTCCGCCATGGTCGCCTGATCCATGTCGATGCCGTGGCGGTGGGCGGCAACCATGTCACGCTCGATGTGGCGCGCGGGCTCAATACCCGCATTGTCCACGCCGAACGGCTGAAAACCCTTTACGGTTCAACGATTATGGCCCCCTCCGACGAGCGTGAAAGCATTGATGTTGTTCACGTGGGTGATGAAGATGGCGAGCCGACGCATTTGCCGCGTGCGCTGCTCACTAGAATCATTACGCCGCGCGTCGAGGAAATTCTCGAACTGGTGCGCGACCGGCTGAAAAGCGCTGGTTATGCCGATCACGCTGGCCGCCGGCTGGTGTTGGTGGGCGGCGCCGCGCAACTGACGGGGCTGGTCGATACCGCCCGGCGCATCCTTTCGCCGCAAGTGCGGCTTGGCCGCCCGCTGGGTATGCAGGGGTTGCCGGAATCGGCCCGCAGTCCGGCCTTCGCCGCAGTGCTGGGGCTGGCGATTTACCCGCAGGTTGCCGGGATCGAGCATTTTGAAGCGCGTCGCCATAGTCCCATGAGTGCCACTGGAACAGACGGTTATGCGGCCCGCGTGGGTCGCTGGCTGAAAGAGAGTTTTTAACCCCGGTTTTGGTGCGGTGCCTCTGGCACCGGGCCATGAGAATATTATGCAACCCAACGGCGACAACAGCGCCCGAGCAACGAGAGGCCTATCATGACGATCAATCTGCGAGCACCCGAACTCAGGGAACTGAAGCCCCGCATCATGGTATGCGGCGTGGGCGGCGCGGGTGGCAACGCTGTCAACAACATGATCGATTCAGGCCTTGATGGCGTTGACTTTATTGTTGCCAATACCGACGCTCAGGCGCTGACCAAATCCAAGGCCGAGCGCATCATCCAGATGGGCCTGCAGGTTACCGAAGGTCTGGGCGCTGGTTCCAAGCCGGAAATCGGCCATGCCGCTGCTGAAGAGGCGATGGAAGAGCTTCGTGATCATCTGGCGGGCGCACACATGGTGTTTGTCACCGCCGGCATGGGCGGCGGCACCGGCACCGGGGCAGCCCCGGTCATCGCCCGCATCGCGCGGGAAATGGGCATCCTCACGGTAGGGGTCGTCACCAAGCCGTTTCATTTCGAGGGTCAGCGCCGGATGCGGGTTGCCGAAGCAGGCATTACCGAACTGCAGAAGGCGGTTGATACGCTGATCGTCATTCCCAATCAGAACCTGTTCCGGGTCGCGACCGAAAACACCACCTTTGCCGACGCCTTCGCCATGGCTGACCAGGTGCTCTATTCGGGCGTGGCCTGCATCACCGATCTGATGGTCAAGGAAGGCCTGATCAACCTCGATTTTGCCGATGTCCGTGCCATTATGCGTGACATGGGCAAGGCCATGATGGGAACCGGCGAAGCGTCCGGCGACAATCGCGCCATAAACGCCGCCGAGGCCGCCATCGCCAACCCCTTGCTCGACGAAGTGTCGATGCGTGGTGCCCGTGGCCTGCTTATTTCGATCACCGGCGGCAGCGACCTCAAGCTTTATGAGGTTGATGAAGCCGCCAGCCGCATCCGTCAGGAGGTCGATGAAGATGCCAACATCATTCTTGGCGCGACCTATGACACCAGCCTGAACGGCATCGTCCGCGTCTCGGTTGTCGCGACCGGTATCGATACGCCAGCTCTGGCGCAGGAACCGCCCTTTGTGGCACCGGCTCCGATCTTTACGCCCAGGCCGCAGGTGATGGTGGCCAAACCGGCCACAGCCGCTCCGGCTCCCGCCATGGTCGAAGCCCCCGTCGCCGAGGCTGATTTCGTTCCCGAGCCCGTTTACCAGGAGCCCCAGCAGGCAGCCGCGCCCCTTCAGGAAGCCGTTGCCGCCTATGCCCCGCAACCGACCCGTCAGCCGGGCCAGATGAACCAGGTCAACGTTCAGCAGGTAGCCCAGCGTCAGAACCCGGTTCAGGCGCCCCTCGCGCCGCGCGCCCCAGAGCCGGAAACCTATGCGCCCCCGCAGCATTTCATTCCGCCAGCGGCCGAACAGATCGCCACCCCCGTGCGCATGCCCAGCATTGAGGATCTCCCGCCACACATGCGCAATCAGGTTCGCATTCATCGCGGCGAGCCGATTGTTGAACAGCCCATGGATTCGCGCAAGAAATCGCTGCTGGAGCGGCTTTCGGGCTTTGGCCTGGGGCGCCAGGAGACTGCGGCCCCAGCCCCGGCCCGGACGCAAATTCCGACAGCACCCGTTGTCCCGCGCCAGACCGCCCAGAGCATCGACGAACTGCGTCGCGCCGCGCCAGCTCCGCAGCGGCCCGGCCACGCCGGGTTGGATATCCATGGTCGCAGCCCGGCACCGCAACCGCGTGTCACCGAGGACGACGAGGCCGAAATCCCGGCGTTTCTGCGGCGCCGGTCACACTGAATGGCGTCAGGACTTTGTCAGAATATGGGCTGGAGGCGGGTAACCGCCTCCCGGCGCGGAGCCTTTTTCATAAGGCGCTCCCTTATAAATATCAAAGAGTTGAACAAAGTGTCATCAATTGTTACATCTCGTAAAGATCATTGATTTTGTCCCCACGGCCCGAGCAGCTAAACTATGGAAATTGTTGGAGGGGTGATTCTTCAGGGCTTCGCAAACTGAAAGCGGCTTGTAATGCAGGCTGTACGATGCTGGCGGGGTTTTGATGGATTATGGGCTGACCTTGCAGCGCGGCTGAACGTGGCATGTGCCGCATGCAGGTTCTGGGAGATGTATCATGAAATACGGGCTGCAGACGACCTTGCGCAACGAGGTCCTGGCTGAAGGCAGGGGCGTGCATGGTAACAAGCCGGTGCGCATGGTGCTCAAACCCGCCAAAGCCAACTCGGGCGTCAGGTTCCTGCGTAGTGGGTTGACCTCCGGTAACGAACGCCTGTTGCGCGCCTTGTGGTCTGAAGTTGGCGTGACGCAGCTTTGCACAGTGATTGGCCGTGAAGAATCCGGGTCGGTCGGAACAATCGAGCATCTGATGGCCGCGATTCGCGCGCTCGGGCTGGATAATGTGCTGATCGAGATTGATGGCCCCGAAGTGCCGATCATGGACGGTTCTGCGCTGGATTTCGTGGCACTGATTGATGAGGCCGGCATCGTTCAGCAGAGGGCCCCGCGCCGCCACCTGAAAATTCTGAAGACTGTGCGGGTTGATGATGGCGCAGCCTTTGCCGAATTGTCCCCGGCACGCCGTGGCTTCAAGCTGGATGTGTCCATTGATTTCACCAATCCGGTGATCGGCAAGCAACGCTACGTGATGGATCTCGACGCCAAGAAATTTCGCCAGGAGGTGGCCGGTGCCCGCACCTTTGGCTTTGTCAACGATGTCAAAAGGCTGTGGCAGGCGGGCTTTGCGCTGGGATCAACGCTGCAAAATAGCGTGGCGATCGAGGGCGAGCGGATTTTGAATCCGGAAGGCCTGCGCTTCAAGGATGAGTTTGTGCGTCACAAAATGCTTGATGCCATTGGCGATTTGGCGCTGGCGGGCGCGCCGCTCATTGGCTGCTACACATCGTCGCGCGGCGGGCACAAAATGAACGTAGCCGTGCTGGCAGCTTTGTTTGCTGACAGCGAGGCCTATGCTTTCGTGCAGGACAGCGCTTCTGCGGCGCTGCGCCCGGTCGTTGGCCAGGCAGAACTCGGCCTCGCGGGCGCCGCGACCTTCGCGCCGGAAGTCGACTGACATCACTGGCCAGGGTGCCCTGATCCGGGGGCCCGTCTTGCCATTCAGGCAAGTCTATGGGCAGATGGGATGGTCTGTGTTAAAGGGGCGGCTCGAGAACGGCTCTTATGTGCGCTTAGGTGAGTGGATCGGAATGAAATCTTACGTGTCCTTGTCCCGCAATCTGCGGTTTGGCATGGCGGTGGCGCTACTGCTGCCGTTGATGGCCTGCTCGACCATTGAGGGCATGAATCCCTTCGCGACCGCCAAATACAAGACCAAGATTGATCCGGTTGTCCCCGCCGACACGATGTATGATCAGGGTCTGGTGCGGCTGCAAAAGCATGATGACGGCGACGCCGCAAAGCAGTTCTCCAAGATCGCCCTCGACCATCCTTTCTCAAGCTACGCCGAAAAAAGCCAGTTGATGGAGGCCTATGCGGACTATCGGGCTGGAAAATACGACGACGCGATCGGCGCGGCACATACTTATTACGTGCGCTATGCCACTTCCCCCGATGTGCCCTATGCGCTGTATCTGGCCGGCATGTCCTACTACGATCAGATCCCCGACATCTCGCGCGATCAGACCATGACCACCAAGGCGCAAGGCGTCTTTCAGCAGATTGTCACCAAATACCCCAACTCGCCCTATGCCGAGGAAGCCAAGTTCAAGCTGCTGGTGACGCAAGACCAATTGGCAGGCAAGCAAATGTCGATTGGTCGCTATTATCTGATGCGCCGCGATTATCCGGCGGCGATTTCAAGGTTCCGGACGGTTCTGGGCCAGTATCAGCGCACCCGCCACACACCTGAGGCTCTGGAACGGCTCACCGAGGCCTACTTGGCGCTGGGTCTGCCCGATGAGGCGGAAACTGCAGCAGCGGTGCTTGGGCATAACTTCCCCGACAGCCCCTGGTACAAGGATGCCTATAGCCTTCTGAAGGGTCGCGGACTTGCACCCCATGAGAACGCTGGCTCGTGGATTTCCACTCTGGCCCATTCGGTTGGACTCGGCTGAGCGGGGATATGCCGCTCGATGCTGCGCCATCTCGTCATCCGCGATATCGTCCTGATTGAGCAGCTTGATCTAGCCTGCCCGAGCGGCCTGAGCGTGCTTACGGGCGAGACCGGAGCCGGCAAATCCATTCTTCTTGATGCTTTCGCGCTGGCCCTGGGCGGGCGCGGCGATGGCGCGCTGGTACGCGTCGGCGCCAAACAGGGCCAGGTGACAGCGTTGTTTGACCTCGCCGATGATCATCCGGCCCGCCAGATTGCCACCGAACAGGGGTTGACCATTGAGGGCGACCTGATCTTGCGGCGCGTCCAGATGGCCGATGGACGCAGCCGCGCCTATGTCAACGATCAGCCGGTGAGCGGGGCGGCGCTGCGGGCATTAAGTGCCAGTCTCGTGGAAATCCACGGCCAGCATGATGAACGCGCTCTGGTTGAGCCTGCCCATCATCGCGCCCTGCTTGATGCCTATGGCGGGCTGGAGCCTGCCGCCGTGAGCGTCGCCGAACTTTACCGCGCCATGCGCAGCGCCGAGGCCGCCGTCATCACCGAAACGGCGCGCCTTGAGACCTTGCGCCGTGAGCGCGACTATCTCGAACATGCCCGCGATGAGCTTGACACGCTCAGCGCGCAGCAGGGCGAGGAAGTGGCTCTGGCCGAAGCCCGTCAACGCATGATGCAGGCCGAGAAGGTCGTCGCCGATATCGCCGAAGCCCATGACGCGTTGACCGGCCACGGCTCGCCGGTGGCGATGCTCTCGGCCTTGACGCGCAGACTGGAGCGGCGCGGCGCGCAGGCCCCCGACCTTGTGACCGCTCCGGTAGCGGCAATGGAGGCGGTGTTGCGGGCCTTTGACGAGGCGCAAGCCCGGCTTGAGGACAGTCTGCGCCGCGCCGAATTTGATCCCCAGGAACTCGAATCAACCGAAGCGCGCCTGTTTGCGCTCCGCGGTGCGGCCCGCAAATACAATGTTTCCTGCGATCAACTGCCGGCAACAGCCGTCGGCTTCATCGAGGCGCTCGATCGGATTGATGCTGGCGAGGCCTTGCTGCGGGACCTCAAAGCCCGGCATCTTGCGCTGGCACAGGAATATGCCCTGCAAGCGCAAGCGCTCTCCGAGCGGCGTGTGGCGGCCGCCGTCCGGCTTGACAGCGCCGTCAATGCCGAGTTGCCGCCGCTGAAACTCGAGCGCGCCAGCTTTATCACGCAGGTTGTCTCGACCCCCGACGCTGGCAGTGAACAGGGCTATGACCGTGTGGAATTTTGGGTAGCGACCAACCCCGGCACCAAGCCGGGCCCGCTGATGAAAATCGCGTCAGGGGGCGAATTGTCGCGCTTCATGCTGGCCCTCAAAGTGGCGCTGGCGGAGCGCGGCTCGGCCCCGACCCTGGTGTTTGACGAGATTGATTCGGGCGCAGGCGGCGCGGTGGCTGATGCCATTGGTCAGCGTCTCGCGAGCCTCGCCAGAAACGTGCAGGTTCTTGCCGTCACCCACGCCCCGCAAGTGGCGGCGCGGGCGCGCCAGCATTGGCGCATCAGCAAGGATGATGTCGCCGACGGTGCCAGGGTGGCGACCAGCGTCGAGGTGCTCGATAGCGCGGGCCGTCGCGAGGAAATCGCCCGGATGCTGGCGGGCAGCCGCATCACCGAGGAGGCGCGGGCCGCCGCCACGCGCCTGCTTGAGGGCGCGTTGAGCTTGGAGTGAGGCCCATGGCGCACGAAATCCCTCGGGATATTCTGGAAAACCACGCGGCGCTGGCCAAAGAGGTGGCGGCGGCAGATATCGCCTATCATCAACAAGATCAGCCGCTTATGTCGGATGCCGCCTATGATGAGCGCCGACGCGCCTTGCAGGCTTTGGAGGCGCAATGGCCGGCGCTGAAAACACTGGATGCCACCAGCCAAAAAATTGGCGCGCCGGTGGCCGCAGGCTTTGCCAAGGTCGTGCATCATGTGCCGATGCTGTCGCTCGGCAATATTTTTTCCGATGATGAAATCGACGAATTCGTGGCGCGGGTGCGGCGCTTCCTCGGGCTTGATCAGGCCGCACCGCTCGCCTTCACCGCCGAGCCGAAGATCGACGGGCTTTCCTGCGCGCTGCGGTTTGAGCGTGGCGCTTTGGTGCAGGCGGCCACGCGCGGCGATGGCACCGAGGGCGAGGATGTTACGGCAAATGTCCGCACCATCACGGAAATCCCGCAGCATTTGCGAGGGAACCCACCCGATGTGCTGGAAGTGCGTGGCGAAATCTACATGAGCCGCCGCGATTTTGTGGCGCTCAACGCGCGCCAGACGCAAGCAGGCCGACCGGTTTTCGCCAATCCGCGCAATGCGGCGGCGGGCAGCCTGCGCCAGCTCGATGCGGCGATCACCGCGACAAGGCCGCTGCACTTTTTCGCTTATGCCTGGGGCGAGGCCAGTGCTCTGCCGGCCTTGACCCAACGCGGCATGGTAGGGGCCTTCGCCAGCTATGGCCTGCCCGTGAACCCGCTGATGACGCTTTGTGCCGATGCCGCCGCCATGAAAGCCCAATTTGCCGCCATCGGCACCGCAAGGCCCGGTCTGGATTATGATATCGATGGCGTTGTTTACAAGGTTGATGATCTGGCACTGCAACAGCGGTTGGGCTTTGTATCGCGCGCACCGCGCTGGGCGGTGGCGCATAAATTTCCTGCTGAGCAAGCCGTCACGGAGCTGCGCGACATTGAAATCCAGGTCGGGCGCACCGGGGCGCTGACGCCAGTGGCCCGCCTTGAGCCAGTGAATGTCGGCGGCGTGATGGTTTCAAATGCCACCTTGCACAATGAGGATGAGATCGCCCGCAAGGATGTGCGCATCGGTGATTATGTCATTGTCCAGCGGGCCGGCGATGTCATCCCGCAGATCGTCGGCGTGGTGATGGAGCGCCGTCCGCGTGACGCCAAACCCTTCGTCTTTCCGCAGGTCTGCCCGGCTTGCGGTTCGGCAGCGCTGCGCGAAATCGATGACAAGGGCGTGGCCGATGCCGTCCGCCGGTGCAGCGCGGGCCTCACGTGTCCGGCTCAGGCGGTTGAACGGCTGAAGCATTTCGCCTCGCGCGACGCCTTCGACATCGAGGGGCTTGGCGACAGGCAGATCGAGCAATTCTATGCCGACGGACTGATCCATTCTCCGGCTGACATTTTCACGCTGGCGGCGCGCGATGCGGCGTCCCTGAAAAAACTCAAGGATCGCGAGGGTTTTGGCGAGCAATCAGTGAAAAACCTGTTCGCCGCCATTGACGCGCGCCGCCGCGTGCCGCTCAACCGCTTGCTTTATGCTTTGGGCCTGCGTCACGTCGGGCGGACCAATTCGCGCCGCCTGGCGCGGCATTTTGGCAGTATCGACGCATTGCTGAACGCTGTGCTGGGCGACCAGACCGCCGCCATGGCCGAACTCACCGGCATCGACGGGCTCGGCGAGGTGGTCGCTTCGTCGCTGCTGGCGTTTTTTGCCGAGGCGCATAATCGGGACGCGGTCAGCGCGCTGCTCGCAGAAGTCACCCCGCAGCCGATGGAGGAGATTGTGTCGGCAAGCCCGGTGGCAGGCAAGACCGTGGTCTTCACCGGCGCGCTCGAGCGCATGACCCGCGAGGAAGCCAAAGCTTCCGCCGAGCGGCTGGGCGCGAAGGTATCCGGCTCGGTTTCGAAGAAGACCGATCTGGTCGTTGCCGGGCCGGGGGCGGGCTCCAAACGCACCCAGGCCGAGGCATTGGGCGTCGAGGTGATCAGCGAGGACGAATGGTTCGCCCGCATCACCCCGGCCTAGCCGTCATGGAAGATCGGCCGCCCAAAGTTCACTTAAAACCTTTGC
>VFSW01001719.1_pt1 | contig 33357 bp, 31 predicted proteins | sample 5358111 | NCBI WGS metagenome assembly VFSW01 (sample SAMN11554181, study PRJNA540505) | mine drainage metagenome | isolation source: sediment from site ElyBrook_90M | place: USA: Ely Copper Mine, Vershire, VT | collected 2017
GTGCTGGGGCACTGTGCACGCTTTGCGACGACCCTGCAGGTGCCGGCCGCCATGTGGCCCCGCGACCAAGCTGCCTTCGATGACTACTGGGCCGAGGCTCTCGAACGAATCGGCGTCGACGACGTCACACGTGCGTACCTGCTCGGCATCGCATCGTTGGAGTTCCTTCCGGCACCGATCGCGCGCACCCTTGGACCGATGCACCTTTTTCTCACGAAAGGATTCCTTCCCGAACCTTTCCGCAACCTGCTCGGCCTGGAGTGGACTTCACGCCAGCAATCGAGGTTCGAGCGATGCGCGTCGGTGGCGCGGGTCGTGAATCGGTGGCTCCCTCGACCACTTCGCGAGTTCCCGTGGAACGTCGTCGAAATTGATACTCGTCGTCGTATCCGTCGGGCGAAGCCGATCCTCTGAGGCGTGTCGCGATGCCGCGCGAACATCCGTGGCGTCCGGACGCGAAGGACCAAGGCGTAACCTGCGAGAAAGAAGAGGATGGTGATGTCACAAGGTCTGGGGTCTGACCCCAATCGGTTTGCCACGGAGCTGTTCAACGGTCTGCCAAAGCGTTATGACGCGTTAGGTTATCTCCTCTCGATGGGTCAGGACCGACGATGGCGAAACGCGGTCGTCAACAAGATCGTCGCCGAACCGGGCGATCTCGTGCTCGACGTCGCGACCGGCACCGCGGGCGTAGCGCTGGCCCTACGAGCCGCGACGGGTGCTGAAGTCACCGGCATCGACCTCAACGCTCGGATGCTCGAAGGAGCGCGTCAGAAGTTGGCCAAAGGCGCGCGCACCGGGGTGCCACTGGTGCAAGGGCGCGCCGAGGACCTGCCCTTTGCGGACGACACATTCGACGCCGTCTCCTTCACGTATCTCCTTCGCTACGTCAACGATCCGGCGGCGACGATCGCCGAACTCGTCCGCGTCCTCAAACCGGGCGGCGTGCTCGCGGGGATGGAGTTCTTCGTACCCGCGGGTCCCTGGTATCCACTGTGGTGGTGCTACACGCGGATGGTGCTGCCATTGGGCGGGCTACTCCTCGGCGGCAAGGAGTGGTTCGACGTCGGCCGATTCCTCGGCCCCAACATCGAGGGTCACTACCGCCGTCATCCAGTCGACGCCACCGTGGGGTACTGGGAGTCTGCCGGAATGCGCGACGTCCACGTCAAGGTGATGTCGGTGGGCGGAGGAATCGTCATGTGGGCCGTCAAAGGGCGCGATGGCTAAGAGCGTCGAAGGTCCGGCGTTCTACGCGACCGGGCGACACAGCACGTGGCGCGACGTGCGCGCGGTCCTGCACCCGCCCTACACGCTGTGGCACCTCTCGTATGTCGTACTCGGTGCGATGGTGGTGCGACACATCAACTGGACGACGTTGATCGCCACGCTCGCGGCGTTCTTCCTCGCCGTTGGCATCGCGGCGCACGCACTCGATGAGCTTCGCGGGCGTCCTCTCGGCACGACATTGCCATCGTCGCTGCTGATTGGGGCCGCATCGGCCGGTTTGTGTGGCGCGGTGGCGTTGGGGATCTTCGGGATCTCGCGCGTCGGCCCAGGACTTCTCGTGTTCGTCGCCGTCGGAGCGTTCTTCGTCCTCGCCTACGACCTCGAGCTCTTTGGAGGAATCGTCCATACGGACCTCGGCTTCGCCGTCTCGTGGGGAGCGTTTCCCGTGTTGACCTCGTCGTACGCCCAGTCGTCATCGATCTCGTGGTCGGCGGCCGTGCTCGCGATCTTCGCGGCGCTCTCGTCAGCCGCACAACGCAATCTGTCGAGCCCGGTCCGGGCCATTCGTCGACGGGTCACGTCCGTCGAAGGCGAGATCAGGTTCGCTGACGGATCGGTTCGCCCCATTGACCGTGACTTCCTGCTCGTGCCCTCCGAGCGGGCCCTGCGCGCTCTATCGTTCGCGATGATGGCGCTCGCGGTGGCCTTCGTCCTCGCGCGACGAGGTCTTTAGCGACGTACGACGCATTGTCGTGCGAGACCCCGGCACGGAGCCGGTCCCGCTACAGGGATTCGACGAACGTCTTGATGATGGCGGCCGACTCCTCGGGAGCCTCGAGCGCCCACCAGTGTCCGGCGTTGACGATCGTCGCCTGACGGGCGTTGAAGGTCGTCGCGACCTCGTCGGACATCGCTTCGTTGCCGAAGGGATCGAGTTGCGCGCTCAGCACCAGGCCCGGCGATGAGGTGGGACCGAACTGATCTCCCCAGGTCGCAAAGATGTTCGGCACGGCCGAGCGGTAGAGATCGAGGATGCAGCCACCCATGGTCACGTCCGACCATCGTGCGAGCGTCAAGGCGTCCTCGTGACTGAGGTGGTACGCCTCGTACGCCTCGGCCATCGTCGCCACGGGTGTGTTGTGCACGGCGTCGAAGTACGCTTCGCCCTCACCGGGGGTCTGCCACACGCGCGCGAACTCATGCCATCGCGCCCTCGGGTGCGCGCCGTTGGCCACGTCGGCGGTCCAGGACCGAAGGAGGTCGCCGCGCGTCGACGCGACGCGATAGGTGAGTAATGCGCCCCAGTCGTGGCCCACGAGGTCGACGGGTTCGTCGAAGCGCTCAAGCTCCTCGATCAACCACTGGGCGTAGGCATCCTTGGTGGCGCTGAAGCCATCGGGACGGGCGCATCCAAAGCCGGGGAGTGACAACGCGACGGTCTCGCGGTCGAACTGTGCTCGGACCTTGTCCCACAGGGCGGACGTCTCGGGGACGCCGTGGACAAACACGATCATCGATGCAGCGTAACGAAGTGGCGCACCGGTCGCCAACTCACACTTGACTCGCAGAGCATCGTCAGGCCCCTTCGCGCGGTGCGCGCGCCGGCACGATGACGAGAGGGAGTGTGGAGCGTTCGGCCAACTGAAGACTCGTACTACCCAACAGGTGTCCGGCGTGTCCTCCCTGTCCGCGAGAGCCCACGACGAGCAACGTCGCTGAGAGTGGTTCGTTCGCGGCGCGAAGCATCACCGAGCACGCGTCGCCATTATCGACATGCCATAGAAGCCGGTCCTCGTCGAAACCGGCGTTCGTCGCGAGTGCGTGCACCCTGTCGGCGAATCGTTTTGTGACGGCCTCGTGCGCCATGTGTTCGAGGATGCCCACCGCGTGGACCAAGACGACGTCGGCGTCGAGACGGATCGCGAACTCCATCGCCCACGCCACGGCCAACTCTGAGGGCGCCGAGCCGTCGAATCCGACCGCGATGACCTGGGGAGTGTCCGTCACGACTCACCTCTCGCCGCTTGGACCTCGAACGCCAGTCGGAGCGCACCTTCGCGCTCGACGAGCGTGCGCTCTATCAATTCGCCCCCGGCGCCTCCATTAGTCGAAGCCTCACTCTGATAGTCGCGTCCGAGGAGTGACGCGAGGGTCGCGCCCACTGAGTGGCGAAGCGCGTCGAGGTCGTACCCACCCTCGAGGAACAGGGCCAATCGGCCCGGCGGTGCGAAGGACGCGACGCGCGACGCGAGATGCGCGAAATCCCCGCTCGAGAGGGCGAGGTCCGCGATCGGGTCGGCTCGATGGGCGTCGAAACCGGCCGAGACGAGCACCCACGTCGGATCGAACACGTCGAGGATCGGCGCGGCGATGTCGTCGAATCCACGGAGCATGACGTCGCCGGTGGCGCCCGGCGCCAAGGGGATGTTGACGGTTCGACCGAGCGCGTCCACGCCGCCGATCTCTCGAGCGCCGCCGCTTCCTGGATAGAGCGGCCACTGATGCGTCGAGATATAGAGCACATCGGGATCGTTCCAGAAGATCGCCTGCGTGCCGTTGCCGTGATGCACATCCCAGTCCACAATCGCGACCCGCTCGCCCTGAGCGGTCAACGACGCGGCAGCGACGGCCACGTTGTTGAGGAGACAAAATCCCATCGCCCGGTCACGAAGTGCGTGATGGCCCGGAGGACGTGCGGCGACGAAGCCGATCGCGTCGTCACTTTGACGCAACTGCTCGATGACCGCGATGCCGGCGCCGGCGGCGTATTGCGCGATGGACCACGAGTCAAAGGTGGCGTAGGTGTCCTGGTCGATGTTTCCGCCACCTTCGTAGCAAAAGGCACCCAACTCATCGAGATAGGAGCCTTCGTGCACCCTCGCGAGCTCACTTCGAGTCGCTATATAGGGTGCGACGAACGAGAGGTCATCGTCCAGGTGGAGGTCGCGAACACCCGCCATTGTTGCGGTGAGCCGGTCGGGGCGTTCCGGGTGTCCAGGTTCTTCGTGGCCCGCGTCCTCGACCTGGGTGTTCATTATCAGTTTCGTCATCTCACCCCCTCTCCATTTTCTACTTCGTGGGGAATGCGAAGAAATCGCGCTCGGCTCGCTCGGCTGGCGTCCGTTGGCTCGACGGAGAAGCTCGCCGAGATGATCTCATCTTCCATGTGGATATCGACCACGAATCCCGAAGCCGCGAAGACGCCCATCATGCTGCGATTATCGGCCTGCGTCTCCGCACGGAATCTCGTGATTCCCAGCGAACGCGCCACCTCGGCGAGCTGGTGTAGGAGCATGAGACCAATGCCCAAGTGGTGATAGTCGTCGGAAACGATGAACGCGACCTCGGCGTCGCTTGACGCAGGAATCTGATCGAAACGTCCCACTCCGATCAGTTCTCCCTGATATTCGACCACGAACGCGAATCGCGTCACGTAGTCGACGACGGTCAAGTGCCGAAGTTCATCGTCGCTGAGCACCGGATGGAGCGAGAAGTATCGCTTGTAGATCGACTGCGATGAAAGTCGTTGATGGAACCTCGTGAGCAGCTCGTCGTCGTCGGGTCGAATCGGTCGAAGCTTCACGCGCATTGCGTTCGACGCCGCGAATTCGCAAACCAGTTCAGCTGGATAGTCACTCATGGTTGAGACGCCAACGGTGCCACGCGCTTTCGCGAGTCCGAGTACCGAGCGCAGCCCACTACTCACAGACTAGGGACCTCAGTTGCCAGGTCCGAAGCCGTTCCCGTTCCCGTGCCCGTTTCCTGGACCGTTCCCGTTGCCTGGACCGGAGAAAGTCGTCGTCGTTGAGGTGGTGGTCGACGAGGGCGTTGCCGCCGCGCCGAGGCCCAGTGCCTTGGCCAGGGTCGTGAGGTCGCGTTGAAGTACCACTCCATTGGCTTGCGCGATGTACCCGCTACTCACGCCGGTCGCGATGGACGTCGCCACCTGCTGAAGGTCATTCGCCGCGAGATTTGCGTTGCCGTTGCCGGCGTCGACCACGGCCTGCTGCGCGCTCGATGAGAGCGCCTGTCCGGTCTGGGGCCCGATCAGTTTCGCGGTCTGGCCCGCGATCACGTCATTGATGAACGCGGTGAGGGCGTGATTGGGCGACGGCAGCGTCGTCGTGGTCGTGGTGGTGGACGTCGTGGTGGACGTGGTCGTCGTCGAGGGAGGCGGGTTGTGTGTGTTCGCGCTCAGCGCATAGGCGAGAATCGCTCCCGCGACGATCACGACCGACGCAATCGCGAGCGCTCGCCAGCCGCGACGTACGTTGACGACGTTGGGGGTCGGCTGACGCGACGTCACCGAGACCCCCGGCGGGCGCACCTTCGTTTCATCCGCGGACGAGCTGCGTTGCCGCGAGGGACTTGGTGTGATCGTCGTGATGTCACTCGTCAACGACGTCGGGTCCCACGGTGCTCTGAACGCCGGCGTCGACAGCATGGCCTGGACATCGGAGGCACTCAATCGGTCACCGGGTTCGAGTGCGAGCATGCCCGAGAACAACAGTCGCCACGGCACGGGGAGTCCTTCGGGGAGGGTCACCGGTCCCGCGAGCCGACGGGCAATGACTTCACTCGGCGTGCCCACGTAGACCCGATTCCCCGTGAGACTTTCAAGTAACACAATGCCGAGGGACCAGACGTCGGCGCTCGGTCCTACCGCGTGGTCCTCGATCTGTTCGGGCGCCATGTACGTCGCGGTCCCGATCATGGTCCCCGTGAGTGTCACCGATGACGTGTCGACGAGCCGCGCGATGCCGAAGTCGGCCAGACGTGCGTGGCCTTGCGCGTCGATGAGGATGTTGGCCGGCTTCACGTCGCGATGCACGACGCCTTGCGCGTGCACGTACGCCAGGGCGCCGGCGAGCGTCGCGCCGATATCGGCGGTCTCGCCCGTCGTCAGTCGACCGCGCTGGATCTTCGTGGCCAGGCTCTCACCGTCCACGAACTCCATCACCAGGTACGTCATGTCGCCGCTGACGCCCGTTTCGAGGAGCTGGACCAGACCCGGGTGTTGGAAGCGACGCAGTGCCTGCGCTTCGAGCGCGGAGCGACGCGCATAGTCCGCGTCGGGGGAGCGGACGACCTTGATCGCTACTTCAGTGCCAAAAACCTCGTCCGTCGCGCGAAAGACGTCCGACATCCCGCCTCGGCCAAGTAGTTGCCCCAGGCGATAGCGGCCATCGAGTAAATCCCCGGTCGAGCTCATTATCTACTGCCGCCAGAGACTTGTGCGACTTCCCAGCGGCCAGGGCTCGCGCGAAGTTGGGATTGACGAGGGATGATGGTTCAAATCTATCGGATGACTTTTTTCATCGGGCGTAGGGCATTGGTGCGTCTGCGGACGGGTCAGTCGAGAGGCGTTCGCGCCAACGATCTGGCGGTTCTGGGAGGTTTGCCCTACCGTGGGGCGATGTGTCGAAATATCACCATTCTCCGAGGACTTGAGCCACCCGCCACGGACGAGGAGATCCGCGCGGCCGCGCTGCAGTACGTGCGAAAGGTCAGCGCAGTGAGCTCTGGTCCGCTCCTCACGTCCGACGCCCTCACGAAGGCGGTCGATCAGATCGCCGACGTCACGCGCGACCTGCTCGTCTCACTGCCCGCTCGACGGACGCCACCGCCGACGGTGCCGCCGAATCGACGCCGATGAGGAGCGGCCCGACCAGGCGACTGAGTTCGACGAATCTCTGGTGGTTACGACGCTCTTCGTAGTCCGCGACGTTCCTTCGCATTCGCCACCAGGGACTCGGCGAGCAACGCCTGCTGATCGCTGCTCAAATGAGCGAACGCCGTGAGCGAGACCGGCTCGAGCAGCGTGGTGTTTTGTGTCCGCGACGTGGAAAGGCCGAACAGTCTTCTGATAATCCTCATACTTCCCCCTTGCTGGAAGTCCGACACGACGATTACGCACTCAAGTATCTCGCCGCGCGCCATGAGCGCGGTGGATGCCCGCTCGCGATCATCGGGCACTTCGCCACCCACCTGCTCAGGGGAGGATGAACTCTCGCACCGCGTTCGCGAATCCCTCTTCGTTGTTCGAGGTCGTCACGTGCGTCGCGGACGCCTTGACGTCGTCAACGGCGTTGCCCATGGCGATGCTCACGCCCGATCGTTCGAACATCAACACATCGTTGAACGCGTCACCGATGGTCGCGATCTCGTTCGGGGCGATGTCGTACATGTTGGAGAGGTACGTGACGACCGAGCCCTTGTTCGCCTCCGGGCAGGTGATGTCGATGCAGTATGACTGAGAGCTCGTCGCCGAGACCCGGGTGCCGAATCGATCGCGGATCGAGGCGGCCGCGTTGGCGAGAGCAGTCGTGTCGTCGTCGATGGCGACGAGCTTGGTCACGTTCGTGCTGACTGCGTCGAAGGTGTCGACCAGCTGAGGTTGGAACCGCACCACTTCGGCCTCGCGCTGGACGTGCGCGGCGTTGCGATCACGCACGAACCATTCCTCGCCCCGGTAGATCCACGATTGGAGTCCCAGTTCTTCGAGTAAAGCGAGCAGTGACGTGGCGTCGTCGTCGTCGATGGTCATTTCACCCGTGACCTCGCCAGCGGGGGTCGTGATGTAGGCGCCATTGAACGCTGCGACCGGAGTCGCCAGTCCAAGGGGCTCGATGTACATCGTGAGCCCGCCCGGGGGCCGGCTGCTCGTGATGGCGAAGAGGATCCCGGCCGCGCGCAGCTGTTCCACAGCGTCGAGTGTCCGATCGGTGAGGACTTTGTCGGGGGTGACCAACGTGCCATCCACGTCGGAGAGGAGCAGTCGGATGCCAGGGGTCATCGCGGCAGCGACCAGCGCTCCGGCGACACGAGTCGGTCTATCGACACCGGTCCCCATGAACCGGGTGCGTAGAACTCGATCGGTGGTGGGTCTTCGAGCACGGGCGTGCCGATCTCCCATTGGCGCTCGATGCCGTCGGAGCGCGTGAAGAGCTCCTGGTCGCCCAGCATCGCTTCGAGGATCAGTCGTTCGTAGGCCTCGAGGTTGTTGGCGGTCTGGAATGAATCGGCGTAGCGAAAGGTCATCACGGCCGGCCCGAGACGCATGCGCGGGCCCGGTTGCTTGGCGAGGAAGTGGGTCTCGATCTTTCCCGGATCGGCGAAGTCACAGACCAACTCGTTGCCGTGGCGTTGATTGTCGGCGTGATCGACGGGGAAGAGCTTCATCACGGGTTCCTTGAAGCCGATCGTCACGACCTGGCGACTCTCGGCCATGCACTTGCCCGTTCGCATGTAGAACGGGACGCCCTTCCAGCGCGTGTTCTCCACGTCGGCACGCAGCGCCACGAACGTCTCTGTCTGTGACTCGGGATCGACGCCCGGCTCCTTGCGGTACCCGTCGTACTGGCCGCGGATCACGTGTTCGGGGTTGATGGGGCGGATCGAGTCGAAGACCTTGCTGATCTCGTCACGCAGCGGCTTGGCGTCGAAGGACGTGGGTTGTTCCATGGCGACGAAGGCCAGGACCTGGAGGAGGTGGGTGATCACCATGTCGCGAAACGTCCCCGTCTCCTCGAAGAACGCTCCTCGTCCTTCGACCGACAGCGTTTCGGGCACGTCGATCTGGACGTAACTCACGTGATAGCGATTCCAGATCGGTTCGAAGAGGCCGTTCGCGAATCGCAGCGCGAGGATGTTGTCGATGGACTCCTTGCCCAAGAAGTGGTCGATGCGAAAGACGTTCGACTCGTCGAAGCACTTCTCGATCGCCGCGTTGAGTTGTCGAGCGGAGGCGAGGTCCACGCCGAAGGGCTTCTCGCAGATGATCTTGGAGTTCTCGTTGAGCCCGATCGCCCCCAACATGTCGATGATGCCGAGTAGTGCGGTGGGCGGCACGGCGAGGTGGATGAGACGTTGCGGGTGTCCGCCGATCTCCTTCTCCGCCTGCGCGAGGACGTCGAGCAGGTCGCCCGTGCCGTCGGTCTCGGCCCACGCGAAACTAAGCGTCTTCTCGAACGCCTCCCACTGCGCTCCCTCGGGCTTGTTCGATCCGAACTCACAGACCGCGTCGTAGGCGAGCTTTTCGAACTCCCTGTTCGTCAGGGCGGACTTCTTGCGCGAACAGCCGATGATGCGGTACTTCTTCGGTAGGAGCCCAGCCACCGCGAGATGGAAGAGTCCGGGGAGTATCTTTCGCTTCGCCAGGTCGCCGGTCGCGCCGAACAGGACGAAGACGTGATCAGGCGGAACGTCGTAGCTCATCTTCTCGTGCGGCGTCGCGGTCATCGATTCCCTCCAGGTACTGATCTGGACACCGTTTTACCAGTGGCGACATAGATCTCACTCACGAGCGCCGGTTCGAAGAGTCCGTGCGCCAACACGCCCGGTGTCGACGACAGCCGACTCGCCAAGGACGCGGGATCGCCGACGCTGCCCGCGAAGTCCGCGAGTACGCCACCGTCGGGACTCGGTGGCGCGTCGCGCACTCTCGTCGGTGCGAGGTGTCGCAGCGTCGACGCCAGGCCGAAGGGACTCAGTTCCAGCGGCACGGGCGCGTGCAGCGTCGACACGACCTTGGTCGAGTCGGCGATGACGACGAATCGTCGCGCCGCGAGGGCCACGATCTTCTCGCGAAGGTGCGCGCCACCTCTGCCCTTCACCAGCCAACCGTCGGGCGCAATCTGATCAGCGCCGTCGATGGCCAGGTCGAGCGCGTCGATCTCGTCGAACGGTTCGACGCGCAGTCCGAGACGGCGCGCCGCAGCCTCGGTGGCCGGCGAGGTCGCCACGAAACTGGCGTCGGGCCGTAGGCGACCGCGGGACTCGAGGCGGAACGCGACGGGGGTACCGGTACCGAGTCCGACGCGCATGCCCCCTTCGACGAGTCGCGACGCGCTCTCGGCCGCGGTGCGTTTCTCGTCGTCGACGTTCATGACGGCGACGCCGCGGCGTCGGCCATGACGAGGGAACTCGCCGCCACCACTCGACCGGCGGGAATGGACTCGTCGCCCGCTAAGAGCAGTGCCAGCGGTGCGCGCTTCTCTTCGCCGGCCACGAGCCACAGCAACTGGTTCGCCCGGGCGATCGCCGGATAGGTCAGCGTCATACGACGCTCGTCGTGGTAGATACCCGTGAGCGCCACGAGTCGCTCGACCTCGTGCAGGACGGGATCGCCCGGTATGAGTGAGGCGGTGTGACCGTCAGGTCCGAGGCCGAGGTGCACGAGGTCAAAGTGTTCGGGCAACAGTGCGCCGTAACGCGCCGCCGCGCCGACGAGGTCCTCATCGTTCACCGGCATCGCCTCGATGGTCGGTGACGCGGTGCCGAGGCTCGCGAGCAGGTTCGTGAGATTGCGAGTGGCATCACCTTCGGGCGCGATGCGCGCGTCGACCTGGTACAGGGTGACACGGTCCCAGGGCACGTCCATGACCGACAGCTCTCGGAACATGGCCCATGGCGTGGCGCCCCCGCTGATGGCGAAGATGAAGGCCCCCTTCGCCGCCACGCAGTCGCGCGCGCGCCGCGCCACGTACGTCGCCGCGGCACGCGCCAGCGTCGCGTCGTCGTCGTAGTGCTCGAAGAGATGGTGCACGCTACGCCGGCTTCTCCACGTGTCCGCCGAACTCCGCTCGCATCGCCGAGAGCACCTTGGCGGTGAACTCACCCTGGTTTCGCGACTCGTAGCGTTGCCAGAGTGCGGCACTGATGACGGGCGCCGGCACCGACTCGTCGATCGCGGCGTCGACGGTCCAGCGCCCTTCTCCGGAGTCCGATACGCGTCCGCCGTACTCGGCGAGTTGCGGAGAGCGCGCGAGCGCGTCCGCCGTCAAGTCGACGAGCCACGAACTCACGACCGAACCGTGGCGCCACACCTCGGCGATCTCGGGGAGGTCGAAGTCATACTGGTAGAACTCGGGATCGCGGAGCGGCGTCGTCTCGGCATCGGCTTCGACCGCGACCTTGCCGACGTTGGCGTGCGCGAGGATGCTGAGTCCCTCGGCGACCGACGCCATCATCCCGTATTCGATGCCGTTGTGCACCATCTTGACGAAGTGACCCGCGCCCACCGGTCCACAGTGCAGGTAGCCGAGTTGCGCCGTCCCGTCGGACTTGGTGCGTCCCGGTGTTGCCGGCGTCCCGTCGTCGCCGGGCGCGATGGACTTGAAGATGGGATCGAGGTGCGCGACGTCGTCGTCCTCGCCTCCGATCATGAGGCTGTAACCACGTTCCAGTCCCCAGACGCCGCCGCTCGTCCCGCAGTCGACGTAGTGCACGCCGTCAGCTTCCAGCTCCTTCGCTCGCGCGATGTCGTCGCGATAGAACGAATTGCCTCCGTCGATCACGACGTCACCGGGGCTGAGGTACTGCGTCAGTTCCTTCAACGTGTCGTGCGTGATCGCGGCGGGCAGCATCAGCCACACCGCGCGCGGTTCTTCGAGCTTCGTGCAGAGGTCCTCGAGCGACGATGCGCCCACGACCTTGTCGCCCACCAATCGGGTGACGGCGCTCTCATTGACGTCAAAGACGACACAGGAGTGGCCGTCACGAACGAGACGCGACACGAGGTTCGCGCCCATCCGTCCGAGTCCCACCATTCCCAGCTGCATCGGATGCTCAGTCGCCATGGGTGTCCTCTTTCCTCTTCAGTGTGCGATACAGCGAGATGAGCGCGTTGGTGGACGAGTCGTGCGCGAGGTCCGGCTCGCGCTCGGACTGGAGCTCGGGGATGATGGCCACGGCCAACTGCTTGCCCAGTTCCACGCCCCACTGGTCGAATGAGTCGATCCCCCAAATAGTGCCCTGGGTGAAGACCGAGTGCTCGTAGAGCGCGATGAGCGAACCTAGGAAACGCGGCGTGAGGATCTCACCGAGCAGCACGTTGGTCGGTCGGTTACCCTCCATCACCCGATGAGCAACGACGTGCTCGGGTGTTCCTTCGGCGCGTACCTCGTCGGCGGTCTTGCCGAAGGCGAGGGCTTCGGCTTGGGCGAACACGTTCGACGAGAGGATGTCGTGGTGTTCGCCGAGGGGATTGAGGCCCTTGGCGAAGCCAATCAGGTCGACCGGGACGATCGTCGTTCCTTGATGGATGAGTTGGTAGAAGCTGTGCTGTCCGTTGGTGCCCGGCTCGCCCCAATAGAGCGCGCCCGTGTCGTAGTCGACCTCAACGCCCTCCAGGGTGACGTGCTTTCCGTTGGACTCCATCGTGAGTTGCTGGAGGTACGCGGGCAGACGCTTGAGGTACTGGTCGTAGGGCATGACGCCGACACTTGGACAGCCGAGGAACTCACGGTTCCACACGGCCAGGACGCCGAGGAGTACCGGCAGGTTCTGGGCGAAGGGAGCGGTGCGAAAGTGCTCGTCCATCGCGTGGAATCCGGTGAGGAGCTCCTTGAAGCGCTCGGGCCCGATCGCGAGCATCGTCGAGAGGCCAATAGCGCTCTCCATCGAGTAGCGACCGCCGACCCAGTCCCAGAAGATGAACATGTTCTCGGTGTCGATGCCGAAGGCCGCGACCTTCTCCTCGTTCGTCGAGACGGCGACGAAGTGTTTCGCGACCGCCGCCGGATCGCCGAGATGCTCGATCAGCCAGGTGCGCGCCGACGTGGCGTTGGTGAGCGTCTCGAGCGTGCCAAACGTCTTGGACGAGATGATGAAGAGCGTCTCGTCGGCCTCGAGGTCGCGCAGAGCCTCGACGAGGTCAGTGGCGTCGACGTTCGAGACGAATCGAAACGTGAGGTCGCGGCGCGAGTAATGGCGCAGCGCCTCGTAGGCCATCACCGGTCCGAGGTCCGAGCCGCCGATGCCGATGTTGACAATGTTCTTTATGGCTTTGCCGGTGTGGCCCCGCCACGTTCCCGAGCGCACTTGCTCGCTGAAGCGAGTCATCTGGTCGAGCACCGCGTGCACCTCGGCGACGACGTCGACGCCGTCGACCACGAGCGAGCTCGTCGCAGGCATCCTCAGGGCGACGTGCAACACCGCACGGTCCTCCGACACGTTGATGTGTTCACCGGCGAACATCGCGTCGCGACGTTCGCCGACCCCGGACTCGTGGGCGAGATCGATGAGGAGTCGCAGTGTCTCGTCGGTGATCCGGTTCTTCGAATAGTCGAGATAGATGTCTTCGGCGTGCGTGCGGAGACGCTCTCCTCGATGTTCGTCCTGCGCGAAGAGTTCGCGAAGGTGTCGTGCGCGAATCTCGTCTCCGTGGCGTGCGAGCGCCTGGAATGAACGTCGTTGTCGCAGGGGGAGTGGGTTCATGCGCGTCCTCAGGGTCTCGTTGACGGGCTCGTCGTCCAGGACTCCATCCTCTCAGTTCTGGGGCGGGTCGGCTTCGCCCGTGCGTGGCAGGACGTCGGGGACGTCGAGGCGTGCGACACCGATGCGAAAATCGTGGAGCCCGTAGTACACGTCGAATCGATCGGGTTGTTCGATGTCGTCGCGGCGATCGAGGCCGGTCGGAAACACGACGTTCTTGGGTGAGCCGCGTCGCGGGTCCTTCGGGTTGGCTTCGGGCGTGAGGACGGGGTGCGAGGAGCGGTAGAGGAGCTTCTCGGGGCGCTCTCGATCGAGCACCATGACGCCGGCGGAGTACGTGAGTTCGTCCACGTTGCCCGCGCCCACGACGTCGGCCACGCCGTGGTACACGAAGAGCCAGCCGTGCTTGGTCATCACCGGGGGAGCGCCGCTGCCGATCTTGAGCGCCTCCCACGGGTAGACCGGTGCCGCCAGGCGGTGATGGGCGGAGAGACCAGTGAGACGCAGCGGCTGTTGAATCGGGCCGGGCCGCCGATACGAGATCCAGATGCTTTCGCGATGGAGGTCGACGTTGCGTTCGGCACCCTGAGCCATCGTGTCCTCGGGGAGCGTGCCCGGGAAGAGCGGACGATGCAGGATCGCGATCTCCAGTTCGAACTCGGGATTGGGTATGGCGACCGGGAACATGCAGGCGTCCTTGTTGTCGATACCGTCGAAATGGATCCCCTCGTAGGGATCGAACTGCGCGAGTCCGAGGCGCTCCCACGAGAGCAGATCCGAGGACATCGCGAGCGCGATGCGCGGTCCTTGCGGGGAGTACGCCGTATAGGTCATGAGGTAGCAGTTCAACGGTTCGACGAATGAGACGCGAGGGTCCTCGCACCCTCCGCCGTCGGCGCGCAGTTCGTAGGGCGCCTCGGGTTCGAGGGCGATGCCGACGCGTTCGACGCCAACTGGATCGCCCTTCTCGTCGAAGAGGACCCTCAAGATTCCGATGCGCGAGTAGTTCCCCTTGGCGACGATTCTTGGAAAGAGGTAGAGGTGCCCGTCGGGCCCTCGCGCGGCCCCGGGGTTGAGGATCCCCTCGACTTCATTCGCGTTGCCATCCTCAGGCTCGATCACGAGATCGAGCGGCGTCATGGTAAAGGCACTCACGGTTTGCCAGGCGACACGATCTGCACGGAACCGTCATTGAAACACGCGAGCACGGCCTGAATCACGCGCGCGGTCTCGAAGGGGTCACGCACGAGGATGCTGTCGACGCCCGCCGTCTCGGCGGGGTAGTCGTTCCCGCCGGGAAAGATCGCGTCACCGGCGAAGAGCATCTCGGAGATCTCGATCCCGAGTTGCTCGCGCAGTTTGTGGATGCCGTAGGCCTTGTCGATGCCCGGCTTCGTGATGTCGATGGACGTGGTGCCGCCCATGTGAATGGCGAAGCCGGGGAGCATGGGCTCGAGGATTGCCGTTACCTTCTTTCGCTTGGCGAAGTCGGGGTCCCAGGTCTCCTTCGCGGCGAGCGGCGCCTCTTGGCCCAGCGCGGAGAGCGTGATCTGGCTCCCGCGGTCTTCAATGACCTGCCCCCACGTCTTCTCGACCGTGATGCCCGACTCTTTGAAGGCGTCGTCGAGTGCCTTGATGATCTTCGCGCGCTCCTCCTCGGAGAGGTCTTCGGAGTAGACGTTCTTCCACTGACCCACGTACTCATAGAACTGGGTGCCGCACGTCGGAAGGAGCGATAGGTCCTTCAGACGCTCATCGTCGGGGAGGTTGGCGAGCAGTTGCTTCTGGAATTGGGTCCAATCGCCACCCGAGATGACGGCCACCTTCATGACGCCGAGCAGATCGTGGAGCAACGACGCCACGTCACTTCCGAGGGGCGACTTGCTCGGTGCCAGCGTTCCATCGAGGTCGAAAACAAATAACTTTTTGACGGCTACTCCTTTGTAGTAAATCAAACGCCGCGCACGACCGTAGTCCGCGCCGCCCGCTCAGGTTCCACCCTACGGGTGCGCGACTGTCACCTCGACTCAAGTGCCTCTCGAACGTGCGGTCAGATCGCAGTGAGTGCCCCTGCGACGGGGAAGACCATTGATCCGTGGTGAACTGAAACTTTGGGGACCCGGGGGACAGAGACAGGTATGGGGACAGCGTCACGACGACTCGGGCTTGTGGGTGCCGTGCTGATCGGGTCCACGTCAGTGCTCTCGTCTGCGTCGGCGTTCGCGAGTTCGACCACGACAACGCTGTCGCCAGCCACGATCGCCGCCGGCAACGCCTACGCGTTTCGACTCCTGGATGAGCAGGCGGTGCCGCGGGGCGCGACGCTGGTCCGCCACTTCGCGAAGGGCCTTTCGATGCAGAGCGAGCCCGCCATTTCGATTGGTCTGCAGACGGCCACCCACCGCTACCTGTTGGCGTCACCCATCGATCTCGACGCCTTCGTCCGTGGTCACCTCCGCAGGGGCGAGTCGGTCACCGGTACTGGAACGAGCGGTGCACCGGGTGCGAGTGCGACGGACAGCGTCTCCGTCGCCCTCACGTGCAACAGTCCACACGTTTCCTACTGTGGCCTTCAATACGCAATGACGACGGCGAAGGGCGGTCGCGCGGAACTGCGCGTCGACCTCCAGGTCGTGTGGCTTCCCATCGCCGACGTGAAGATGCCGACGAACGGTGTGGTGTCGGTGACGGGCTACGGCGACACGTCGCTGCCCCGAGGTTCGAGCCGCCCCGTCACGGTCGTGCTCTCCCATCGACAGGCGCTAGCCCTACGCACCGTAATCTCGAAGCTCAAGATCTCCGGCGGCGGTCTGTGCATGGAGGACGAGACGCTGCTCAAGATTTCGGTCTCCGCTGGCTCGTCGTCGTCGGTGCAGTGGAGCGCGACCGCGGACAACTGTCCAGGAGTGCTGTTGGTCGCCGGGCACGACCGATCAGCGCAGCTCGACGATCACAACTGCGCGCTGTGGCAACTCGTGCGATCGTTCTTTCCCGCGGGTGAGGCCAACGCGACAAAGGGCGCCATTGGTTACTGTGGCGAGTGACGGCCACGGCTACGAGGTGGCGTTCGCCTCGCCGAGCGTCGCCAGCGCCTGCGAATCCTTTCCGGGACCGAAGTTGGGCTCGCCCTTGATCGGCAGGAGTAAGACGACCGCGGAGAACGCGACGACGCCGGCGATGATCGTCATCTCGCCGCGGTAGCCAAGAGTCCCGATCAACGCGGCACCGATGGCGATGGAGATCGTCTGGGGCACCGAGGCGATGAGGTCGAACGCGGAGAACGCTCGGCCCTGGAGTTCGGAGGGTGTGCGAAGTTGCAGCAACGTGTACGCGCCCACGAGTAACGGAGGCAGCGCCATGCCGAAGAAGCCAGCGCCGGCGAGTACGAGGTAGAGCGGGCCCGCTTCGAAGAGGAGCGAACCGGCGACGACGCCGACGAGTCCCATGGCGCACAACCAACGCTCACCGACTCGTCGCATTATGGGCGCGGACGACGGCCCGCCGATCAACGCGCCCACACCCTGCGCCGCCATGATGACGCCGATGAAACTCGCACTTCGGTGGAGTTCTTGCGCCACCACGGCGAAGATCGCGGTTTCAGCGAAACCCACGACCATCAACGTGATGGCGAGCGCGATCACGAGACGGCGAAGGATTGGTGTGTGATTGACGTGGCGAAAGCCGCCGAGGATCTCTTGCGTGAAACGTTGCGGCACACGTTCGGGTCGCTGCTCGCGCACGTGTAATGCCAGCACCGAGCAGCCCGCGATGACGAACGTGACCGAGTCGAGGACGGCGATCCAGTGTCCGCCCACGAGCACGAAGAGCCCCGCACCGGCGAGCGGCGCGATGAGACGCAGCCCTTCGCGCACCGTGCGCAAGTAGCCGTTCGCGTCACCCCAGCTGCTCCGCGGGGAGTAGCACCGTGAGGAAGGCCGACTGCGCGGAACCAATGAAGTTCCCCGCACACCCGTAGAGGAACATCGTCAGGTAGACGATCCAGACGTCGGACGCACCACGCACAAACAGGAGGACGAGCACCATGAGTGCACTCGCGAAGTTCACGACGACGAGTGTTGGTCGTCTGCGCACTCGGTCGACGACCATGCCCGCGAAAGGGGCGAAGAGCGCGGCAATGGCGCCAAAGAAAAACGTGAGTCCAGCCTGTGCGTTTGAGTGGGTCAGTTCCTTCACCCAGATTCCGAGTGCGAGGAACATCGCCGTGTCGCCAAAGAGCGAGAAACTCTGGCCGATGAGGTACACACGCGCGTCGCGAGATTTCGCCAGTTCGCGCATCGTCATGCGTCGCCCCTCTGAACTTTGACGGGATAAGTGAGCACCAACGCTTCGACAGCGAGGGAGCCCTCGACGCGCGCCGACGGATCGGCGACTCGATCGTGAAAACGATTCAAGATCGCGAATATCGCCTTCGAGACCTCTTGGAGTTCCTCGGGCGTCACCCACAGGATGGTCTCGATGTTCTGCGCAGACTCCTGCCACTCCTTTGAGTACGTGGACTTCGAAGAAAGGAAGTTCGCGAACCGACCCATGGCCCGGTCGAACACCATTCGCTCGAGCGATTGCGCGGCGATGCTCATCTCGGGGTCGTCCGTGACGTCACTGAAGCGCATGCCGGTGTGCGCGATCTTCCATGGGCGCTGGCGTCCGGGTCCTGTGCCGGCTTCCTCGACGAAGCCGTATTTGGCGAGTTGGCGGAAATGAAACGAACAGGTCGTGGGTGATTCATCGATACGTTCACCGGCCTGGGTCGCAGTCAGCGGTCCCTCGAGCGCGAGCGCTTCGAGCAACGCCAGTCGTACCGGATGGGTGAGCGCCCGAAGGGTCTTTGGATCGGTGAGCTCGCGCAGCGTGGCGGACGGGTCATCGCCATCTGGTTTGTGGGGTTCCTCTGGAAGATCCTTAGTCGCCATTCGTCGAGCGTACAGTATCGAGAGATGACTGTCGAGAGATATCTCTTGAAAACACACGGTGGGTCATTACCCTGCGACCGATCGCGTGGCGTGGTTTCTAAGGTAAAGGTCAGATGATTCCTCTCTCCGTACTCGATCTCGCTACGGTTGCCACCGGGTCGAATCCGGCCACGGCACTCGCGGAGACGACGCTGAACGCGATCAGGGCCGAAGAGCTCGGCTATTACCGACTGTGGGTGGCCGAGCATCATGCGATGCCCGCTGTGGCGAGTTCCGCTCCGGCCGTGCTCATTGCGCACGTCGCCTCCGCAACCACTCGGATCCGCGTCGGAGCGGGCGGCGTCATGCTGCCCAATCACTCGCCACTCGTCATCGCTGAGCAGTACGCGACACTCGAGGCTCTCCACCCCGGTCGCATTGACCTCGGGCTGGGGCGCGCACCGGGTACCGACCACCTCACGGCCCGGGCGCTGCGCCGCTCCCCGGACCTCGGAGCAGACCACTTCCCCGACGACGTCGTCGAACTGATCAACTACCTCTTGCCGCTCGAGGGCCCCGTGAGCCATCCCGCAGCGAACCCCGGCAACGGCTACCTGCCCGAGGTGTGGCTACTTGGCTCGTCGACCTTCAGCGCGCAGTTGGCCGGGCTCCTAGGCCTCCCGTTTTCGTTCGCCTACCATTTCGCGCCCACGTTGGTGGACGAGGCACTGACCCTGTACCGGTCGAACTTCCGTGCGTCGATTCTTCTCGACCGACCTCACGCCATGGTGGCCGTATCGGTCATCGCTGCACCAACTTCCGACGAGGTGAGATGGTTGTCGAAGTCGTCGGCGATGAGCATCGTCCAGATGCGAACCGGTCGACTCGGCCCCTTGATGTCACCCGACGAGGCCGCGGCGGTCACACTCAGCGAAGGAGAGAGGGCGTTGGCTCAGGCAGCGATGTCGACGCACGTGATTGGTGACGCCGACATGGTGGTCGACGGACTGCGCGCGTTGCAGCGGCGAACAGGTGCCGACGAGTTGATGCTCTCCACCCGCGTTCATTCCCTCGAGGCCCGCCACCAGTCGATGTCATTGATCTCGAAGGGCTGGGGCCTCACCGACCAATCTCGATGAGCACGGTCGCGATGTCGTCGACCATCGCCACCAACACGTGATGGCGGCTCCCCTTGTCGCGGGCTGGGACTGCCTCGTGCACTTCGCGCGCACCTTACGTCTGCGTGGCGAGTGCGCGTGCGGACGTGTATTTTCCGTGTGGGGAGATGTGGACGAACCGTGCACGCTGCGTACGCCGGTCAGAAGGATGGGGATGAGCACTTCAGAGGATTCGATGTCGTCACCGACGCGAGCCCTGCAATCGGGGGAAGTCGCGCCGGATTTCGAGTTGCACGCGACGCCTGATCAGACCGTTCGACTCTCCGAGATACAGGGGCCCGTCGTGCTCATCTTCTACCCGGCCGATTGGAGTCCGGTCTGCGGTGACGAACTCTCCATGTTCGAGGCGGCCGTCGGCCTCTTCGCAGAACACGGCGCGCAGTTGATCGGCATCTCGGTTGATAGCTCGTGGTGTCATCTCGCCTACAAGGACGATCGCAAACTCAGTTTCCCACTTCTCGCGGACTTCCATCCCAAGGGCGCGGTGGCGAAGTCCTACGGCGTATTTCGCGACGATGACGATACGACCGAGCGTGCGATCTTCGTCCTCGATGCGCAGCACACGGTCACGTGGAGTTACGTCTCCCCGGTGGGCATCAGTCCGGGCGTCAACGGCGCCCTTCGAGCGGTGGAGGCACTCTCGTGAGCGACGACGACCCCGAACTCAATCCGCCCGTCGGAGCCGATGATCACGTGAGTGGGTCCGTCGATGCGCCGATCACACTTGTTGAATACGGCGACTACCAGTGTCCGTACTGCGCCATGGCCTACCCGATCGTGAAGCAGCTGCAACGTGAGCTGGGTGCGTCACTTCGCTTCGTATTTCGCAATATGCCGCTCGCCAACGTCCATCCTCACGCCGAGGCCGCCGCCGAGGCGGCGGAGGCGGTCGCCGCACAGGGCCACTTCTGGGCGATGCACGATGAGCTCTACGAGAACCACGCAGATCTGAGCGAGGCAGCGCTCGTCCGCTACGCGATCGCCTCTGGCGCTGATGAGAATGAATTCACCGAGGCTCTTCGAAGTGGTGCACCCCGGCAACGAGTGCAGCGCGACCTTGAAAGTGCGCTGCGCAGCGGTGCGAACGGTACGCCGACGTTCTTCATCAACGGCGTTCGTCACGACGGTTCGTGGCAGTTGGAGCCCTTCCTCGCGACCCTTCGCTCGCTGCTCGACGACTAGGTACCTCCTCATCAGGTCGGATCGACGATTCGACGAATGACCCGAAAAAATTGTCAGTGGTGACTTGACACGGCCAGAACCCCTGTGTATTTTGTAACCGGTTGCAAAGGTAAGCGGTTACAAAGTAAGCGGTTGCAATTCATCCAAGGTGGATGTTCCGGGGGGATTGGGGGATGGATGGTTGCCTCGCAGCCGACGATCTACGACGTTGCCAAACGTGCCGGGGTGTCGACCGCGACCGTCAGTCGTGCCATCAATTCCCTCTCTTCGGTGCGCCCCGCCACCCGCGACAAGGTCATGCGCGCGATGGAGGAACTTGAATTCGTTCCCAATGCCGTGGCCCGAGGTCTTGCCAGCGGGAAGCACTGGATTCTCGGACTGATCTTCATGCACGCTCCAATCGAGGGCAACGTGCTCGCGGTCGAGGAGGCGAGTCTTCTCTACACCGACATCGTCATCCGAGGCGCCGAGTCACGATCGGCCAAGAAGGGTTACTCGCTTCTGCTCTGCGGCGTGCGCGAAGACGACGGCGCGGGCATGGCACCACTGCTCGCCCTCACGGGGACGGTCGATGGAATGATCGTCCTCGACCGCGTCCTCAGTGATGACGATGCCGCCGAACTTGGGCGTCGGATCCCACTGGTCCTGCTCGCGGGTAAGGGCGACTCGAGTTCGGCACTCACTATTCGCGTCGACAACGAACAGGCCATGCGAAGCCTCGCGCAACACATGGTCAGTGTGCACCAGGTGAAGAGCGTCGGCTTCGTCTCGGGACTCGACGACAGTCCCGACAGCGTGGCGCGCGCTCAAAGTTTCAAGGCGGCCGCCGAGGAGTTGGGAGCGACACTTCATGCCGTCAATAATCTGAAGGCCGACTGGACGTCGGGCGGCGGCGAGGCCGCGATGCGCGCGCGCATGCTGCTCGATGATCCATTGCCGGAAGTCTTCGCGTGCGCGAATGACCAGACCGCCGTGGGCGTGATCTTCGCTCTGAAGGCGGCCGGGCTGAGCGTGCCGGAGGACATAAAGGTCACCGGCTTCGACGACATCACGCTGACGAGGTATTTCCACCCTCCCCTCACCACGATTCGTCAGTCGGGGAGTTTGCTGGGCGAAGTCGCGGTCGATGCACTTCTCGCCACGATCGATGGCGAGGAAAAAATCCAGCGAACGGTCGTACTGCCGACTGAGCTGATCGTGCGCGGGAGTTGCGGCTGCGACGGGAGCACCGATCCTCTACCCGACCTCTTCGAGGTCGTCAATCGACACGTGGAGATCGACTAGCCATGCGACTGATCGGACGCCGGCTCGCTTTGTACGCGGTCACGGCGTGGGTCGCCATCTCCGTCAACTTCCTCCTGCCTCGTTTGATGCCCGGCAATCCCATTCAGACGTTGATCGGCAAGATCCAAGGTCAGGTGACGCCACAGGAGATCGAATCGATTCGCCTCTCCTTCGGGGGAGGACTTGATAAGCCTTTGCTCACGCAATACTTCACGTACCTGAGCCAGCTCCTGCACGGCAATCTGGGCGTTTCGATCACCCTGTCGTCGCCGGTCACCACGATCTTGAAGGCCTCGGTACCGTGGACTCTCGGCTTGATCGGCGTGTCCACCATCTTGAGCTTCGTCATCGGCACCGTGTGCGGCGCGCTACTCGGATGGACGCGTGGTTCACGACTCGACTCGCTTATCCCGACCGCCACGTTCTTCCAGGCGATCCCGTACTTCTTCTTGGCGACGGTCATGTTGCTCGTCTTCGGTAGCGACCTGCACATGTTCCCGGTGCTCGGCGCCTACAGTCCGAACCTTCACCCGGGCTGGACGTGGGCCTTCGCGGCGAGTGCCGTGCGCTACGCGGAGCTACCGGTCGTCTCGATCGTGCTCAGTTCGATCGCGGGCTGGATGCTCGGGATGCGCAACATGATGATCACCGTCGTCGCCGAGGACTTCGTCCTGATGTCGGTCGCGATGGGACTACCCAAGCGAAAAGTGATCATCGCCGCCGCGCGCAACGCGGTGCTGCCCAGCATCGCGAACCTCTCGCTCGCGATCGGTCTGGTCGTGTCGGGGGCCCTGCTCGTCGAACTCGTCTTCAACTATCCCGGCGTCGGCGACCTCTTGTTGAACGCGGTGCAGAACGAGGACTATCCGCTGATTCAAGGCATCTTCCTCGTCATCACGCTCGCGGTGCTAGCGGCCAACCTCTTGGCCGACCTCGTCTACCTCGCGCTCGATCCGAGAACCAGAACCGAGACGGTGGCATGAAGAAGCTACGAATCCCGCGATCGCCCAAGGTCATCCTCGGGCTGTGCATCCTGGCCTTCTTCTTGTTCCTCACGATCTTTGGGCCGATGCTCGCCCCCTTCAGCCCCGACAACACGTCGTTCGCGCCGCTCCTCACACCCTCGGCCCATCACTGGTTCGGCACCACGAGCTTGGGACAGGACATCTTCTCCCAGACGCTCGTGGGTGCGCGCGCCACGATCGTGGTGGCCCTCGTCGCTGGACTCGTGGCCACGACGTTGTCGATGGTGGTCGGAATCGCGGCCGGATACCTCGGTGGGTACACCGACGACGGACTCTCGTTGATGTCCAACGTATTCCTCGCCATCCCCGGGCTGCCGTTGCTCATCGTCATCGACAGCTACCTGCCGGTGAACAGTCGATCGAATTCGTTGGTCATCGGCCTGGTGATCTCGCTGACGGGATGGGCGTGGGGTGCGCGCGTCATTCGGGCCCAGACGATGTCGCTTCGCAATCGCGACTTCGTGGAGGCTTCGCGCATCATCGGGGAGAAGCGATATCGCGTCATGTTCTTCGAAGTGGCGCCCAACCTCCTCCCGATCCTCGCCTCCTCGCTCTTGTTCACCCTGCTCTACTCCATTGGCGCCTACGTCACCCTGGCGTACATCGGTCTCACGAGCACCTCGGTGTGGAACTGGGGCACGATGCTCTTTTGGGCGCAGAACAATAACGCGCCGCTCTCGGGCGAGTGGTACTGGTTCGTGCCGCCCGGCATCTGCATCGCACTCGTTGGTACGGGGCTCGCGTTGTTGAACTTCGGCATCGACGAGTTCATCAATCCGCGACTTCGCGCGGCCGGTCTGAGTAGCAGGCAACGCCGCGCGTTGGGACTCCCGCGTCGTCAACGTCTCGGTCTCACGCCCGTCGTTCGTTCACACGCGACGAAGCCCGCAACACGACTGTCGACGAAACCGGTTGCACCATGAGTACCGAATCGATCGAAGCGAGTGGCGTGGTGACCAGCGAGGGTGCGACGAAGGACATTAGCGTCGAAACGGCACCACTCACGGATCAGAAGACGGGCGGACGAGCCATGGGTCAACGGATCCTTGACATTCGAGACTTCAGCGTTGACTACGGGTGGGGCGAGAACGCCGTTCGTGCGGTGAACAGCGTCGACCTGCATCTCGAACGATCGAAGGTCCTCGGAATCGCCGGAGAGAGTGGCAGCGGTAAGTCAACGCTCGTCTACGGCTTCACCCGGCTCCTGCGCGCCCCCGGCGTCATCGCGGGCGGCGAAGCCCTCTTCAATCTCGGTCCCTCGCCGGACGGCACTGACGAGATCATCGACCTCGTCACCGCCAACGAGAAGGAACTACGCAGCGTGCGTTGGTCGAACATCTCGGTCGTGTTACAGAGTGCACTCAGCGCACTGAATCCCGTGCTGCGCGTCGGCACGCAGTTCGAGCAAGTACTCAAGACCCATCGTTCCGAGATGTCCAAGGCCGATCGGCGTGCGCGCACCATAGAACTCTTGGCGTTGGTCGGACTCAACGAGGACCGACTTCGTCGCTATCCGCACGAACTCTCCGGTGGTCAGCGCCAACGCGTCATGATCGCGCTGGCGCTCGCGCTCGACCCTCAACTCGTCATCATGGACGAGCCGACGACTGCCCTCGACGTCGTGACCCAGCGCGAGATCATCTCCAAGCTCTACGAGCTCCGCTCGCGCTTCGGCTTTGCGATGATCTTCATCACGCACGACCTCTCGCTCCTCGTCGAGTTGGCCGACGAGATAGTGGTCATGTACGCCGGGGAGATCGTCGAACGAGCGAGCGCCCAAGGTCTCTACGACACGCCACGCCACCCGTACACGCTCGGTCTGTTGAACTCTTTCCCCCCCATGCACGGCGCGCGCACCGAGTTGACCGGCATCCCCGGCTCCCCGCCCGATCTGACGGCCCTGCCGACGGGCTGCAACTTCCACCCGCGCTGTCCCTTCGCGATGGAACGTTGCGTCAAGGAGTCGCCGTCGCTCGTGGAAATCGAGGAGGGTCGTTCTGTCGCGTGCTGGCTGCACTCGGGCGACGCCGGCGTCGTGGTGCCCCTCGAACTGCGACGCACGGGCTTGGGGAAACGAGAACCCGTGCCGATGCCGCTCAAGGGGGACCTGTCGTGAGTGACGTGAAGGATGTGCGCGCCGTGATCGAGGGAACGGTGCAGCTCCAGGCTCGCCACCTCACGCGTCACTTCGCGACCCGCGTGCCGGGGAAGGGATTCAACAAGAAGCACGTCGTGCGCGCGGTCGACGACGTCAGTCTCGATCTCGTCGCCGGTGAGGTCGTCGCCGTCGTGGGCGAGAGCGGATCGGGCAAGTCCGTGCTCGCACGGATGCTGGCGCGGATCATCCGCCCGACGTCGGGCGACCTGTTTCTCCACGGCGAACCGATTGTCCGAAAGGCGAAGCGGACGCTGGCGTACGCCTCGGACGTGCAGCTCGTCCTCCAAGACCCTTTCGCGTCGATGAACCCCGTGCACAAGATGCGCCACAACCTGGTTCGTCCCTTGATGATCCACGGTGCCAAGCGAGAGCAGGTGGAGGCGCTCGCCGAGGCCGCGCTCACTCGTGTGTCCCTCGAGCCACCGAGCCGATTCCTCGACCGCTACCCCCACGAACTCTCCGGCGGACAGCTTCAGCGCGTCTCCATCGCCCGGGCGCTGTGCAGCGAGCCCCGGGTCCTCCTGGCGGACGAACCGATCTCGATGCTCGACGTGTCGGTGCGCCTCGGCGTCCTCAACCTTCTGCGCGGCCTCTGCGACAATGATCACCTCGCGATTCTCTACATCACCCACGACATCGCGTCGGCTCGTTACATCGCCGACGAGGTCGTCGTCATGTACGCCGGTCAGGTGGTCGAACACTCGCGGGGTACCGCACTCGTCGACGAACCCACGCATCCCTACACGCAACTGCTCATCGCGTCAGTCCCGGACCCGGCCGACCCCACGAGCGTCGGCGCCCCCACGTCCGAGCAGGTCCAGATGGTCATCGCGGAGAAGGGCTGTCGCTTCAATCCCCGCTGCCCCTTCGTGATGGACCGTTGTCGGGTGGAGGAGCCGCCGGAGTTCATCGTGGGCGAGAACCACACCTCGCGGTGCTGGCTCCACGCCGACAAACCACCGTTCGAAGTCGAAGTGGCGTTGCCACAGCGCCGTGGAGAGGGGGAAATCACGAAGACATGAACTCTTACGGGTAGTGAGCCGCGCGGCACCTCGGTGTCGGGCGGAGCAGTGGCGCGAAGGTCCAACCGGCCTCGCGTGGTTAAGAAGGGCCGCACATGGTTCTTACAGAACGTCGGCGAAAGCCGGCTGGACAAGACAAATATAAAGGAAAAGTATGTTTAGAAAAGCAATCATTGCTTTAACGGCTACGTCGTGCATGATGCTCGGCTTAGTCATGTCGGCCGGCGTCACGCCGGCATCGGGGGCGGGTGCCACTCTGACGTTGGAGAACAACACCGGGGTCACCTTCACCGATAACTTCAACCCGGTTGACTCGAACTCGTTCTGCAAGGAGATGAGCGTTTGCTCCCTCGTGTACGAACCGCTGTACCAGTTCGACTCATTGAAGGCTGGCGTCTCGTACCCATGGCTCGCGACGGCATACGCGTGGAGCAATGGCGGAAAGACGTTGACCTTCACGATTCGCTCGGGTGTCAAGTGGAGTGACGGTTCAGCGTTCACGCCGGCTGACGTGGCCGCCACGTTCAATATGGTGAACACGGTTCCGGCGACGAACGTCGCCGGTATCCCCGCGTTGGCGAGCCCCGCGACGGTCTCGGGTAACACGGTGGTGCTGCACTACGCCTCATCGGAGTACTCGAACATTGTGGCGATCGCGGGCACGCAGCTCATGCTCCCGGCCAGTTTCGCTACGACGTACTCGACCCCCGCCACGGCGACGGTGACGGCACCCGTGGGTACCGGTCCCTACATGGTGGACAACTACAGCTCAACGTTGGTGAGTTACAAGGCCAACCCGAACTACTGGGGTGGTACGCCCGCGGCGAGCGAGATCAACGTTCCGTCGTACGCGTCGAACACCGACGCCGCGACCGCGTTGGCCAGTGGCCAGCTGCAGTGGGCCGGTAACGACATCGCGAACGTGAACGCGATCTTCGTGAACAAGAACAAGGCCACGAACCACACGTACTTCGCTCCGGGAAGCACGGTCACACTCGAACTCAACGTGACCAAGGCTCCCCTGAACGACCCGAAGGTCAGGGCAGCGATTAGCGCGGGCATCAACCGTTCCCAGCTCAGCATCAAGGGCGAGACCGGTTATGAAGCTCCGGCGACCTCACTCAGTGGTCTGATCATCCCCAACCAGAATGGCTACCTCGACTCGGCATACAAGAACGACATCAAGCCGACCGGTCAGCCAAAGACGGTGGCGTCGATCTTGAAGTCCGACGGGTACAAGATGAAGAACCACTTCTGGGAGAAGAATGGAAAAGAGATCAAGTTCTCCATTCAAGACCCGATCGCGTACTCGGACTACTACGCCGACAGCCAGCTGATCTCCTCAGAGCTGAAGGCCGATGGCATCAACGCCACGGTTGACGGCGTGCAGGCCTCGGCCTGGTACGCCAACTCCGCGGACGGCAACTTCTCGTCGATCATCCACTGGGGCAACGGCGGCACGGACCCGTACACGCAGTTCGACAACTGGCTGGACTACAACAACTCCGCGCCAATGGGTAAGACGGCGAACGCGGACTTTGGGCGCTACCACAACGCCAAGGTGCAGTCCGAGCTCGCCAAGTTGGCGGCGACCGACCCCTCGAACACCGCGGCCGTGAAGGCGGCGTCGGTGCCACTGGAGAAGGTCATTGCGACGACGTTGCCGGTGATCCCGCTGTTGTACGGCGCGGACTGGGACGAGTACAGCACGGCGAGTTTCACGGGCTTCGTCACAGCGGCGAACCCGTACATGGACCCGTCCCCGAGCGACCCGCAGCTTCCCTACATCTTGATGAAGCTCAAGGCGTCGTAACTGATCACCTCTACGCGCGCGCTAGCACTCCTCCAACCCTGCTAGCGCGCGCGTAGAGGGAACATCAGATTACGCGCGACCCTGCTGATGTACGCGTCAGTGGGGTCGCGCGTACTGACCACCCTCACTCGCCACTACCCCTAGGAGTACCGCACCATGAGCATCACCCAACCGCACAACGAAGGTCCACCACGGACCTTTCCTCCAGGTTTCCTCTGGGGAACCGCTACGGCCTCGTATCAGATCGAGGGCGCCGTCCACGCCGAGGGCCGCGGACCCTCCATCTGGGACACGTACAGCCATACGCCGGGCAGGGTCTGGAATGGGGACACCGGCGATATCGCCTGCGACCACTTCCATCGAATGGACGAAGACCTCGACCTCATGAACGAGTTGGGCGTCGGCTCGTACCGCTTCTCCGTGGCGTGGCCGCGCGTCCAGCCCGACGGCAAAGGTCCAGCGAACCAACCCGGTCTCGACTTCTATCGACGCCTCGTCGACGGACTTCGTTCGCGCGACATCGAACCGACGCTCACCCTGTACCACTGGGACCTGCCCCAAGCACTCGAAGACAACGGCGGCTGGACCGTGCGCGACACCGCGGAGCGCTTCGCGGAGTACGTGGACCTGGTCGCGCGCGCGCTCGGGAGCGACGTCGAACGTTGGATCACCCTCAACGAACCATGGTGTTCGGCCTGGCTCGGCTACGGGTCGGGCCGTCACGCACCCGGTGTCCACGACATCGGCAAGGCCGCCGCCGCCAACCACCACCTCTTGTTGGCCCACGGTCTGGCGGTGCCGATACTTCGAACGGCCATACCCGACGCCAAGGTCGGCATCACCCTCAACCTCGGCGTGCATCGCCCGGGTACCGAGCATGAGGATGACATCGCGGCGGCCCACCGTGCTGACGGCAATCTCAACCGCCTTTTCCTCGACCCGGTCTTTCATGGCAGTTATCCCGAGGACATGCTCGCGCACTATGAAGCGAACCTGCCCGGATTCTCGGTGATCGAGGAGGGTGACCTCGCGATCATCAGCCAACCGCTCGACTTCCTCGGCGTCAACTACTACTTCCCGGGCACGATCATGGATGCCAAGCGGGCCTCGGAGGCGCGAGTTGCCGGCTACGGTGTCCCGCTCGGCGAGCAGTTCCCCGACCTTCGCGTGCTGTCGCGCGAGCCGCCAGGCACCGACACGACCGCGATGGGTTGGGAGGTGGACGCGTCGGGGCTCACGGAGTTGCTCGTGCGCGTGAAGGGCGAGTACACCGATCTCCCGATCTACATCACGGAGAACGGCGCCGCCTTCGACGACTACGTCGATCCCAACGGTCACGTCCTCGATAACGACCGGATCTCGTATCTGTGCGAACACGTATCTGCGGTGCACGACGCGATCGACGCGGGAGTGAACGTGCAGGGCTACTTCGTGTGGAGCCTCCTCGACAACTTCGAATGGTCCTTTGGCTACTCGCGGCGATTCGGCATCGTCTGGGTCGACTTCCCGACGGGGAACCGACTGCCCAAGGCGAGCTTTCATTGGTACGCGAACCTCGTTCGCCACAACGCCATCGACTCCATTTCGTCCTAGGGCAACGCGTCGCGGCGCGGTGTCCTACACGTTGAGATGCTTGACCACGTCACCGTCATGGTGAGGTGGTCAAGCATTTTGACGCCACGAGGTCGAGTCGAACCTTGCGCGCAGTGCGCCGAAACGCGCTGTCATCGACTGAAAGGGTCGGCCGACCCAGCTCGGTCACGCGACAGGACTAGCGTTGGTTGGCATGCACCGTCCCCCAAGGGTGTACGTGGTCTTGGCGGTGACAGCGGCGTTGTTCGGCGTTGCGAGCGCCACGTTCGCCATCGCCGCGAGCCCGCCGATCCCCGCGACGTCGACCGGTTTTGACATCAGTTGGCCCCAATGCAATAGCGCCTTCCCACCGTCGCCGGGATTCGGGATCGTCGGCGTGAACGACGGCGCTCCCTTCACGCTGAACAGGTGCCTCGATCAAGAACTGCGATGGGCTCAGGGCGCGTCGAATTCGGTGCCGGCGTTCTATCTGAACTCTGGTAATGGTGGCCCGAATGGCAACGGTGACTGGCCGAACGGCCAAAGCGCACCGAAGGTCTGTCGGGGAGCCAACTCGGTGCCGTGTGCGTACGACTACGGCTGGAACGCGGGCGTGGCTTCCTACGCCGAGGTTGTGCAGGCCGAAGGCGTCGACGGCGTGGCGTCGCCCAACGTCGCCGCGATCTCCTCACCGTGGTGGCTCGACGTCGAGACCGGCAACGCGTGGGAGACCAAGGCCAACAGTTATGGTCCGAGCGCCGCGTCAGCGGCGAATGACGCCGCGATGCTCGAAGGCGAAGTCGCCTATTTGCAGAGTCGACACGTGTCGTCGGTCGGCTTCTATTCGACGTCGTCAATGTGGCAAGGCATAACTGGCGGGTCGGTCCCGGCGCTGGCGGGTCTTCCGGTGTGGATCCCGGGCGCCGGCGACATCGTGCAGGCGCAGGCCAACTGCACGTTGACGTCCTTCACCGGGGGGCGAGTGGCGCTGATCCAGTATCCATCGCGCGGCTATGACGGGGACTACGTCTGCGGTCTCTTGAACATCCCCATCACCGTGCCCGTCACGGTCAGTGCGACCGCGACCTACACAGATCAACTAGAGGTGACCAACAATGAGGGACCGGTCAGCTTCGTGCAGAGCGCCGGCGCGCCGAGTCTCGTCGTGAGCTCGACGGGGCTACTCACGACGAGTGGACAACTCGCTCCGGGAACCTACAGCGCCTCGGGTACGACGGCCGACACCCACGGGAACGCAGGAACCTTCGCGATCACGCTCATCGTGGGGACGATCTTCCAGTCGCCGCCGATGACCGGTTCCGTGAAGGTGCCGAACTCCGCGACGTTTTCACAGCAGCTCAACGTGATTGGCAACGTCGGCGTGACGTCATTCGTCCAGTCGAGTGGCACGCCGAACCTGACGGTCAGTGCGACGGGGCTACTCACGACGAGCGGTCAACTCGCGGCCGGAACCTACGTCGCGAAGGGCTCGGTGACCGACGCATCGAGTGGACTCGGGACCTTCACGTACACGTTGGACGTGGGGACCATCACGCAGAACCTCCCCACGTCGTCGTCGTTGGACGCCAGTCTCACGGCGACGTACACGAAGCAGTTAAGTATCGCGAGGAACGACGGACCCGTGACATTCGTCCAGACCTCGGGCGCGCCTTCACTCGTCGTCAGCTCGAGTGGACTGATCACGACGAGCGGTGCTCTCGCGCCCGGTGCCTACACGGTGCGCGGGACGACGAGTGACCAACACGGGGACAAGGGAAGATTCATTTTCACGCTTAACGTGACCGCCACGCCGGCGACGACGACCACGACCGTGGTGTCCGCGCCGCCGGTCAATCCGCGGGCGATCGTCGTCAAGGGTTACGCGGTGGCGGGCACGACCAGAGTGCTCACCATCGTGGGCGCCAACTTCTTCGGACAACCGATTGTGCTCAGCCACGCCGGGACCAACGTCGTCGTGAGCCATGACACGGGGCGCGTATTGACCATCCGCGTGCGCGTGCGCGCTCGGTCGCGCCGAGGAGTCTTCGTCTTCACGCTCACGTTCTCGAACGGTCAGACGTGCCGCGTTCGCTACGTGCAGCGCTAGGTGGCGTCGCGTCTCGATTGGCGACACATTCGTGACAAGGTGTGGGATGAAGAAAACTGCCGACGCCTTTGGCCAGGCACTGCTGGACTGGGTTCGCGGTGGCACGACGCCCGAGATCATCGAGCGCGACGATGGCGTCATCGAAATAGGTGCGGGCGCCGAGGTCTACCTGATGGAGGCGCACGAGTGGCCGGCGGCCGAACAAGAAGCCATGCACTTCGTGCGCGGGCGTGCCGTCGATCTCGGCTGTGGGGGCGGGAGGGTCGCCGTACACTTGCAACAACTCGGCTGCGACGTCGTCGGGATCGATTCGTCACCCTTGGCGCTCAAGGCCGCGCGCCTGCACGGCGTCGCGACGACGTTGTGCCTGTCCGTCGAGTACGTGGGAGGTCGGATTGACGAGTTTGACACGATCATCATGTTCGGGAACAACCTTGGCGTCTTCGGCACACCCCAGCGCGCGAGGCGACTCTTGACCTCGTGGGCCAAGCGTGCACACAGTGGGACCCGACTACTGCTCGAGAGCACGAACCCGCTCGCGGGCGGCGCCCCGGTACTCGATCGGGCGTACTGTGCCCGCAATCGAGAGAGGGGCGTCGCGATCGGTCAATGTCGTCTACGCGTGTGGTATGACCGGTCGCCGACCGCGTGGTTCAATTGGTTCTTCGTCTCTCGAAGCGAAATGAAGCGACTACTGAGTGGGACCGGCTGGACGTTGGTGCACGTCGCCACCGGAGAACCCGATGAGCCCTTCGTATCGATCTACGAGGTCCCCTAGCCTGTGGCGATAGTCACCACGCGGGCAGGGCGTCGCTCTTTTCAAACCTACCGCTTCGTCACCGTCGAGTCACTGGGTCGACGAACACGTACACCCCGTGAACGATCGGCACGCACTCGCGCCCAATCTCAGAGGTGAAACGGGGCGACCATGGATTGTGCGGTCTTGGCTGCGCCGAGCAACTTGACGTGCAGCAGTGCCTCGGTCGTCCGTAGGAGCGAATAGTGGGTGAAGTGAATCGCGACACGCGCACCTCGAGGCGTCGTGGGGGCGATGACCAGGGTCGGTACCTTGTTCGACGCCATCGAGTTATTCTCGTCGAAGGTGATGAAGAGCGCGAGGGAGCGTGATTGGTACTGCGCACTTTTCACGATTAACGGGACGACTCGCTTGAGCCATGCGTCGCCGACGGCAACGGGACAACTGTGCATGTCGTTGCAGACATTGGGCACGATCATGGTGAAGGCTGCACTCAGATTGAGGGGATAACTCAGCGGCACGTCGTTGTGTCGGCAGGTTGCCTTGATGTTGGTAAAGTACACCGCGGGGTTGTGGCGCGCCGCGTAGGTGCCACTCGTGACCGTGTCGCAGGCACTCGGCATTGACTCGGCGAGCGTTCGCCATCTCGAACCGAGTTGCGAGAACAGGCTCGGCACGTGCAAAGGATGGGTGAAGGGTTCGCCGTCGTCAGCGATGCCTTGCGGGGACCCCGAGGTGAGTGCCACGTAGTTCGGCAGACTCGGATGCGACGTCGCGTCGTCGTTGGTCGCGAGCGCACACTCGTCACTCAACTGGTTGAAGTACGGCGCACTCGGTGAGCCGACCACCGAGTAGCCCTCGTTTTCGAGCAGTATCCACACGACGTGGGTGTAGGTAGCGGTG
>VFSW01001720.1_pt1 | contig 33345 bp, 45 predicted proteins | sample 5358111 | NCBI WGS metagenome assembly VFSW01 (sample SAMN11554181, study PRJNA540505) | mine drainage metagenome | isolation source: sediment from site ElyBrook_90M | place: USA: Ely Copper Mine, Vershire, VT | collected 2017
GGGTGGGGTCGGTGGCATTGAACGTTTCGGAGGCGGCGGCCACGATCTCGGGTGGCAGGCTGGCCAGCTTCTCCTTGGCATCGGGCGGCACGTCCTTGAGCGCCTCGGCAAAGGCCCCGGTTCCGATGGATTCCGGTGGGGTGCCGTGCAGTTCCTCGTACCGGCGCTGCAGGCCCGGCCCCCACGGTGGAAGCTTGCCTCCGCTGACGTCCCACAGGTCCCCTGTCTTGGCGATGTCGTTGAACAAGGGCTTGCTGGTGTTCACGTGAACCTTATGTGTGTAGCTGCGGCTCAAGGCGGTCCATTCGGATAAGCACTCCACCACGATGTCGGTTTCCATAAGCACCGCGTCCACGTACTTGGGAGTCTTTTCCGTGGCTCGAACTGCCCCATCCACCACGATGTCGTGCCGGGCGGTGTACACGCTCATGCCCACGCCCATGTTCCCGCCATCCACGGCGGTACGGAACACGTCACGGATGATAATGCGTCGGTCCTTCCACCAGCTTATCTCCGCAAAACCCTGCGTGGCCGCCAGGTTGTGCATGAAGCGCATTTTCATCTCCGCCAACTGCTCCACGATTTCGAAGCCGTCCATGACGATCCAATCGGGCTGCCAAGTCTCCTTGTAGAACGCAATGACCTCCTTGATGTATCGGATGGATTCGTCGGCGCTGGCAGTGATGTTCTCCGGCTGGGTGTCCTTGTAGTACTTGACCGCGTTCACCACCTTGATGTTGGGATCGTAGTTGTAGGGTGGACCGGCCCACACGCTCTGAGACTTGTTATCGAAGCTCAGCACCAGCTTCTTGCCCGGCAAGGAGAGGAGAACGGTGGTCTTTCCCACCCCCTTGTCCCCGTGAATCACGAAGACGATTTTGCCTGGGGCCTTGGCCTCTGCGGCGAAGTCGGCGGGAGTAAACTGTCGCTTGGTAGGCTTGGAGTCTTCGGCCGGTTCGGTGGTTGCTGGCAGCTTGCCGCCGCTGGCAGCCGGACTGGCCCAGGCTGGGGTTGACACGTTCCTTTACCTCCTTCAGATGAGCTTCTTGCGCTCGACTGCGGCCTTGGGAATGCTTACCGCAGCCTTGGTGGGGTCAGGGATGGTCTGTTGGTCCGAGAGGTCCAGCAGCACGCGGATCGCGTGGATGCTCCAGGCCACGTTGCTGTCACCTGTGAAGTTGCCGTTCTTGTCCTTGTTCTTTCGCGCGTACCCATCCACCAGGGCCTCCACGCGGCTGCCTACGGGCAGCGCACCAATGGTTACGGCATCGTCCGGTAGGAACAGGAACATGCCGCCACGCATGGCCTTGGCCAGTTCCTTGTTCACGGTGTCGTCCGTGATGGTCACATTGCCACGGGGCCGGTTGTCGGCCCCGGTGGTAAGTTGCCCCTTGGCCACCTCACCGATGATGTGATACGTCCGGGTGAAATCGGGCTTGCTCAATGCCTCCTGCAGGGGGGTGGCGGGGAAGCGGCCGAACACGTTGTCCTGGCTCCAGAAGTCGTCCTTGGCCTCCGGGGTGTACGGCTCGAACACTGTGCTGGCCCTGGCGTAGATGGATCCCACGGTGCCGCCGGTGAGGATCCCCTTTGGGCTCTTCTTGCTGACGTTGGCCCCGGTTTTGTAGACCTTCTTGATGCGGAAGGCTGCGATGAAGGCCTCGGCAACGTCCTTCTTCTCAAAGTCGGTCACCCACAGGTAGGCCGGCCCCTCGAAGGGTGCTTCCTCGTCCAGGCTGCGGGCCATGCCAAAGGTCTTGACGCTGTAGCTCTTGATCTTCTCTTCGTCCTTTTTGTCCTTGATGGGCAAGGGCGTGAACTGCACACTGTAGGGTTCGTACAGCATGGGGGTCTGCTCGCTGGTGGCATACAGCCCATTCAAGGCCGCACGGGTGGATCGCACAATGGCCACCCACTTGGCGGTGTCTTCCTTGATGGCTCCAAGGGCCTTGGAATTGAACAGGTCCACCACCTTTTGCTTGAACTGGGTCTTGTCGATGTCTTCGCCCAGGTCGTACTCGTCGATCATGCTCTTGAAGGCGGTCAAGGCAAAATCGGGCATGTTCACAGTCGGGTCCTTCTCATCCGTTCCGAATACAGTCTCTATGGTTTCCATAGTTGTGCCTCCGTGTTAGGGAGTGTGATAAAGGATGGCATGGCGCGGCGCTCCCCATGCCGGGAGGTGACCGAGGGCAAGTGGGTACCATTCCGTGCCATACCGAACGACCTCAACGCGCGGAGGTATTTAACCATGAGTGGTGTTCTACCCATCGAAACCCCCGGCCGGCATCAGGACCTTTTGCCCCCACCCAGTCCCTTCGAGAACAATGCGTCCCGCCTTGGACGACATATCAATTTCGCGGTCGACCCGCAGGGGGTCGTACCCGCCCAGCCGGCGCATTTGGCGCACCAGCGCCTCCCGGTTCACGCCGTCACCTCCGTGTTCCGATAGGCGGATCATCATTTCCGCCTCGATAAGGCTGCGGTGGGCAAACATCATTTCGCGAAGGGCCACCTGGCGTTCGACCATGTTCCGCAGGGTGTCGTCCACCTTGAGGTGCAGCACCTTCATGCCGGGGGTCCAGTACCGCACGATGTTGTAACCGATGGCCAGCTTTTCGATGACCCGGTCCTCATAGTGGACCGTGCCATAGTAGTTGGACCCCTTGCCCAAGGCAAAGGTGGCCAGCAGTTCGTTGTACTCGGCCGTATGACGGATGTCCTGCACGTGGAAGTTGTCCACCATGTACTTGAACCGTTGGCCAAAATGGTCGCGCACCTTGCTAATGCTGGGGATGCGGTCCCGCAGCTTGGCGGCCTCCTTGTACCGTTGGTTGAGTTCTTCCGTCATGTACACATAGTCCACTCCCACCCGGCGGCTGAGACCGCTTTCACCCGAACCAAACCACATACGGTCGGTTTGGTTGCCTGCCCACAGGGTGGACCCGGAACTGTAGCTGTAGGTGCCATTGGCCATATCGGTCTCCACCGTGCCACGGTCAAGAAACACCAGCAGGCGGTCTTCAATGTTCATGTTAAAGGTGGCCCCTGCCGCCCCTTTGACCAGGTTAAATTCCTCGCAGCCGATGAACCCGCTGCAGTATCGGAAGGCCATACCAAAGTTGCGGATGGGCTGCTGGTTGTCCTTGGGGTTGGGTCGCACCGTGCCAAACAGGCCGGCATCAGTAATTTTACCCATAAACTTTGAAGGAAAGATGGACTGTGGAACAATGCCAGTCCCTTGGTCAATGAACATAAGGGGATAAACACCTTTGCCTCCTCCTGGGGGTCCAAGAATCATTATGTTTAGGCGCAAATCCTTTACCATACCCCCATCCACGGAAGTAAGGCTGGGCTTCTTGCCAAAACGCAGGCACCGCTTGTTTTGTTCGTGCTGCACCGGGTCCCCGTATTCGGCGTGCCCGCAACTGGTAATGGCAAACTGGTTGGCCAACATAGAACCTAGACTGGCCGCATACACAGGAACGTGCTTTTCATAATCCACGATGTACCGGCGCTTGGCCTCAAGCATGATAGCTTCGAACAGGCTGATGTCCGGGTTGGTAATTTCCTCCACCTTCACAATCTCGTGGGTGCTGGCCAGCACTTCCTCGTTGGCTGCCTGCTGTGCCTGTAGCGCCCCCCAATCCACGGCGCTGGGGCTCAAGGGTTGCCACGCTGCATCGAGTTCCGTTTCTTTCCACCCCGATGGGGGAATGAACTGCTTCTCGTATTCGGACAGTTCGGGCTCCTCCTCCTCGACGAAGAGCGGCTTCTTCTTACCAGGCATGCTTGTAGCCCTCTACGATGCGGTCACGGAACCATTGCGGAAGAAATTTCCACCACCGCTTGATGGTCTCGATGTGCTTTTCGTCGACAATGTACGTGCGGCTAGTGTCCGTGTTGGACCGGGTCACCCGGCCGTGCCCCTGGATGGTCTCGGTAACGGCTTGCAGGTCCAACCATCGGCTGCCATCGTCCATAGCCACCCGGCGCTTGATGCGCTCGTCTTCCATGCTGAGATAGGGACACTTGACGAAATACGCCCATTCCCCCGCAGCGCCGGGAAGGTCCAAACCCTCCGTAAGGCTGGGGGACATCATGACGGTGCCTGGGGGTGAATTCAGGAACGACTGAACCGTGGTGCTGCGCCCGTCTTCGGGATTGTGAAGCATGAGGCGGCGCTTCAGTTGGTCGGGCGCATTCGAATACAACCACCTGGCATTGGCAAAGCTCTTGGTATGAACAAGTCCACGGCCGCCTTCTTTAGCCATGACCTCCCATAAGGCTTTGCCTACCTCGGGCAGGGCTTGTTCCCTGTTTTTGTAGGTAAACTTGGTGACCGGGTGGAAAATCACCGGGCAATTGGCCGGGGGAAAGTCGCTGGGCACTTCGACCACTTCCGCGTTCGCAGGTTCGAGCCCAAGCTCTTCTAGGAACCACTTGGGGTCCAGTATGGTGGCGCTGCTGAGGATATACTTGTCGGCCCGGTTCCACACACGATACTTAAGCTGTCCATGGATCTTCACAGGTATCATGTCCAGGCTTGGGTTGACCCCGGCTTCGGCCCGCACCACCCACGGGATGCCGTTCTTCATGTCGTCAATGGCGCGGCCCAACACATCAATGTCCCAGTCCAGCTTGGCGGCGGTCTTGAGGTCATCTTCCGTAAAGTGCTGCACGGTCTCCCGTATGTCCGTAAGGTGGGCCAGCAGGCCCATCAGGATGTCACCCTTTTGCACGTCGTCCATGGTGGGTTCGTTGGCGGTGAGGTTCCTGAACTCGCCACTCTCCGAGAACTTGGTGAAGGCATTGGTCCATCCCAAGGCATCGTAGCTGTCCGTCCGCCACCGGCTTTGCACGTGCTTGATGGCCTGTTCGGCCATGCCATGGGCCTCATCCACCACCAGCAAATCGCGGCCGGATAAACGGCCGGCGTCCCATCCCGGAACGGCTTCGGTGCGGCCCGGTTGCTTGGGAGCGGTGGCCACCATGAAGTAGCTAAAGGTTGTGACCATGCACGGGGCCATCTCGCAGGCGGCCTTTCGCAGATAATAAGGGCATTCAGGCCAACGGTCGTTGTCTGCGTCCCATTTCTTGTACCTGCAAGGGATGGGGGCATCTTCCCCCCGCTCCAATTGCCCGTTGGCAGCTATTTCGAAACACGTGGCCTGCGAGACGGGGGTGTATCCGTCCCGATGGCATGTCCACCCATTGCGGCCGATGATGGCGCGGGTGCTTGGCAGCACGTGATGAAACAAGGGGTCCTCATGAATTTGTTGGACCAGGTTCGTAACCGGGGTGGTGTACATGGTTCTCCATCCCAGTTCCTTGGCCACGCTGGCAAGAATTAGCGACTTGCCCGCCCCCGTTCCCGCTGACAGAATGACGGTCTCCGTGCCATCCCGCAGCGCGGTGACTATGGCATCAACTGCTTCCTTCTGATGCCTGCGCCATTCCATACCGTATCAACCTGGGGTGACCATGCAAAGTATTTAACCATGTTCCACTAGAGACCTTTTCGAAATTGATTCCTTTCTGCCCGTTTGGCCGTGATCAGCCCGAGCAGCTTCCCGTCCACATAAGTACCGGACCCCGCTGCATTCAATCGCATAACCAAGGAGGCCAGCGCTTTGGAAAGTTCATCCTGCGGGGCAAAGTGTAGGCTGGTAATGATCACATGGTTTTTCTGTCCACTCCGGTACACGCGCCCCTCCCGTTGTTCCAACAGACCCATAGAGAGAGGCAGATCATAGTGAATGACCTGGCTGGCGGCCCCCTGCAAGTTCAGGCCCTCCCCGCCGGCATCGGTGGAGAACAGCACCCGATAGCGCGGGTCGTTCAGGAACTTGTTAATAACATCACTCCGCTGGTTGAGGGTAAGCCCACCGTCGTAGAACAGGGAAGAATTCGCCAGATAGTACACCATCGTTTTTGCGTCTTCGTCCAAACCACGGGGAGGTGAACGCATGAGCGCCTTCAGCACTTCCAGCACGCGCTCGAAGCTGGTAAAAACCACAACCTTCCCGGTGCCCTGGAGGTCGTTGCCCAGGGTCTCCAATAGCACCTGCATCTTGCTGCCTGGGCTCATGGCCATCAAATTGCGGTCGCCAATCTTCTGACGCACCTGAATCGCACTGGGACTGTCACTTAGTACCAGCATGGCAGGGTCGCAACTGAACTGCCGTTCCACGCTGATGGCGGCCAGCAGGTTCTGTTGGGCCACTTGGAACTGTGGGGAACTGGGAGCGGCCTTGCTTACCGCCTCCACAAAGCTTTGCACGTGCCCCTTGATGACTTCGTAGGCCGCCCGCTCATAACCCGTGGGGTCGATGGTCCAATCCCGGCGGATAACCGGGGGCAGTTGAATGCCAATTTGTTCGTAGGTGCGGTAAAACCCGACCGAGCTGGCCACTTCCTGCAGGGCCAGCATTTTCTCCGGGTTCACCCGCACCACACGTTGTTTGGTCACAGGGTTTCCCATGGCGTCCTTCTTGTTGGTGTACACCGTCTCGCGATGGAAATACAGGCTTTGGAACTCGTCCTCCGTGGACCAGGCGTGGAAGCCCAGCAATTGGATAAGGGCATACAGGTCGATAAGCTTGTCGTGATCTGGGGTTCCGGTCATGAACAAGCGCCAGGGTGTAACCCACATGGGGTCGAAGCGTTCTCCGGTGGGTGTGGGCCTGATGCCATCCAGGGCCTTGCGAAGAGACGAATACCGCTTGCTGTCTTCGTGCTTCAGATGGTGCGCCTCGTCGATTATGACCATGGTGCGCGGACCAAGTAACGGGACAAGGTAGGTCTGCGCGTCTTGCATACGAAAAGAATCATAGGTGGCAAGAATGTATTTGGATCCAGATTTTGCAGCCTCGACTATTCTGCGACGACGATACTTTGCCTCTCCATGCGCCACCACAGGTAAGATTCCATAGAACTTGAAAAGCTCTTTTGCCCATACGTCCTTCAATAAGCTTTCTGGGGCAATTATCACAACCCGGTCTATTATGCCTCTTGAAAGAAGGCAATTTGCAGCCCCCATGCCAACGGCGGTGTTATGGGTGACCGTGAAATCTTCCAGTAGATAGCGCCCGTCTCCATCCAGGGTGAAGCCGTAATAGTCTTCTTCTTGGTCCAGGAATTCAACATCAAAACCCACATGCAAGACATTTTTCGGCTTTGTTTTTTGCACTTTGCCTGCTCGTTTCCTTGCTATTCTGGTTGGTATCAAATGACAGTTTCCGCCTATGAATACCATGTACGTCGTTTTGCCACTCGAAACGTATGCAGACAATCCAAGACTTCTAGCCAAAAACACAACCCCATCAACAAGGGATTTGGAGGTGTTTACAAATCTGAATGTGCCATCGCGCATGCTCCCATCTGTGTCCAACAGGCCGGCCAGCAACAACAATCTGTCTGCTCGAGAAGACACCAGATAATTGAAGGGCACAAACTTGTCCTTGCAACCTATTGGCAAGAGGCCAAGGCCCTTTAGTTCCGTCAGCAAAGGGTTATATCGTGTCATTCTATTACGACCCAAAGAATCCCGCTGTTTAGTACGCGTAGTCCCGACAAAATAGTATGTGGGGGCCACGCAGCCAGTCACTGCTTGGGGGTGCAGTTCCAGGCCCCACAAAGATGCGAATGAGTTCATTTCCTTCAGCACTTCGGGATCCATTGTAGTAATGGCCACCGAACCGGACTGACTCATAGTTCCGTCACCCAACAACAGGCCGAGAATGTATGGGGGTATGGACAGAGGGGCATTGGTGGATTGAAATTCTATACCCGCCCTTAATAGCCGGTGGCAGGCTTTCTTGTATTTTGACCACTTTTGCCAGTCAATGATGGACACATCCTTCGTATCCGTTCCAAATGGATAACTTTTGTCTTTGACCAGTGTTAGAACGTGTTCTGTATTTACCACAAACGGTTCGCCCCTACGTGGTATCACCTTGCACATACTACCATGTCCTCTAGTCACAGAAAGAATAGTTCTTGGCTTGCTATCTGGCCCCATCAAACGGTCCCCAACCGAAAGGGCTTCCACCGTTTTGATAGTTCCATTATACATCAATAGCTTTTGTCCTTTTCGATGGCACTTACCGCTGCCAACGGGAAGGGTGACCAACGCCCGTTTCATGGCCAGAAACTTGCTCACCGCCTCAGCTTGATATGGGCGCAAGGCAAACGGCCGTCCGGTGTCGGGGTCGATGTTACGGACGGGGATGGGAAAGTACTCGGGACCGTAGATAGGATAGTCCAACCCCATCTCCCTGCGGATTTGATCGCGTGCGGCCGCCACGTGAGGGAACAAGCGGGCCACCTGTTCCACGTGAATTGCGCTTACATAGACCGGGGACGGGTGCATGTTGTGGCTGCGGAAGTACTGCTTGGCCCATGTGCCCCGAATGGGCATGGGCCTACCCGATGGAAGGACCCAAAAAACTCCGGGCACGTCCGTAAGCTTGTGCCACAGCTCCTCCGGGCATTTCTCCAGCGAATCTATGCGGATAAGTGCGCCTTGGGGTATTGCTCCGAACCCGGCGGCCAAACGTGTGAGCGTGGGCGTCTCTGTGGCCGCAGGCACCCTTTCCAGCCCTTTCAGTACGTCCGTAAGCCGGTCCACCAAGAACCCGTTGGCAGACAACAACCGGAACCATTCTGCCAGGCCGGCCTTGGACTTATCCGTCCAGGGAAACGTCCAACGGCCAGTGGCCTTTTTCCATCCCAATTGACCCACGGACCGCTCAAGAGCTTCTCGAAGGCCCCCCTGGCCAAGCACGCGCATCTGTGCCTCGTTGGACTGGGGCTGCCAGCGGAAGCCCACCTCAACAATGGCCGGAGTGGGGGACATATCGGCAAAGAGTTCCACGAGGACCACTGTGGTCCCCACGTTGCCCGACACGGCCCATGGCCCGATTCCGATCACGGACTAACCGTAAAGGTTCTCGCCGGTGCCTTCGTCCTTCTTGACCTTCTTGGCAGGAACGTAAGGCTGTTCTTCGTTGGGGGATTCGGGGGCCTGTACACCCTCGCCCTTCCCATCCTTGGGGGACCATACGATGATGGTGGGGGCCGGTCGGTCGGAACCCACGGCCTTTTCCATCGTGGTCTGCAGGGCGGCAATGAGTTCCAGGCTGTTCATGTTGCCACCTGCCTTTTGACGCTTCAAAAGGGTGGCCACCAGGGCGTCCCGGATGTCAAGGACCACATTAAGACGAACCACGCCGTACTTAGATGCGAAATCCTCATACCTATTCTCCGCACCAAGCGCTTTGAGCAGTTCGAGCAGGGCACTGTCCGTCATCGTTGTGTTAGGTAAGGGCGTCTATTTATAGACCTATCCTGCGATTCACGGCCTCGCTGATGGCGTTTAAGTCGTCCACAAAGGCGTCTCCGAGATCCCGAGGGGCTGGAAGCGGTTCCAGCTTCTGCAGGCGCAGGCCCTTGGCCACAAGCTCGTCGCTGGTGACCTTTCCTTCCCGTACCCGATCCAGCGCCTTGTCGCTGGCCCGGAACTGGAACGCCTTACCCGTGTAGATATACGCTTCGTTCACAACCTTCTCGATCCCCACCGCGCCGCTGTCTTCTGCCATGGGTCGGTCAACACGCATGGGTATTTAAGCATGGGTGTGGTTGGGCAGGCTTTCCGACCGTTAAATAGTGTCCGTGGGTTTGAAGAACAACAAGTCCGTAACCCAGGACCTCCCGGCACACACAGGAGGGAGCCAAAGGTGGACGGGTGACACATTATGGATATCACATTCGCAAACGCTTTGCTTGCATTGTTTTTCGGCGGATTCGGGGGCGCGATCTACGCCATCGTGAATCACCTCCTGGCCTCGAAGGACACGTACTTCAGCGCGATAGAACATGTCGTGGTTGGGGGCGTTGCAGCATTGGCCTTGGTGCTCCTGTTTGGCTACAGCCTGCCGAACAACGTGGCGGACGGACTGCCCTTCATCGCGACGGGCTACGCCGGCCTGGATGTCATTCAGCTTGCTGCGGCCAAGCTGAAGGCGTCAGCACCGAAGTTGCCTTAGACGCCCATAGGGCGTCCACAGGCGACACGGGGGCCGGGAAGGCCCCCGAACCCTTTCCTACTGCCCCTTTCCCAACAGCGTCCGGGCCACCACGTCCTGGAGTTCCCGAGGCATTGCAGACAGATTGACCGTGACCGGGCGTTGGTAAACACCCTTTTCGATACAAACCCATCCATAGTCACTGAGGATGCCCAGCGACTTGGACGCATACTGCTTGGCGGTGGCTAGCAGCATGCCTTGACCTGAGATAAAGCCTGTCAACTCCTTGGTGGTGATGGTATTGGTTCGCATGGCACGCTCGGCCACATTCTGATACAGAATGTTTCGTCCCTTGCGGGCCACCATGGGTCCCAGCGACACCTTCTGGCTCTTGTGCTTGATGGGTGCCCGGTCCACAGAGTGGTATCCCCGGTACGCCTCCACCTGTCGTGTGGCCACTGCCGCAATAGCCTGGGCCGCCTTGGCCACCAGTTCCTCGTCCACCGCCATCGCGTTTTGGGCGTCCCGGATGCGTGTCTGCACATCGTTGATGAGCTGCTTGTCCTTGTCTATGGCCGCCTTCCAGTTCAACGCCTTCAGTCGTGCCTCCGCATATCGCTGAGTCAGTTCCTCCAGTTCGCTCACTACACCGTTTGCTTCTTCGTTCATGGTTGTCCTCAAAATTTCCATAAGGCTCGAGAGTATATAAGAGCATGCAACTATGAGACCTATATGTACAACGCCCTAGTCCCATGCTTATATGCCTGCCAGGCTAAATGCTTATCAAATGGCCCTTTCGACAGAACACGAACACGTCTATGTGGTGGATGAATCTCGCGGGGAGAGCTATTGCCATCTATGCGGCCTGGTGGACCCCGTACCCATGATGGTGGTGCAGGAATCCTTCGACTCCGACGGCATGCGATTGGGTGGTTGGGGACCCAAGGAGAGGAAAATTACCCCTCTGCCCATGCCCAAGTACTACCGTGGGGATGGACGGGGGCACCGCATTCCCAACGAACAGTTCATGCGCATGCAACGCTTGGCCAAACTCGATCGACGCGGCTTGGGTCCACGGTGGGGGCAAGAATTGTTCCAATCGGCCAATTTTGTCAGCACGGGGACCAAATTGGGCATACCCCAGCAGACCTGCGAACTGGCCCACAGTCTCTATGCAGGGTGGCATGCACGTCCCCATCCTGTAAGCCACAACGATGCGGTGATGGCGGCAGCCATGGTTCTCGCCACGCGTCTGCATTCGTTCTATTTGTCGCCCAAGGCCATCTGCCAAGAATGCAACACCCCACCCAAGAGGATGTGGCGGGTCTTCCGGGTAATGCGCCCACCCCATGGCACGATTTCCTATTTACGGCCGGAGGACATGGCACAGTCCTTCTATCGCGAACTGAACCTGTCACCCAATCTGCGGGCGATGGCCAACGACCTGTTGCAACGCAGAGGCAAGGAACCGGAAATGATGGCGTGTATTCCCCGTGTGATGGTGGCAGGAATCATCGTGTACGTGTGTCGGAAGACCATGACCGCCATTAGCATAGACGTTATTGCACGCAAGACGGGATGCACGGAACCATCCGCCCGCAAGGCGTACAAGTTACTGGAGAGGTTGGAAGGCCCCACGGCCTGGGACCCCAAGGCCTCTGTTGCTACCAGAATCCACGGTCAAGGCTTCCGAAACACGAGCACATATTCGTGAGTCTTTGCTGTGAACCGCCTGGCTGCGGCGGTGGCCGCCAGCTTGCTTGTGTACGGGGAAATGTTCTCCATAATGATGATGTCATGGGTTACAAAACCCGCATGCTCGAATGCGTCGATGCTGTCCTTGTGGAACAGCACCAGCTTACCGTCCCGGCGCCAATCTGCCACCACCCAGACCGCAAAACGGCCCGGCTTTAGCACACGATAAATGTGCGTGGCCGCAAGGCAGATGGTGTTCTCAAAAAGCGTATAGTCCTTGATGTCACTCAACTGACCGGGCACCGACTTGTACCGCTCCACCTGCTGATAGGGGGGGCAGGTAAACACCAGGTCTGCAGACGAGTCCATGGTGTTGGCCATGCAAACGCCGTCCGCCAAATGCACCGTGGCCGTGACCCCGTGTTCTTGGGCGAACAACTGTGCCCGTTCACGGGTGCGGTCGGCCGTTTCTTGGACCACTTCGTATCCCTCGTAGTGCCGGCCAAGGGCACACGTGACCACGGCGCGGGTGCTGCGGCCGCTGAATGGATCCACCACCCGGTCGCCGGGATTGGACCAATAGCGCACGATGACCTCCGCCATGTTGGGGTTGAACGTGCTGAATTTCTGACTGTCACCCACACCAATGCCCTTGTCAGTGTTGGCCACATCCAATTCGTCTCCAATGAGTTCATCCCACTCGCTCCCGCTAGGAGGACGGTACACGCTGGTAGGCAACCAGCCAAACTGGTCCTTGACTGTGCGATGTGGGTCAAGGGTCAGTTCGCTCATCGGTGGTTCCTCGGGGACAAGGCCAAGTAATTGCCGTACTTGCCCTTCATCTTGCTCTGTCCGTTGAAACGGACCCACACAACCCCATCCCCAACCCGGCGTCTCCAGGCGTACGCACTCAACCACTCGCGGTCGGGAATGTAGCCAGTGTCGTCCGTGGGAATGTACATGCAGATGTCCCGCTTGCCAAAAGTAAGCGTTAGCATGCGGAACAGGCGGCTCTGCGGGTCGGGTTCGTCTGCGGTAACACGCCCCTCCTCGAGTGTGGCTGTGTCCAGCACGGCGGTGCCAAGCCAGCCTTTTTCCTCTTCTTGGTTTAGACGAAAATCGGTGGGGCGCGGTGGCTCGGGTCCAATGCGGCGGATGCCTTCCATGCTCGGGGTTAGCATGGAGAGTATTTAACCGTGGGTGGGGTTGTCCCGAAGGCGGATGACCCGGCGACCTTGTTTGCCAAGGAACACGCGGTCCTCGATTTTCTCTACGACGTACCCGTTGGGATTAAGGCCTATAACCTCGGCTTCGCCGGGAAATTGAGAAAGGATGGACACCCGCGTACCATATCTGGTGTTGGCAATAAGGGTGGTGCTTCCCATGACCACCTTTTCCGTGGCAGACCAACTCTCGGGTTCGCGCATCGCAAAAATGCTGCCGGGCTGTGTTGAAATGGTTTCCCCCACCTCCCGGTAGATGGTCATGGGTTCGTCGCGGTGATGCGTGGCCAATGTCCACACCACAAACCGCAGGTGTGGATTTAACTTCTTGAACTTGCCGTCTTGGAACCAAGTAGAAGCAAGTTGTCTCTGCAGACCGGTCACACCCAACTGCCGGCGCACACCTTCTATTTGCCCCTTAAGCGCCTGGGCAAAGAAAGAACGGAGCCCCGCATGTCCTTCGAAGAACGGCGCGTCTTCTTCATGATGTACCACCTGTTCGATCTCCTTCTCGGTGAGCTTGCGCTTGGACACCATGAGCTTCTTGTTCTTGGAACGCAAAAGCTGGGCGGTGCCTTCCTTCATGGATTGCAGAAGGGGACCCACCTTGTCGTCCAAATACTTGTCCAGTGCCCCGCTTGCGTAATCAATGCCGTTTGTCGGTGGGGTGTTGTCAGGCACGGATGGGCTATGGCAAGGTCGCCTTTTTAAGCTTGCCCATTCGCCAACAGGCTCTGAAAATACTCTTACAGTCTGCTTGCGGTGCGCTGGTGCCCGCATTGACGGCACGTTTCGACCCATTCCGCATCCGTTCCAGATGTGCGAATGTGGTCGGCGTTCGGATGACGGCAGGTATGGCACAGGTCCAATCTCAAGTTCTCCTGCATTCGTTCGATGGAAAAGGGGGAATCCGTCATTGTATGAACTACCATTAAAGCCACACCCCGCAGAAGTGGCACATCGTCCACGTGTAGTCGGCTTCGAGGCCGCAATTCGGGCACTCGAGGTCGGGAACGGGGCCACGCTGGCCTTGAGGCGGAACGCTTGACGGTTGGCCTTGCGGAGAGTCCCCCGTCATTCTCTTCCCTCTGCTTTGGCGATGAGTTCTCGGAGCCTGATATGGTCCCCTACATTGCAAACAATCATCACATCCTTCAACGCCTGCAATAGCTCTGGGGCGGCGGCAAGAAGCCGGAAGTTGGAGGCTGTAATTGTCTTCTCGCTACGGGATAGATTATGGTGGTCGTCAAAGCGATAGCTCACGATGATAATGCCATCCTCGTTTACGATGCCCCATGCGTGAGACCGCGGATAGTACACCGCCTTCCACCTACGCTCGCCCTCGCGGGGCGGGGCGGCGGTCATCAGTCCGTCCTCTGGAACCACAGGTAGGTGGTCACAATCGACACAAAGTATCCCACCGCGAAGACGACTCCAACAGCGATATAGGGGGCGTCAGTCCAATAGAAGATGACGAGACCCCCTGCCACGTAGGAGGCTACCCCGCTGCCAATGAGTTTCTGCTTCACTGTCCACCCCCGCATGAACCTTGGCATCCGCCAATGAGAGAGTATGTGGGTAACTCCTTCGCTCATCGAAGCAGCCCCACAAACGACCCGACCGTGTAACGGGATGTGTTGTGTGAATGGATGGGAAACCATGGCAGGGAATGACCATTGTGTCCAAATTCCTCGCACACGTTCTCCCCGGTATCCATATCCACTACGCAGTACACCACCTTTGGCTGGCGTGTGCGTGAAACCTCAACCAAACTCATACCCATGCCACCTGGCCCCCGGCCATGAACACCTGCGGATAGGCTTCCTGCATAACCGTCTCCACCCACGCACTGAATTCCATCCCATTGCGCTCGGCCTCGGACAGGCTCTGGGCCGTGGGCAGCGACACAGTTACCGTGGTGCGTTTCCGCCGCGTGGCACCACGAACCAACTGTGGCCACTGCCTACGGCCGGCTTGGATCCAATTGCGCCAGGCAATTTCGATGAGCTGGGACAGATTCACGTTCCGGCGGCGCATCGCATGGATGTAATTCTCTGGCAGGGTGAGCCCCTTGGTCACCCGTCCCTTGGGAACTTGTGCGGGATACATGGGTCACCCGAACATGGACTGGTTGGTGGGTGGCAGCCGGCGGCCAATGGTCCGGGCCACATCCTCCACGTCCTTGGTGTCCATCTTAGACACCAAATAGCCGATGAGCATTTTGTCCGTGCTAGTGGTGTTCTGTTCCGGGGCGTTCGATCGATGAACCCTGCAGATGATGCTGTCGCCGTTTTTCTTACGGTCCATCCGTACCATGTAGATGGCATAACTCACCGCTTCGAACTCGTCTTCCACCCGTTCATCAATGGAGTCGTTCACAGCCCGCTTAAAGTCCTCCGCGTCCTTGTCCGTGAGCTTGTGCCCCTTGTGTCCCTTCATGAACCTGCGAAGGGCCGGTGTGGTGCTAGGCTTTGGCACGGGACCCTGCTGCCTCTACAGCGGCGTCGAAAACGGCTCTCGAGATTGTGATTGTTCGATTGCGGTCACTGAGATAATAGTATGTCGTGGAGGAGGCGTGCGTGCCACCCCAGGCATGACAGAGTTCGCGGGTACGCCCATCCGCCTTGCCCCTGACCGTGTGAACGTGCCAGTGTGACTGTCCCTTCACCCTCTCCTCCTCGCATGATGCCATACCGGAGGAGTGGATGGGGCAGGCTTCTCCGCAAGCGTTCATGCCCCCACCCCCATCGGGTCGTTCGGGTCGATGCCAACGCTTTGGTACACCAGCTTTAAGTCAAGGTGGGCATCCTTGGCAATGGCCTTGGCGGTGGCCACAAGACTCATGCGTATTTGCATGCGTTCCAATCGCGTGCGGATGGCCACAAGTTCGTCCTCTGGTGCGCTCTTTTTGTCCTGCTTTTTGCTCATTGCTTTATCCCCGAAATCAAACGGAGCACATCTTTATGGTAGGCATAGAGCTTGGAAGCCAACACCAAGGGAGACAGAATGGCAAGAAACACCACCATCAGGAACAGGTAGTACCAGTTGGCAGTCGCAATGAACCAATAGGAAACCACCCCAAGGGCAGCGCCAAAGATGCCTGCGAACATGTCCGTGGAAAGGCTGGAGGAACACTTGTACCCCGGCAGGTGGCGGCGCATGTCTTCGACAATGCCAGTGACCCCGCTTAAGGCGGACATTACAATGGCGGCCAACAGAATGGGCAACCCATAGGGGATCATTTGTCGTCCCCCTTTAACGGATACCGGTCCTTCGCGTGTACCTTCAAGGACTTACACACTGGGCACATCACCGGATGGCAGAACTGACACCCATGACATCCAATCTTATGGGTGCATCGACGGTCGTGGACGTACAGCCCTTCCCACGTTCCTTCGACTTCGTCTTTGGGAAAGAAGGTCTCCGCCCATTCGTTGTGGCAGTTGCTGCAGCCGATTTTGACACCATAGGCGGGTTGGTCGTTCACTTGCGTGTCCTCCGGGTGCGCGGCTTCTTGACCTTCTTGTTTGGCGCGTCCTCGAGATAGCCCAGTTCGAACAGGGCATTGCGTGCCAGGCGGTAGTGCAACCTAAAGTGCCAGAACTCGTCGTTGCAGATATACACGGTGTTTTTTGGTTCGACTGGGACGACTTCTGTCACCACTGCACCCACCGGATGGGCCGCATCAGGACACACCAGTCCACGAATGGCTGCGGTGGTGACATTCTTTATGGAGTCGTCAACGGTGACGAATCCAATGTCCGGACCTCGAAGGGCCGTTAGGACGGCCCACAGTTGTTTGTCTGCTTCGTCCCCGGTGCATCTGTCCACCAGATCCTGGATCTGTGCCTTCAGGCCAACGGCCTTGGTGGGATGGCGTACGATGGTCATGTGCCCACCTCCACCTCATGAGCATAGGCCAGGTTTAGTCCGAACGTTAAGATTATGCCAACGATTCCGGTAACAGGCACCCACGTAATGGTACCGCCAATGACTGAATTCGGCTCCCCAAGGTACTGCCACACCACCGCCATGGAAACAACCGTGGCCACAAACCCGCTCATGAAGCCCAAGGTTAGCTTGGTGCCGGATTTCATGCGTCCACCTCCAAAGGCAAGATGGTGGTGGCAAAATACCACGTTCTGTCGCCAGTACAGGCGTTCACCGGAGACCTGTTGAGTTCGGCAGACACTTGGAGTGCGTCCCTTATCTGTTGGTTGTCCTTAACCCACAGCCGCTCGTGGGCCTCTTCACACAAACCAACCACGCAATATTCTCCGTGCAGGAGTGCCCAATAGCTACGGTCGTTCCCATCCGCCTCTTTCACAATGGGACCGCCCAGGTAGGCCACCAACTTGGTCTTCTTCCGCGCCATGTTCAGACCTCCAATGGCAAGAAGGTGGTGCCGTACCAGCCGTACCTTTGGTCTCCTGGGTCGTTCAACTTAATTGAAATTTTAAGTGCAGCGATAGGGCCGCGCAGGTCAATGCCTTTTTCTTTCGCATAGGCACACAAAGGAACATACAAAGGGATGCCATGGTACGATGAACTGATAGTCTGCCAGTGTCCACTTATCATGGTGCTACCATAGACCCTAGGGCCATCTATGTGTGCCACCAAATGTGTTCGCTTCTTGATTACGGTCATGCTCTTCCCCCATTCACACGCACGGCGCTGCGGGGAAAATGAACCACGTCTCCGAGGTCCGCGCCAATGTTCGGTAGTATAGGAGCGTTGACAAGGAGTCCGGTTAGCACGCCTCCTTGGACCTTGGTGATCTTGACCCACATGCCTTCCCCCCCTCCAATGGCATGACCTTTTTCGTGACATAGAAAGAGCACCTTTACCAGCTCCCCCTTTTTGGTTGCCAGGCCACGGTCGGAAAAGCCAATCCCATTGGGTGCAATGTAGTACGGCGTCGATGGCACCTTGGGTTCGGTCATCAGAAGCAGAAGGCCCCGCCCCCCTTTTTCTTGTTTGCAATGGGTCCTCCCCGTGCTCGCTAGTGGTCGCTTTCGTGTTCCCCGCTTTGTCCCCGTGCTTTTGCTCATGTGTGTGTTCATCCCTCGGTTTGCTGTGACTCTCCTCATGCGTGAGGTCTATATAAACTTGCATATACCCCAAAATTGTCAAGAAGCACGGTGATGGGGGCGTATTCAACAGAATTTTGGAAGGTTGAAGCTGAACACGAATGGTTATAAGGACAGGCGTATTGACAAAGGTATGGTCGGGAAACGGCACGGGTTTAGTTCCGAGGGGTTTACACCAGAGGAACAAAAGCTGGTAGAGCAAGAGGCGGACAAAATGACTGTATGGATCAAGGGGCGGGGGGACGACCCTTTGTTTATGGGCAGGCTAGTGCGGTTCTTGATGCACACGGGCATTCACATTAGCTGCCTGGCACCCAAGGGGAACACGCGGGCCAGCAACAAGAAGGTGACCAGCCCGATGGAACCATTAACGTCCAACAATTTGGAGGAGACCGTGCGGGCAGATGGCAAGCGCACTTTGTACCTAGTGTATCGCAGGCCCAAGAAGTTGAAGGACAACCAAGTCAAAATGCCGTTGTCCATGTCCCTGCAATCGTGGGTGGCAGACTGGCTGGACCAGAAACGCCCGATGTCTCGCAGCAGATACAATCAACTGCTGGGCGGTCTGCAGGACAGATTGCTGGATGCCGGGTATCGTATCCACCTGAACCCACACAGGTTTCGGCACCAGGCCATGCGATTGCTCATGCAGGAGTTCGGATTGAATTCGGGGGATGTAGAACGCATGACCGGGACCACGCGGGAGACCGTGGAGAAGTACGGTAAGAGGCCCATCGATGAGATTGCAGCAGAACTTGAGCAGAAGGGATGGTAAACGCGGTATGGGAAACGATGGGAAACCCAGGATTTGAACCCAGACCGGGCGGTGTCCTGTCGCCAGAACGAATCCAGGCCGCCGGTGCTGCCAAATTACACCAATTTCCCAAATAGGAGATAGCAGAATCGAACTGCCTCTTGACGGTCCAGGGCCGCCCGGACTTCCATTATCCGAATCTCCTGTATGGGGCCTACGCCGAGAATCGGACTCGGGTCCGGAGATTCACAATCTCCTATGCTGCCACTACACCACAGAGGCCATACACGAAAGAGTTACGATGAGAGCTTCCTAGAAGCTATGCGCGGGCGGCTGTGGCTGGCTGCCTTGCGTCATCGGTGTGGGTATAGCACGATGGATATAAAAGTCCATGGATGCATCAGGCTTTGCCTTCGAAAGAGCGGCCCGGAGGAGATTCGAACTCCCGAGGCGGTTGCCCGCCCAGTGGTTTTCGGGACCACCGCCATACCTGACTTGACGACCGGGCCAAAGTCTCCGGCGGTGCTTGCACCCGCACTGTTCCACATTACCAATGTGGCGCTGCTCTGTTTCAGCATCGGAGACATATTGATTCATGCACGCATCGGGGGAAAATCCTACCCTTACCGCGCATCGGTTGGTAGAGCCAACGGCCGGGGTTGAACCGGCGACCTCCGTGTTACAGGCACGGCGCACAGCCGACTCGTGCTTCGTTGGCATCCAAGGCGTGGAAGGGAATTGCACCCTCACGATGACGCTCTGCAGGCGTCCGCATTCCTGTTCTGCCACCACGCCATGAGCCGGATAAGGGAGTTGCACCCTCCCCCTTCGCATTACGAGTGCGCTATTCCGCTGGTTGAACTTTTCCGGCATGCCAAAGCGGTCGGGGGGAGATTTGAACTCCCGAGGACGGTTAAGTCCACGTGGATAGCAGCCACGCGCCGTACCAAGCTGGGCCACCCGACCATTGGGAAAAACCGGGGGCCTAACTACTTCGACAGGTAGTCGAACAGGAACACGAAAACAGCCGCGTGGCTGGTGTTGTTTTGGTGGGGTTCCACGCGGGCATCATGAGATAGGGTAAACAACAGAGCTATATAATCCTCGTGTATTGGGTATGTCACGCCCCAGGTGCGCGGACGGCTTGCCCGCACCGTGGCCTGGGGTGTATCTACCCATGCAGGCAAACGAACCCACGAAACAGAAGCGGGCGCGGCTGGTTCACCGCTTTAGTTATCGTGCCAAACCTTGGCATGCATAGTCCTTGGGTTCGTAGTGTTCAACGGTTAGCATACCAGGCCCTTAACCTGCGAGGTGTGGGTTCGATTCCCGCCGAGCCCGCCATGGGTTCGTAACTCAACCTGGCAGAGTAACCGGCTTTTAACCGGAAAGTTGGGGGTTCAACTCCCCTCGAGCCCGCTCGGACGAATGCGTGCCCTGCAATCGCAAAGGGCCAGTCGTCCAGCAGGAGGACTCTCGGCTGAAGACTGAGGAACGGGTGTGCAACTCACCCCTGGCCCATGAATCACATCCCCGCATGGGCCAGTGGTGGGTCGGACGGCCGTAAACCGTCTTTAGGCCGGTTCAATTCCGGCTGCGGGGACTCATTCCTCCACTAGCTGTTTGGCAGGCTTGTACTTCTCCAGGCTCAGCTTCTCGACCTCGAGTAGCCCTTCCTGGGAATGTTCGAACAGGTCAATAAAGGATAGCACCCGGTCCGACCAACCTGCCAGCAACGCCGTTCGGGGTGTCCCCTGTGGGAATTGGGCAGTTCCATAGCCGGCCAAGTCGATGGAATAGACCCACACGTGAGGATTTACATGCTTGCGGTACTGTGCCATGAGAGATGCCAAAGTCTGATCTCCTTTGAGATAGTAGCCATCCGGTTCCTTGCTGTAGCACTGTTCGTCACTGAACATGACAAAGCGGTCCACCTTCAGGTCATGGTCCAGCAGATACCGAACTGTGGAATGGGCATAGGTGCCACCCGCCACACCCGACTTGAGGATGGCCCTGGTGTTGTTCAACACGCCATTGCGGCCGTTCAGGTTCACCACCTTAAATTCGTCCGCGAAGGCCCCCACAACAGAATTGGGGGAGATCCGATGTACGGCGGCCGCCAACAGGGCACCCACCTCCTTGCGCTTGACCGTGGAATGCTCGCTCATGGGGTTCTCCATGGAACCGGATAGATCCGTCACGATGAAGCTCTTGCCCTCTGCCAAAGGCACATTGCCGGTGGAAATGTCCATGGCGGTCTCAAGTGCATCCAAGATGCTGCTGGTGTAGGGGTGCTGGTGTTTCTCGAGTTCCCGGTAGGCCGTATAGAAGCGGTAAGGGAACTGGCGGGAGCGCTTGATGAACTGCTCGTTGGCGAGGTCCCGCGCAACCAGGGCAAGCATTTCCTCGCTTACGTTTTTGTCCAGCAGGTTTCGCAGGTTTCTCAAACGGGCCATATATGGCATGTTCGGAAGAATGTGTTCCCATGTTGCCTTGGTGGACCCGTTCTTGGAGATGTACGTTTCCCACGTGTCAGGCACGGGCAATTCGTTGTGGGCGATCTGTTCGAAGAGCTTGCACTGTTCATCACTCTGCGGGATGGGATGAACCAAACGGATGGCATCCTGCATGGAGACTTCCTTGCTCTTGCCGGCATACTTGCCAAAGCCGTAGGCATCGAACTTGAGGAACGCATCCGCTAACCCGCGCTGCAGGCTCTTGGCCAGCTTGCCCTTGGCCCCATCGGCGTCTCCGATCTGTCCATTGCTGGCAATGTAGGCGGCCAGAGTCTCGGTGATTTCGTCAGGGCGCTGGATGATCTGAGGGACATAGTCCCGAACGAACTTGCGAACACCCTGATTATCCACCCCCTCCACCAGCAGCCACACAGGGACGCTTCTCAAGTTCATCGTGCTACGGCAGTAGACCGCCAGCTTTAGGATGAACTCGGGGTCCTCCTGGGCCACGTGGGCCACCAAGGAACGCAGGGCAGTTATTTCGTCCGTGGCGGCGGGGTCGTAGAACTTGGGTTCGCCTAACAGGGTTGCGGAGGCACGAGTGTAGAGTTCCAGCTTGGGGTTCATGTCAAAGGCCAGCCCGCCCTCGTAGTTCGTGGTGGCGCTGGGATGTTCGGCGGGGGCAGGCGTTCCTTTGGGCGTTCCGTTGAACTTGCTCATTGGTTTGTCCTCAGAAAGGTACGCCGAAGGTTAAGATGGGCGGCAAACAAGCACCGGGGGGCTTTTATAGCATAGAAGTAACCCCCGATTACAGCACGCTTGAATACCCCAATGCACGGAAGTATATAACTGTACCACCACACCAATGCGTAGCACGGGTTTGGGGTGAGAGGGCAACTGGCGGGAAAGGAACATATCGTGCGGCCACTACACTAATGGGCCGGAGCCCATCCGGGATTCGAACCCGGCCCAATCTTTCAAAGAAGAAGTATCCTTTCCCTACGCCACTCTCGTCCTACCCCAACACGCAAGAGTATTTAACCCTGTTTGCCTTATGATTGTCAGAGCGGAGTGGTGTAACTAGGCAGCATCCTGGCCTCATAAGCCAGAAGTCCGGTTCAAATCCGTGCCCCGCTATCTTCAAATACCCAGCTTGCTATGTCCCCTTCACCATGAAGCCCACTGTAGCAGTCGTGGCGGCTCGCGCTGCGGTGGGAGACCGCTCTGATTGAAACTTTTTCACTTGGGGATGTAGGCTAATTGGATAACCGCTCCGTTTGCAACGGAGAATCTGTGGGATCGTACCCCATCATCTCCATCCCATACGGGGGTGTAGCTCAACGGACGAGCGCTCCGTTCGCAACGGAAAGGCTGGGGGTTCGACTCCCTTCACCTCCATCCTATGGGGGTGTGGTGTAATGGAAACATACCCGCTTGGCATGCGGGAGACTTGGGGGTTCGAATCCCCCCACCTCCACTGGCCATTGTGGGCGGCGGCTGCCCAGTTGCCCTACAAGCAACCCTTGCCAGGTTCGACTCCTGGAGTGGCCATCTAGCGCCGGCGGGTGGAGTTGAACCACCATTCTGAGATTAACAGTCACTTATCCTACCGTTGAACGACGCCGGCATCAATGGCCCCGGTGGGAATTGCACCCACGGTGTGCCTTGCACAGACGCTTTTGAGGCGTCCTCCTTTGCTGCTCGGATCACGGGGCCATAGAAGTGTGGGGGGTGAGATTCGAACTCACGAACCGCTTGGGAAACGCTTCTAAGGCGTTTGTGTTTAACCGGGCTTCACTACCCCCACGCAATGGTGCGGCAATCCTACCGCAAACGCAGGAGTAAAGCTAGGCGGACGCCTCTGTTTCGATTACCTGGGTTGGGTGCGTCCGTCATCACATATAGGATAGCACGGAGGTATAAATGCTTAACCTACACATGATGGCCGAGAGTGCCCCCCACCCCAACTTGTTCGGAGGAGGATGTCACACCACTCGCGCATCGCGGAGGAACTTCCACCGCTTCTTCTTCCAGCCCTTGTGCCATGGATTTTCCGGCCAACAGATGTTGCACCACCGTCCATCTGAGCGGGTCTCCTTCTTACTCAAGTCATGGCGGCGCAATTTGCCCGCAACGACGTCTGTGTAGTTCCTGGCTCTCTTTCGCGCTATCCGATTCGCCCTTCGAAGGCGTGTTCCGAACATAACGGTCCACTAGTCGGGTCGCAGTTCATCACATTTACCTCACACCCACGGTAGTACTTAAGCCTTGGTCAGCACCACCAAAACATCCCACGGCTTGGGTCCCACGGTAAAACTTCTGCCTGCCTTGCCCCACGTGGCCGCTATCGCGGTCTTCGTTGAACTTTTCCATTCTTCCATGGTAAGGTAGTGGGTGCCATGGGCCATCACATCTTCCCGGTTGCCCAATGCATCGAGAAAATGCAGCCACCCATTCCTCCATAAGCCCCCGCCCAGGTGGTCCTTGATAACCACCCTTTTCTTGGCCAGGGTCAGGGCATTCCGGAGAAGGGTTGGGACGTCGGCCGGCGTCACGTGATGAATCACGTCGATAAACAGCACCGTGTCGTAGCTACAGGCTTGCAGCTTGGACAGAGGCGTTGTGGTGGTGGGAATCAGGGTGTTACGTGGAGGTGCGGGTTCATACCCCACGACCTGCCTTATCTTTGTATTGTGGGTGGGGAGAACCGCTTCCAGCGCCCCGGTGCCGCTACCCACGGATAGGACGGTGCCAGTTAGGTGCGGGGCCACGAACCCAGGCACGTACGCTTTGCGAACCACATCATTGGAGAGCCAATGAAGCAGGCCGGGTTCGGGTCCGTGTCCCTGTCGGGCCAGGCCACGAACAAAGGCCGGGCAGACGGCTTCAGGATTGGTGTGGGCCAACCAATGCCTGCCATCTTTGGTTCGAATGAGCTTGCTCACAAAGGAGTGGATGGCATGGTTCATACATAAAGGTGGGCGGGATGCCGCCTCTGGGAATTGAACCCAGTCTTCCGGGGTGAGGTCCCGGTGTCGTTCCGTCAGACTCAGGCGGCAGTGCTCTTCATGGGATTTGAACCCATGTTTCCGCGTCGAAAGCGCGGTGTGCTTGACCGACCTACACTAGAAGAGCAAACGCGCCTGGCAGGATTCGAACCCGCATCTGAGGCCTTAGAAGTGCCCAGCACTAACCAGCTATGCTACAGGCGCATGACGGTCAACAGCGATACCGCCGTTCTACCGTCTTCGCCTGTGTCGTTCAGAAAGTGCGTGGTGGGGGCCACGCTCGTAAAGTGGGGGGTTCATTGTATTCTATCATAAGCAATGCACGTACTTAAGGATTGTTTGGGTGGGCTATTCTCGTTCATAGTGGCGGTCATGCGCGTGCCTCCCGGCAGGCGGGGCAGGAGTTCCGTGCTTGGAGGTAGGCGGTCTCGGCACGTGCGTAGGCGTCCCCGGCCCGGGCCCGATAGTAGCCGGCCCTGGCCCGGACGTAGGCGTTCCACGCCCGGTCGTAGGCGTCCCTGGCATGGGTGCACTCGGGGGTGTGTTCGGTCATGTTTTATCCCTCCACCAGTGTGGTGGCGTTGCTAGGTAGGCGAATGTGAAGAAGCTTTTGTGCCATGTAGAGTCCATCGAGGAATCCCTCTGCTTGTGTGTTGGCAATCTTCCAGTCCGCATTGGAAATTGCTTCCCAACTTGCCATGCTTGGCTTTACGTTGAAAGAGGCCCAGCGCTCCGGGGTGCATCGAAGGAATCTCACCTCAATGAGGCCACTGCTCTCTGGACCCACTTCATTGGCACCAAAAGCACCATCATATCGAAGCATATCGGATGCACGTTCGAGCTGCTTCCTGGTAAGCACCACTTTGTAGTATCGCTCCATGTTCTTCTCCTCAGTCGTTGATTACCAGGATCCGCTGGCCGCATGGGCACTTGTATCTCCACCCGGCCACGTCCTCGCCGCTGTAGTCTGTCTTATACAGTTCCATCTGGATTGTGTCGCGGTGGCACTTTGCGCACTTTGCTGGCCCATTGCACCCGGTGCAATCGCTCTCCTCGTAGGTCTGATCTATTTCGCTCATGGTTTGTCTCCAACCTACCCATAAGCATAGAAGTATATAACCTCACCATCGCAGGAATCCACCTATGCCCCCAAATCCATTCAGAAACATCTTGCCCTCGTTGGTATCGGTTCCGACCAACACCACTTCGGTTCCGGAACGCTCGGCCAGCCCCACGAATTCCTCCGCCCGTTCGCTTCGCTCGGATATCAGGACCCGACGAAGACGTCCTTCCCGCAGGGCAGACAGGACTGCTACAAATCCGTACACCACCTTACTACCCCCACATTTGGCAGAATTCACAAACTCTTCCACACTTGTGGTTTCCCTGGATAGGGAGAGGGTGGTCAGGGTCTTGGCTGCGTTGGTGGCCAGTTCCCGGAGGCCGGGTGCGTCTGTATATCCTGTGGAAAAGAGGGGCCGTACCACCTTCTGAAGCAGGCGATAGTCCATTCCTCCATCCGTCAGCAGACCATCTTTGGTGCTGCCAGGGCCGCCTATAAGGATGCCCTGCAAGGCATCCATCCGTGGAAGCAGATGGATGCCCACGGAGTCCGACACCTTGCGGTAGTATTGAACGGTCTCGTTTTCCATGGTGCGCTCGAACCGGCGCTGTGACTGCCCGCCCGCATCATGCTTACCCATCAGGTTCGATTGAATGTTCTGGAGTTCCGTAATGGCGGTGCCACGCAGCAATCCTATGGTGGCCTCTTGTCGATCCATCACGATGAGCCCATAGACCTCTTTAGTCTCGCACATGGCCACCAGGGGGTCCAATATGAATCCGCTTCCGCAACGATACAGATAGGTGTCCACGGGTTCCGGAGGTTCGAACATCTGCTCGTGCCCGGATCCCACAAAGCACGCCAGGCCGTTGGCCGGCACCTGCGTCACGGTTCGCAACAGGCTCAGCATCCGGGTTAGGGAGGTGGTGACGCCGTTGCGGGTGGCACGGCTCTTGATGTTCTCCGCCTGCACCGCCTCGGACCCAAGACGGGACAGTACGTCCTGCAATTTTCTTGCGGCGGGAATGTAGAGCGTCACCATTTCGTTGGGACGCCCTTCGACCTTGCTAAGTTCTTCGATGGTTCGTCGAAGGTGCAGTCGTGCGGCTACCCCTCCGCCGTGGAGCTAGCTTCCCTGTTGGTCGCCTGCGGACATGACTGAGCATAGCCAATTAAGTATTTAAGTGGGCCTGGAAGGAGTTGCACCTCCGATACGAATTTATCAGAATCGCAGTTTCCTGTTAGCTTACAGGCCCATGGAATTGGCCCGGTGGGAGTTGAACCCACAACCACGAATTCATAGGAATCGCGCTCTGCCGGATTGAGCTACGGGCCAATGGGGACGGTGCGATTCGAACGCACACTAAACGGTTTTCTCGCGTCCACGGGTGCCCAAACCTTCGCACCTCCACCGGGTCGAAGCTGAAACACCAGATACACCCATGGGCTTTGGAGACCGTTCGACTAACCATTATCTTACGCCCCCATGCGTATGCAATTAGATGCGTGGAATGGGAGTCGAACCCATACAACCCGATTGGCAACCGGGTAGCCTGCCATTAAACTGACCCACGCTTTCAGAGATGTATGGCCGGAGGCCAAATCGTGAAGCCAGGCAGACTACCTTGTGGGTTCATAGTGTCTTAGGCATAGCACATCGAATATTTAAAGACGGCTCCGCCGGGGATTGCACCCAGGTCTCGAGAGTGACAGTCTCGCATACTTCTGCTGTACTACGGAGCCATACCAGCGCCCCCGGCAGGATTCGGACCCGCACAATCCTGATTCGAAGTCAGGTGCCCATCCAACTAGGCGACGGGGGCATTGGCGCTCCCGGTGCGATTTGAACGCACAAGATACCGGCTTCGCGGGCCGGCGGAGTCTCCAAGTTGTCCCACGGGAGCTTGCGAATGCAAAGGTGCGCCAGGGGGTAGTTGAAACCCCGTTATCCGGTTGGAGGCCGGGAGTCCTGGCCGTTGAACGACTGACGCTTAAAGCAATGTGATCGGCTTACCGCCGATCACATCCACGTCGCCCAGGCGTAAAACAGGTCGCCTCAACGGTCATCGGTGAGGGGATAAGGCACGGGTACTATATATTACCAACTGGCATTTTCTGCCCTGCGGTAATATATTCCTATCGAATTAGAAACGGGGTGGTGACAGGCAGTGGCCAATTTAGCACATCATATCCGCTCTGCCAACACTCAAGTTACAACAGGACACACATCGTCGTCGGGTACGCGAACTCGTCCATGTTAGGTCTTGCCCACCACACACTCGTAACAGCCGCCCATACGCAGTTCTTTGGTCTTGCCACAGAACTTGCAAGGGCCGTAACCTGGGTCCGCGTCCACGTAGACAACGTGTTCCCCCCTGGCCGCACCAATGTGCTTGCGGATGGTCTTGTCCAGCTTGCGGGGAAGCTTGAGCCTGCTCATCTTTTCCTCGCGTACCGCAGATCCACATGCCCTAATGAAGATCGAACGTGGCCGTGCTGCCTGCCATAATGCTTGTTGGCATACGTCTGTTGCTGGATTTGGAAGTCGATGGGCAGGCCGGTCATCTTGCGGCCCAGCTCGGAAAAGGCCATGCACAGAGCCACCCACTTGCCGTTGTGATGACAGCTTCCCTCGTCCGGTTCACCAAAGCCCCAGAGTTTCCATTCCTTGTCGTCGAGGATGACGCGCACATCCACGTCCCGCCAGCCGCGCTTGGACTTCATGACGGAACCGACAAGATAGGGGGGCGAACCGAAAGTGGCCCAGACCTGCGAACCAAACTCTTCCAGCCATAGAGCGGCTGGCATGCCCACACCCCAGTTGCCGTCTTTGATGGTCATTCTGTGTGGAACCTCCGTGCCCGCTCCCATCGGTCGCCAGTCGTGCCCTTGGCTGACACAGCGGCCACTACGGAGGCCCACGAATCGGCGTCCATGGTAATTTCTTCGAACACCAAATAACCGTTGTCCCCGTACTTGGCCTTGCGGATGGTCACGCCCCTATTTGGGCTGCCGTGTCCCGGCCCCTCAAAAAACCATCCGTCCTTTACATGGAAACCCCAAAAGTCGTGTGCCTGGGACCGCGTACACGGTTTGGGTTTATACTCTTCTTCCGTCATGTGTCAACACGTGTGGTTCAATAAGTTGCCCTGTATGGGTTTGCCGCACCGTAAACAGGCCATCGGGGGGTTTTTAATCTGGGCCTTGCGTGCGTGGATTTCTTCTTCTGCCCGGTGTATTCCTATCACGGAGGCAGCCGCGTCCTGCATGATTTCTTCTGGGGTACGCTTGGAAGCCTCGGCCACCTGTTTGCCAATGTTGACCCCGGTGGCAGCCAATTGTTCCTGTAGCCGGTTCATTCGGGCCTTTTCCCCCTCATCGTTGTCAAGTCGATCCAGATCTGCTTTGGCCAAACGGAATGCTTGTTCACGGTTCAGCCGTACATATTCGCTGTTAATAAACACACCCACTGCTTCATATTCACTCACACGCACAATGAGCCATTTGGCCCGGTTTGTCGTGGACCAGCCGACGGGGTTTTCCAGACAGTGACTACACACGATGCGCGTATTGTCTTCTTCGGACATGGGACGAGACACAGGCACGGAAGGTTATAAGCGTGGGTGGGCTATTCGCTTGCGACTTCTGGCCAATCTTCGGACCCAATTTTATTGAGCTGGCTGTTGGTAAGACGTTTCATCGAAATAATGACATAGGCACCAACCCCATCTGGCATTCTGCCTTCTGGTACATAGTCTGTTCCATTATAAGCGTGTATTCCGATTTCCTTCAGGGCTGCAATGAGGTGTTTTACGGCGTCCTCGCTCATGTCCTCATCCGGTTCCATAACGGAAACATAGGTCCCATGCGGGTTGTCCTTCACCATATACCGCCTGCCATTCGCGAGCGTAATTATTTGACTCATGCCCCATACCTCCCATGCAACCATTTGATGTCTGCCTGGGCCTTTTTCTTCGTCTCGGAGTTGAACTTGCCAGCCACGTTTGCGATGAAAAGAAGCCTCCGAACTACTGCCGCATACCCATCCCTGGCCACACCCTTGGCCAATGCGGCGTGCCGCTTCTCCTCCGATTCGTGAATGGAATAGCCGGTCTTGGTCAGCTTGCCCGACTTCAGCTTCACGCCCTTGGACCACTTGAGGGGGTTGTCTTCCACGAGGTAGGTCTTCTTATTCACTGTCAGGAGTCGGGGCATACTGACGAAGCATAGCCAATGAACCTACTTATACTAAACTAATGTGGATTGAAGCAGGTGGACATTATGAAGCAAACGCTTGCACCGCCTGCAGGTCACCAGCGTCCAATCACAGGTATCCGTCCATTCGTCTGCGGAGTTATGTACGCCACAAGGTACATCCCCCGATGCATGGCGGAAATGGACCGTGTCCGTGCCGTGGGGCTTCTGCGAATTCACGGCACTGGGAAACGTTTCGCGACACGATTCCTCGGACACGGCACTCCGGCTAAATGCGTTCAAGTATATAACCCTCACGTCGCGCATGTTTACCCTTTCCCTTGCTCCGCTTGGCCCTGGCATCTTTGCATGCTTGACAGGTGCAACCACCACCCCACTTTTTGAAGTGTCCGGGTTCAAACTGGGAAGGGTCTTTGTGCATCCGTTCCCGCGTCGGGGGAGGGACGTTGGCGGGCAAACAGCGGGGTTCGTCTGCAAATTGGGCGGCCCGCTTTCTTGCAATGCGTTCAGTGGCTTGTCGGCGCTTCTTGGTTAGCATTTACTTACTGTCGCTCCAAGTACTGGTTGCTCAACAGCTTGAGTTGTACCCGCCCCAGCTTCGGATGCATTCGTTCGTGCTGGGGCCGAATTACCAGCCCCTCCATGGGTCCGGTGGCCCCATCCACAAGGGTGTCATGTTCTGCCAAGATCTGGTAGTCCTTCAAGAAGAACCTTTGCACGGTCACAAGCGGGGCCAGGGGCAAAGGGTGTCCATCCGCCTGCAGATGGGCCAACTCGCCGGGGTCCCAATAATTGCCGTTCTCGAGCACGTCGAAAATGGCAAAGGCCACATCCCCGTTCTTCCGGCCATAATGATTTGTGCCGATGCTGTCCCCATAGACTTCTCCGAACAGCACCACATCCGGATGCGCCTTAAGCCATGCCTGGATTGTGGAATACCGGGATAGCGCACGCCAATAGACACTGGACACGGATTCCTTGCGCCACAGGTTGCGGCTGCGGACCCAGAATCGGTCCCCGTGCCAGACCATGGCGCAATTGGTGCCATCGATCTTTTCTCGTGCGAATGTTGGCTCGCCTGGCTCGAACACATCCGGGTAGGCCAACACGTTCTCGATGTCGTACTTGGGCACCACCAAATCGTCCGGCCCGCGTTCGCACTCACCGCTGACGCTGGCCGGCGGTTCGGGGTTGTAGTACCCAATGCCCAGCGCCGCCATCACATCCGCGCCTTCGTTGTGGGGAATGCCTGTGCCGGATGGGATGGGCAACAGGAAGCCCTGGCTCCACTCGCCACGGAATTTTCGAACCTTAATACGATACCCATGGACGTAGGTAAGGCTGTCCGGGTTGGCGCTTTGTCCATCCACCACACGGCAGTTCTTCTGCAGGGTAACAAGGATTTCAGGCGCGATTACGGATGGGACCGGCGGATCCAAGGGTATCACATACTCTGGGGGCACGAAGGCCGCCAGGTCGCCGTCTGTGTATTCGTCTTTGCCCACCACAACCTGCCAGCCAGCCACGTGGACCAGCGCGAGCTTGTCTGCATTTGGGTGCTTCTCCGGATGGATTTTCACCACCTCAACCTTGTGTGTGCTCATGTTCTTCCCCATTTCTCCTGGTCATGGGAAGGTTGGGCATCGGACCCAGCAGCCGCCTTTACGGTTTTCCCCATCTTTCCCATGTGCATCATTTGGCTGGCCACTATTATCACTGCTTGGTCTCTGGAGACCCGGAAAAGCGTTATAGCCAAGTCCACCAGCAGATTAAATGCCACCCTTGAACCTGGGTTCAACGCATCAATGGCCACTTTTATGTCCTCCGCTGTTTGCTGTGTTACGCCTTTGTCGTATGTGTATTCGTACACATTCCAATCGTGCCATTGAGGAGAATTGGTGTTCATCCAGGCGGGGGCAACACGTACTCCCCCGCCGGAGAGAAGTTCATACGCCTGGTTCAGTTGCACCATGGCCTCGTGGCCCCCACCCGTGTCAGGATGGAGTTGTATGGCCTTGGCACGGTAGGCCGCTTTGACCGCATCTTCGTCCGCACCTGTGGGCACGCCAAGTATTTGAGCGGCCTCTTGTGTATTCATGGCCACCCCCAGATGACCAAGTATTCGATAATGGCCAGAGCCACAACCACGGAACCCGTCAGCAACAGCAGCTTGCCAATAGACCGAATGCTCTGCGTCACAGCCACCCCTCCTGTTGCAGCTTGTAGATGCCAATGGCCACCTGTTCCCTCTGTCGTCCCAGGTCCACGGCAACCACCGTATGGTCGTAGTGCGCCCACCCATCCAAGTCGACTTCAGACGGATGGGCTTTTTGGGCCGGAGTGAGGCCGTTGTCAAAATCCTCGTAGGTGGCCGGGCTCAGCCGCCGCACGCGCCACACCTTGCCACCCCACGCATGAACGGCCTCGGCTTCGTTTCGATAGCGGCAGTCTGTCACAACCCACAGGAACTTGTCCGGGACGGGGAGGCTGGTGATGTTCCGGTGGAGCTTGTTCACCCAATAATCGGGGTCGCGGTCTCGCCGGCCCTGGCCAATTTGCTGGAGTAGTGTGCGGCCGCGTTCGTCCTTCTGTCCGTCCCAACCCAGTTCATGGGCTTCGGCACGAACCGCATCGGCAAAGGCCACGCCCATAACGTCATAGGTATATCCAAGTTCCAGGAGGCAGGATGTGATGACCTCAGCCACAGTGTTTTTTCCGTGCCTTGCTTTCCCGGCCAACGCCAGCACCCTCATTCCGGCACCAACCTCTTGTCCCCGTTGTCCGCAATCCAATCAACCCGGCGTACCACCTCGTTCCAGTTCTCCGCATAGAAGGTGCGTGGTTGCCATTCGGCCACTGGGCGCTGGTTCCATGGCTGGCTGTAGATGATGGCATGCTTATCCGGGTTCTTCTCCACGAAGTGGTCGATGAACTTGAGTCGATCGTCCACCAGCACGTCCATGCCGTGGTCGGACTTGTTGTGAACGCGGCTGAACACCACCGGATAGTCCCCGATGTTGGCCCGCACCCATTTAAGGGTGGCCACGCTCACCTTGGGCTTGCGGCTCGTGATAATGACCACATCGTGCGTCTGGGCCAGATACGCCATCCCATCCGCCGCACCAGGGATAGGTGCAATGGCCTGCATGTAGACAGGGTCACTGAAGGCTTCGTCGAACAAACGGTTCAGGTCCACGGTGCTGCCATCCGGCATTGGGAAGGCGGGGTTATAGGTTTCAATGGCGCGGATGGTGATGCCGTACTTCTCCTTGGCGTACTGGTGGATGGTAGAGACCGCATCTGCGAGCACCCCGTCCACATCCACGCCCACAGCCAAGCGCCTCATGGTTTGCCTCCGTTCTTTCCCATAGGCACAGAAGCATATAAAGACTGCTTCATGCGCGCTCCAACTTTTTTACCAGCACCAGGTCGGTATGGTGTTTTTTCATCAGCACGGTTATGGTGCCCGCCAAGCGATGTTCGTCCGTCTTTTCTGCCAGGCTGTCCCCGCCGTCGCGGGTGGCCCACACTAGGTAGGTGGTCATGGTTCTTTGTCCCTCGCCCTGTATTCGGACATGACGTTGGGTAGGATTCTTTCTGGCTTTAGGCCCGTGGCCTTTTGAATTTTCCACAGCAAGGCGTTCACCTGTTCTTCCACGGTTTCCTTCTCCCTTTCAAGCATGGCGATTTCCCTACTGGCGTCCTCTACCTGCTCCCTCCTCATTGGGCACGATTCCTTCCAAGGTGCGGTAGCTCCACATCCCGTACAAGTGTTGGGAAGTCCCGGATAAACCGTGTGCCCTCCGAAATCCG
>VFSW01001721.1_pt1 | contig 33343 bp, 51 predicted proteins | sample 5358111 | NCBI WGS metagenome assembly VFSW01 (sample SAMN11554181, study PRJNA540505) | mine drainage metagenome | isolation source: sediment from site ElyBrook_90M | place: USA: Ely Copper Mine, Vershire, VT | collected 2017
ATATTCTTTCTTATGTTTTGTCATATGCCTTATCTTTTATGGTTTAATATATTTACTCTCATTACAAATCGTGAGTCTCAACATATTCGGTTAAATGTATCCCAACCGTGCGTTTTAATCTTCCCGCCCAAGCGTGAAACGCTTGGCCGTGTGTCATTCTACCTAACATCTGATGTTCATATTGATGAACCATCTCATGACTCAATATTGTTAAGAAGAATTTCCTGTCATCAAACTCCCGCCGGATGCCCATCACTACTTCATTGCTGTTTCTAAATCCTCTACACCAACCGAAACAATCACGGAAGTTGCGAATTTCAAACCTTCGTGGTTGTATTAGCTTACCATCAAACACGGCATGGTTCAATATGTTCCACCAAAATAAAATTAGTTGTGGAGTTATATGGAAGTTTGCGCTTCCTCCGATTCGACGAATGTGTGTCTTAACTTTTGTTCTTGCTTGTATTTTGTCCATGGCTGCAAAGTACCCCTAAATGCGTCATCGCTGCAAATCCCGCCATCGTGTTATCCACTATTGACTTCATTACATATAGCTTTCCGAACCTTTGGACTGATTCACTAACATCTTTGCAGTTACCAATCTCAGGAAAACTAACTTGCCATCCAAGGTCAAGTGCATGTTCAGCCAACAAGTGCCCATCACCAAGCCTATCTGGAATAATAACTTTTGGTCTTCGCGTCCGGTTGAGCCAACTAATTTGGCCTGATGACAAACGATTACCAAAAACTGCTACCCCATCAACTGCCTGAGCATCGAACCATCCCTCAACAACATATAGGGGTAGCTCTGTATTATCTTGTATGTGATCATATCCATATAGGGTATTTTCGCGATCAACTGGTGCGTTGAGATATTTCGCTCCAGCAACTTTCCCCGTCAATGCTCGCCCCAAATAAAATATAAGTTTACCGTCTTTATAGATTGGGATCATCAATCTTCCCAGCCACTTCTTTTCGTATTTAGTCGAACCGCCCGTCGATAAGTAAAAGGGGTATGAATCTGCATCGATACCTCGTTGATATTCTAGGTAATCTCTCGCTATTACTGTCCACTTATCTTCGCTATCTGATGAGCCAAGCTTGTAAAAGTGTGATGGTAGTGGAATTTCTTTCGGTTCTATGCTAGAAGAGACAGGATTTTCGCGTTTTTTCTTCTTCCCGTTTGTATGAACGTCGCGCAGATTATTTAGTATAAGTTGCTGCCACTCATTCTCTGGGATTCCAAATGAATATAGCACCTTGACCATGTCATCTGATATGGCTTTCTCTTCCTGGGTTGTAGCTTTAGGTGTGATAGAATTGTTGGGATCGTAAATCGCCGTATGACCACAATTGAAACAATTGTACCCAACTGTTTCATTTTCAAATTTGAATGCTGCACGGGGTCCCTTTCTTCCGTGATCGTTACAAACTTTACACAAAACAGAAAACCATCCCTTGTTGTTTGCATGGAGTGGCAGGGGGACGTATCGTCTGATTATTTCTTCGAGACTTACATTACTCATAGGCGTCTATCTTACAACATCTATGAGAGACCTTCAACTGATTATATGGCTGTCTTTCTAACTAATTGGGTTTTTGCAATGCGTTCAGCTTTCTCTTTGGCTACATTTTCTTTATGAAGAATTTTTACCATTTTGGTTAGCCGGTTTCTTACGTCATCGGAATCCATCCAAAAATCTTCTCCACGGATAATTCTATCCAACTCATCTTCAGTGAGGAATGGAATATAAATCCGTCTTGCCAACTTAGTAAACCATTTTATTGTTCCGTGCACCGCTGCGGCTTGCTCGTGTCCCTTGCCTTGTGTTCCGCCGCTGAAATTGTGAATCATGAATAGACAGTTATCGTGCACAATAAACTCATCACCAGAAAGAAAAATAAGAGTTCCAAGTGAGGCTACCTCTCCTTCTAATACCGTTATAATATGAGCCTGAGAGACCTGCATTGCGTTGATAATTTGAACGCCTGTATTGACATGTCCACCTTGAGTATTAAGATATATGTAGATTATATCTTCAGGTCCAGCCATCTTAATGCGGTGGATCATGTCAATATATTTAACTGGCTCACCAATCACTTCACTCAAATAAAAGTGAGTGACCTTGCTAACCATTACCGATTCATAACAGGAAATATACTCTTCCTTTTCTTGCTTATTGTTATCTTGGTCAGCCATGTATGTTTCCTTGGTTGTTATTATGCCGCTGGAGTTGAAGAGGTAAACTTGGCCTTAACCCACGACATAATTGGAGCAACCCACGTTGGTTGTGGAAAGTGCCAACCAATAAAAGCACCGATGACTAATAACATTAATGTATTCATTTGTATTCTCCTTAGTTTGTTGTTCAAATGTATTTATTGTGCCCATAAAAAAAGCGGCCATTGCTGGCCGCTTTTTGACTATTGGGTTACAAGGGTGTCACCCTCGAATGAGCTTACGCGGCTAAGCGAACCTCATTATATGCACTGTCGTTTGCATTTACGTTGTTATGCCAATTACGTTGGTCATCTTTCGAGCGCCTGCATTACTATTCAAATCCTGTCGAAACCGGGACATCCCCATCAATAGCACACTGCCGAACTTCTGGCGTGTCTTGCCACTACTGCTCAATGTGCTGTTGGTGGAGATGACGGGAGTCGAACCCGTATCCAAAATTCTTTTATAATACAAGTTTACGCTGTTAAAAGTATTTATGCTTTCGTTGAGTTCTTCTTTGCCCAATCTAAATTCAACTCTTCTCCATATTCTTTGATGATCACAATACTGCCGATCTCCGTTTTAACGTCACCCAAATCTTTAATTTTCATATCACCAATATCATATGATAGAGTGATGTGTGGATGATATTCATCAAAGTCATATGTTGCATCATGCTCACTCATCAATTCTTTGTGCCGTGCAACAAGTTGTGGACAACTGTATGTCATAACCAAACAATTTGATTTGTATCCATCCTCATCAGGTTGGCTTGGCCAAACTTTAAGTCCAGTTGCATGTCCGATGATTGGCGGATCAATTTTTCCTTGGGCGACATAGTCCGGTAAGTGCTTTTTACTATATAGTAATGTTGTATGTAATTTGCTTGATGCAACTGCGTTCGGTAGTTTGTGAGCTTCGATATATTTTTCTATTTTCTGTTTCGTTTGTTCATCAAATTCCACAGCTGCATATGTGCCTTTCTTTTGTCCTTCCATTAGTTCTTTAAGCCTCATGTTCTTGTTCTCGTGTTAACTTCGCTGTCTGTGTTGTTATCCACTGTTCAGCTAATTGTAGGGTGGGAACGATTTTCGTGTACGTCTTATCGTAGTGATGCAATTTAACACGTATCTCATTCTCATTCGTAGATTCAAATGTAAAAGTTGCTACTGGGGTTAGTCGCCCTGTTCTGTATACAAGTTTCGCCATGTCTTGTCCCTTTATTATTTTCTTATGTATTCGACAAAATATAAATCGTCGGTGTCTTTCCCTTCTGTAATTGTAAATTTTGTAGCGATATACGGTAGGGGGAAGAATTTATCACAATTGTAATTGCCTTTGACAATTGTCATGTAGACCTTCTTTACCCAAGGCAGAGATTCAATGAATATTTTCTCTCCACCCAACACAAACACGTCTCTTGCATCGTCGCTATTTAGTATAAATTCAAGTTCTCGTAGACCACTGATTCTTGTTGCGCCGACTGGGACAAACTCCTCATTGCGCGATATAACGTACGACTCGCGTTTTGGTAGGATACCACCTGTGATATCGCGCTCTACCTTCATCGCCATCTCATACATGTCGTCATAGGTCTTTCGTCCCATAACACAAACACTTCCAGCAGTTGTCCTTTGGAAGTGTTTAAAATCTTCTCTAAAGTTCCAAGGAATTTTTCCTTCCTTGCCGAACCCACCACATTCATCAACTGCAACAATAATATTTAAGTCTCTCATTTGGTTCGTAGTGATTTATCTTGTGGTCCAAAGCAAGCCTCGTACCACTCAAATAACTCATCATACGTCGCCCCCTTTAATTCCTGAAGAAATTCCATTGTCTTTTTGCATGCTGTGGCTGGGTCCATTCCAGCCTTTACTTGTTTGTCTTCATCTCTACACACCTGAATGTTTAGAGCTTGGTACATGTGTTGTACCGTGAGTTTGTCGTTATCTTTCCACATTATTTTAACATCGCCTTCAGTTGATCAATGCTCACAACCTTGACCCCCTTGTCACGGGCAGCTTGCAGCTTACCAGAACCACTATTTGCATCCTTCGCGACCAAAATCGTAGTCTTACTACTGACACCAGATTGCATCTCACCACCAGCAGCGATTACAGCCTTGTCCAAGTCCTTATCACGGAATCCTGTGAACACAACTTTCTGGCCCTTCATCGAACTACCAGTCGCTTTTTCAGCTTCAACGAAAGTGACGTAGTCGGCAACACTATCGTAGAACTTCATGAATGGGCCAACACCTTGTACAATCTTTAATGCGGTTTTGGCTTCAAATCCGTCAACGCTTTCGATTTGGGACTTGGAAATTAATGGGAACTCATCAATCGAATGAATCCGTAGACCGGAAATCAGCTTTGTGAACTTACGAACACCAACACCACGACCAAAGAAAGGCGTCGCGCCGGCAAACGTACTCAACTGGATCGCCCCCAACTTGCTACGAAGACTAGTATAGATTTTAGTACCATTAGCACCGACCACTTGAATCATCTGACCCAACGTCATCTTGATAATGCTTTCGATTGTGTTGTAACCAGCGTCGAAGAACTTTTGAAGATTACCATCACCAAGGTGAGCGACTTCTAGTGTATCGAAGAAATCCACTGCCTGCCCAAACTTTGCATCGGCGTGGTTGTGAAGATCGGTGACAACTAGATTAACCTTTGTTTCATTCCACGAACATTCTTCGGTCGGCATCTGGGGGATTACCGACTTATGCACACTAACAATGAACGGAATCACATCACCGCTGCGAGTGACGTAGATTTGGGCACCAGGACCAATACCATTGTCCTTGATAAACTTGGCGTGGAAACCAGTAGCGTGTGTTACGGTCACACCAACCAGTTCGATTGGCTGAATGTGAACACGAGGATTCAAGTAGCCGTGCTTTGAAATATTCCACTCAACTTTGGTAACAGTGGCGAGGGCCATGTTACTTTCATCGGCGACCTTGTACTTGATGCTGTATGCAGGGTTGAGTGTGTTGCGGGTGGGATTCATTTCAGCACGCTTCTTGGCGCTGTTGACATCGATAACCAAACCATCAATCTCATAGTCAAGAACATTCCGACGTTTGTTCAGCAGCTCAGCTAAGAACTTGTCAGTCAATTTTGATCCCTTGTGAACAGAATACTCAACAACCTGAAATCCGTTGTCGGCAAGAAACTGCAACTGTTCGAGTTTACTTCCCTCAAATCCAATTACTTCATAGGCGATAACATTCAGGTTATCGTATACGATTTTGGGATTAGTTTTGCTGTTCATGCGCCCAGCAACCATATTGCGGGCATTTTTGTACGTTCCGCCACCATGTCGTGTGACTTTCGTTTTCAATGAGGCGAATGCTTTTCTAGTCAACTCAACTTCGGCTCGAATCGTTGCAGCATGACCACATGCAAGTGAAGTTGGAACGTTGGGAATTTTGAAAATGTGGCGAGTGATGTCAGCACCTTCGACGCCATTACCGCGACTATATGCAATCTGCGGCTTTCCCTTGCCGTCATATATCGCCATCGAGCTGGTACCGTCCATTTTATCAGTGATAACAAGGTCTTCGTTTTCAAGACGGTTTTTGCGAACCCATTCTTGAATGTCCCCGATTTCAACCTGGTCCAATGAACCCATCTCGAACGGAAGTTTGACCTTACCGCCACGAACTTCACTACCAATACCAGTGAAATATTTGTGAGCGGCACCGAGGAAGTATGCCAGCATCCTGATCGCGTCATATTCGGCGTCAGACAAGAAGGACTCGCCGTCATTGTAGTACAAATCGTCAGCTGCGACCAACACACCAATCACTTCGGCTACGGTGTAGTCGTCATGATTACCAGCAAGGCAATCATCGGCAATTTTTCGGTTGTTCATTTTGATTCCTGTTCTCTCAACTGTTAAGATAATTATACGGCGTGGTGACCCATAAGTCAACAGCTAGGTTATATTAAAAGTTGTTTAGTTTCAGGGGAATAGGAAAAATTCAATGGCACCATCAAGGTTACCGTCAGTTTCAGTAATTTCATACTCCAACGACGTGACATTTAAGCAATTTTTTTGTCTATAAGAAACAGTAAGATAGAATCTTCCCTCTGCACCAAATGTTGGGTTATTGCGAGCATCACATATGACGTTAAACTGTGTGATTTTTCCTGTCTCGTATATTTCAGTCAGCCAATCCTCAACAAGCTCAACAAACGATTCACGGTGAACATCACTTGACCAGCGCACACCAATACTTGTGATTCCTTCTTCAACGAACTCACTAACTTCAGTGAATAATTGTTTACTATTCACTCCGCGCTTCTTAATCTTAATTGAGTAGCTCATTATACGCTAACCTCCATTTTTATGGTTGGGTGAGATTCATATCCAATAATTTCAAAGTCTTCAAACTTGAAATTATTTATGTCTTTGTTATCAGTATTTATCCGTAAAGTTGGCGAAGGCATTGGTACTCTTGTCAACTGTTCACGTAGTGCATCTACGTGATTTGTGTACACATGAACATCTCCACCATCCCAAATAAACTCCTCTGCAACCATTCCAACACAATGTGCAATCAGATGTGTGAGGATACTATACTGTACAATGTTGAACGGAACACCTAACCCAACATCACATGATCGCTGATGCAACATGCATGTTAGTGCCCAACGTGGTACGTTATGTTCATCAAGCACTTGGTGCATTTGTTCAGGTGTTATCTCCCTTATCCGGTGTCCACCTTCAAGTAGTGCAACTCGTTCCTTTAGATATAGCGGCCTTGCCCAAAACTGAAACGCGTAATGACATGGTGGTAATTTCATATCAGCAAGCTCACCAACATTCCAAGCGCTAACAATAATGCGACGATCAACTGGATTGTTTTTCAGTGTGTTGACAATTCTTGCAATCTGGTCAATATATGTTACTCGCACTTTTGCATCGAGATATGTAGTGGCATCAATATCCATGTGCGCAATTTCATCACTGAAAGAAAGTATCTCATACTTGGGCCAGCGTCTCCACTGCGATCCATACACAGGACCGAGATCTCCATTCTCATCAGCCCATTCATTCCAGATGCGAACTCCATTGTCGTTCAAATACTTAATATTCGTATCGCCTTTCAAGAACCACAGAAGTTCGTGGATGATGCTCTTCGTGTGCATCTTCTTTGTTGTCAACAGAGGAATGCTTCCGTCCCGTAAGCTGAATCGTAACTGTCTACCGAACGCACCAAACGTCCCTGTTCCGGTTCGGTCATCACGCTTAACTCCATTATCAAGAATATCTCGTACCATTGATAGATACTGGTGGTCGTGAAATTGCTGCATCATAATACTAAATCCTCGGTGGGTATTTGTTGTTTTTATATACAATCGACAATTTTTCGAATGTAGATGATTTAAGTTCAGTAACAAGTATTGTTTGTTGGTCCCGCTCCGTTTGTGATCCACTCCCAAAGAAATAATTGCTTCTAGGTGCTGGTTCTTTTAGTTCTTTCTTCTTCACCATAGTTCTACACTCACAGTACTTTGCAAATACGTCACGATAAACTGCATCCAGCACTACTGTTTGTGGATCTTTGGAGTAATAATTTCCTCTCCCAACCATCCACAACTTTTCACTGCCGAATAACGTTACGAACGTCCCAGTTAACTCTGCCTTGTTTTCAACAAGGGCAAGAAACTCGTCATATGTCATTGAATCAAGTTGGGCGACATATTCATGTTTTCCAATAATGGTAGGAGATACAAAAATGACATGTTTACCATATTCGCTGGTCGCAAATTGTTGAGGACATTGTTTCATCAACATTTCGTTTATTACGTCGGCCGCCTGATCGATAGTAAGTGCTGTATCGCAAGCTTCCAGAATAGAAGATACCTTCGGTGACGCCATCATGAACAGCTGTTCTGTTTCACTATTTGAGAAGAAGTAAGTTTTCTTTTCGGAAGAATCCCAACGCCGTGAATATTGGTTGAAATCGTAGACTTCGCCGTAACGGCTATGCACCCAATAATGAGATCCAAGATATTTTCCCTTGAATCCGTTTTTAAGCTCGACAACATCACCCAACTTCACATCACGCAACGAAACAGATGAGTTGGTTCGTTTGGTATCCTCGATTGCTTCTTTGTACGGCTCCGAATCAACGGGCAACAGCACAACACGGCTACCACCAACTTTATTCCATCCCCACACACAAGGAGTTTGGATTACACCTTTCACAATCGTTGCACAGTCGAGGACTGATGCCATGTTTGCAGATGAGATTTCCAGTTCAAATCCTCTTGGATCTTCAATGCGCCATAAAACATTGCCACTGCCCCAACCGTAACGGCGAACGCTTTGTGCTACAGTAAATCCAAGCATTGCCATATTATCGAACGTTGACGCTTCGAGAGGATTTACGATTTCATACTTTTTGAGTTCATCATTCCACATTCTTCTGTGGTTTTCGGACCAGTTGGTTATTGTTTCTTTTCGTTTTTCAAAAGCAGCATTCTTTTCAATATACGTCGCAAAACCAAGGCGAATATCACCGGTTGACTCTTTGCGCTCTTGGTACCCGACATAGATTCGTGCAGGAACAATAATAGCCATTATCGTAATCTCTCTTGTAAGTGAGTAATTCCATCGGCGAACGTATCAAAACATATAATGTTGTTTTCGTTGCAGACAATCTGCACGTTTCCCTTCCTCCAGTAACCATCTGGACAAACAACAATTAGTTTATCGTTCGTTGCATGTAATCCCAACTCCAACAAAGTTATTGGAGATTTTGTATCTGGGTCAAAGTACATAAAGATTATATCAGCCGCTTCCAATAAATCTAATTCCCAAGTAACTTGTTCAACAAAGTTTTCGTTGTTGAGATTCTGGGCCCAAGTCGCATCCCAGGTATTTCGTCTTGGATTAAAGAGCACAACATCAGCTTCATTCCGAAGTAATGTGCATACATCTGCCTGCCAATTCTTCGCTTGTCCCATGTCTATTGAGCCAGCAAGGAATACTGTCTTATCCCACCAGTCATATACTGGCTTATCTGGTGCCTTAATTTCCTTCATTACAATTTCCCCAAAATTCCACTACATAGTCGTTTTAAGAAGGGTTCATTGTTATGATCAAGGAACCTCATCTCGTCTGGGTGCTTCCAATAAGCAAGTCCACAGATATCACATATTACTTCTCCGCTCACTCGACGGAACCGATTGTTCTCTTCTTTTTCGGATATTGGACGAACTCCGTCATCGTTCTTAAATGTGAACGTTCCATACCGATTAGTTATTGTAAATGTATTCAAAATGTCACCATCTGTTCAGCTCGCAAAATGTCTCTCATCTTTGTGAGACGAGAGCAAAACTCTTGCTGTGTCAAAACTGTTTCGTTGGCTTTTCTTCTGCCAATGGAATGTTTAAGTGTAGCTGAACCACTCGCTAGTAACGCTTTCCTTGCTTTTTCGTTTTGACGAAATAAGCAATCATACGCTTCATCAATCATTTGTTGGTACTCATCAGATTCCCGTTTGATTGGTTCACCTTGCCACCATAATGTTTGTGTAGTATACCAGTTTTTACTCTTACCAGTCAACTTCGCCCTTTTTCCAACAAGCGTACAGATATGTTTCTGCATTTCAGGATCTTTGTACTTGAAGGCTTGTAACAATCCCTCCATAGACGCACAGTACACTCCACGAAATACAAATTCATGTGGAGCAAAGTTACTTAATGCACTTGCTGGGTAAGTGCAACCTGCTTTGATGTCCATTAATCGTCAAGTTCAGTAAAATGTTCGATGTGATACCCAGAATAAAATTTACCTGTGTCCATGTCCATTACAACACAATGTCCTTTCATGTTTGGACACTCTCCAAAAAATATAAAATTATGATCGGGGTTCATTGGGTACTGGCCACGATATGCTTCTGGTAAGTGTTTATCAGAAAATGTACACACAGAAAGTTTTCTTGGAGTTTTCATTCGTCTACTGCCCGTTTAATTGCATCGAGTAAGTCGGCCGCGAGATAAACCTTTCTCATTGCCGACGTGCTGTGTATTTCAAAAAGGTCCTTCAAGTGAATCCACTTCTTCCATTTTATAGCTGTATCATCTGGTCGAATTTCAAAGAGCATTACTTCACCGGTTCGTTTCGTTTTCTTCGCAACGCGACCAGTAAGTTTAACCTCGACTCCCTCACACAAGTATAATCGTTTGCAGAGGTCTTCAATAGAAACTTGTTTCGTTTTATTCTCCGCCATTGCCATCTACAATTTCAAATAGCTCATTCATTCTAACCCATTTCGTAAAACTTCCATCTTCTGGGTTTGCAGCTTTAATCTGCACAACAGTATCGGTCTTTCCACTACGAAGTTTTTTCTCGGCAGATTTTCCGGTTAAGACAACCTCTCGCCCGTCGTGTACATATATTTTATCCATATATTTGTGCTTTCTCTAATATGTCAGCGTATTTTTGTCCTTTCTGGTGCATTGCATGTTCCAATGCGACACATATTTCAGTTGGAGTTGAGTTTGGATAATGAACGGCCAATAGTCCGAGGCAGACATTGAACACGTCTGCAACTTCGTTTATAACACCTTCTTTCGCTTCTTTGTGTCGCAGGAAGCCAAGATCCCGCAAGAGTGCTTCATTAACTTCACCACACTCTTCGGCCAATTTAAGCCCAAGTGCCCACGCCGGGGAAGTTTCTTTGTCCCTGGTCATTGTAAGAAGTTTGTGAATTATACCACGTTCCTCAAACCCAAGAATATCGCTCATTCTGGTATCTCCAATAAATCGTTAATGTAGTTTCTGTCTTGTGTAAAGATAGGAGGATTATCATCAAGAATAGTTGGACTATCAGACATTAGGTATCCATTGTCCGTCATTCGTTTAAGACGAACACAAGATCCTCTCTTCTTCCACGTCTCAATGTTGTTCCAGTTAACGCCTCTCTCGAGCATTAACATATCTTGTACAGCACCCACGTTCTTTCCATGCAGTTCCTTTTGTGAGAAATAATAGCGGGCGAGCATGTTGATGCTGTTACGTGTCGCGTCCTGTTGACGCCAGATGAAGTAATTATTCACCTCCTTATCGGGTATGTTGTACACGCGAGCATCAAATAGCGGAATTTCGGGAATGCAAGTTGGAACAGGATCTTCGAATTGTTGGTGTCCTCTAAATTCATGGTTTAGTAAAAAATTGAAATATGCACTGGCCATTGCGGCGGAAGTGGAAGCAATCTTTTGAAGATTTCCACCAAACCACTGATCAGTTGTAAGTGTACTCCAATCCTTTAATAATATTGAAATTTCATCAGATTGAGTATAAGCAAGTACTGCATTTTGTATATTACCCATCATTGCCACAGCAGTACCAGTCATCACTGCGTGGAGCCGATGACTAAATGGATTGGTTTGCATGCTGCTATCAGTATACGAGTTGAATCGTTTAGTGAAAGTGTGAAATGCTTTACCGTCCACTCGAATAATAACAGGCGTGCGGCGCAACAGGTAGTGCCGGTGTACGTTTTCGTACCCCTTCATTCTATCACCCAATGAATCTGTATTTTTCATGACGTGCCGTTGCTTGATTGTTTAACTCAATATGTGTATGATACTTTATATAAATTGACATGACAACAGGAGACCCTAATGAGAGCTTATTTTTTCGGAAACATGTATTTGAGATCGATTCAGCAAGGCATTCAAGCCGCACATGCGACAGCCGATATGTTTGTGAAATATGCCTACGATTCGTCTGATAAGTCATTATCGCTTCATGATTGGGCTGCTAATCACAAGACGATGATTTTATTGGATGGCGGATACCTTGAAACGATTCAAGAGTTGATTGAATTCTTTGAGGACAGGAGAAATCCATATCCCTATACATCCTTTAATGAAGGGCAAGATGCATTGGGTGGAATTGTTACAACAGTTGGAATAATTCTTCCTGAAAAGATTTATGTGACGGCGAAAATTGCTCGCACACGGTCAATGGCATTCAAGACCAAATATCCAGAATGGTATACAATCACTCCAATGGAGAGAATTAAGGAGACTGGTGAGTTGTTGGTTCCTGGTGAGTTTACGTTAGCTGGTCGATGTGGAGGAAATGTAGCACCTGTATTATGGAACTACAGTCTTTGGGAATTTGAACTCATTAATAGACTTAATGAGTTCAGTCTTGCTCGGTAGTGGTTTTGTTCTCTTGTTTGGTTATAAATGTCGGACAAGAGAACTATTATCAGTATGGTGTGCAAAGTGTACTATATTTGTTTTTGGAGCCTGAATTTGTTTAAGACTAACTTGGGACTTAATGGCATAATCTGAAGTTTGTATAAGAAAAATAACATACCACATCTCAAGTATAATTAACATGTCCATAATATTAGCGACAAAGGCGGATGGTACAAACGATCCAGCCAATAATAATGTTGTAACAATTGTTACAACAGATATACGAATATAGTCGTCCTTTCTTAGTGCTCTCCCTATGTGTTTGGCTGCTTGTCGAACAGCATAATAATCAACCAATATCATTAAACTCCATGCAATGATTATTCCTGTTAAGTAACAAAACAATGTCGGTAGTAACAATAGCACCTGTTCCATACTTGCTATCCTCTAAATATGTTGAATTTATCTTACTTGTTTTTTAAGTTGGACCAACTCATCGTCTAATGATTTTATTTTCTGTTCTATTATTACAATTCTGTTCTCAACGTCCTTGTGGTCTTGAATATCTTTCACCAATATTGCTGCTGGAGGCAACTGAACGAAGAATGTTGATCCCCACCCTATACAAACTCCCACCACTGCCACGAGAATATATCTAATGCACAATTGCATTGCGCACACACCACATGTTGGATCTTTCTGTGCCTTAATTCTCATTGGGGTTATCTCCATGTAAGTATGTGGGTATTTATGCTGATACTATTTATTGGGGGATAATTTTAAAAGTTGGGGGAGTTTACATAAATATGGGGTAGAGAAATAGGAGAGAACTTACAATGGCAACACCAAATAATCCCGACGAACATCCAGGCATTGCTCAAACACCTTTGATACGTGTCCCAGCATCTTTATCATTGAAAGATGTAGCATTTGTTGTGGCTGCGATAGTGTCGATCGTTGTATCCTGGGGTATGTATGGAACACGACTATCCCTTGTTGAACAATCAGTATCTACGTTGAAGTCTGATACCACACGGATTGATACACTTCGTGATAAAGTTGATGCACTTGACAAGAAAATTGATTCTGTGGCGAGCGATTTGCGTCACGAGTTGGATCAATATAAATGGGATCAACGTCGCAAATAAGAGCACCACAGTGGTGCTCTTATTTGCGTACTACTTAATCATCTACTTCCTCAGCAGCAATAATCCAACTCTTTACAAATGCACTCCGCACAATGTCGTGCTTTGTAAAATGTACACAATCGAATTCGCTCATGTGTTCCAACACTCGGAGGAATTTTTGCATGCCGCTTGAATCATTACCAGACTTGCGTAAGTCAGTCTGAACCATATCGCCCGTGAATATAACTCGTGAATTATTACCAATGCGGGTCATGACGGAGTTGATTTCATGGAAAGTCATATTTTCTCCTTCGTCAATCACCACCACTGCATCGTCCCATGTCAATCCACGAATATAGGAGGTTGGCATAAATTGTACTTTTCCAGCAACCTTCATGTCATCATATGTCGCCTTCCGGCCGAATAATTCAGCAAGGATATCTCTGTATGGCACTTCGTAGAAGGACATTTTCTCGTCCAAGTCACCAGGCATGAAGCCCATGTCTCTTGTAGGAACTGCTGATCTAACAATGATGACACGCTTGGGGCCATCGTCAGTGGAGAGGATTTCGTTAAAGGCAAGATATAGTGCTAAGAATGTTTTGCCTGTACCTGCAGAACCGCTGGCACAAAGGTTATTTCCTTGGAAGAAGGAATGAAACATTTCTTCTTGGTTGTTGGTTAGAGGCTTGATGTCTCTAAGATCGTGTATTGTCCATTTTTTACGTTGCTGTGGTCCTTCCTCTGCCGCTCTTGCATTTGCATAAACTAACCTTTCAAGTGATTCAACTTCGTTGCGTAACTTACTGCCTCTTGTAGCACTTCGTTGTTTACGTCTTGCCATGCAACACTCCTTATTATGAAGAAACGTTGAGTTAGAATAACTCATGAGTATTTACACTGTTTTTAGAGATTTACTGCCTTATGATATTTTCCTCCTAAAATCAATAATGTATTGGTTCTTTTCTTTTAGAATTTTGCACAAAAAAGGAGTCCGAAGACTCCTTTGTGTTTAATCATCTAAGAATACATCCAAGATTGAATCGTTCTCAGAAATTTCATAGGCCGCCCGAATATGATCAGTTGAATCAACTGACTCAAGCTTTACGTTGAACCCCCATAACCGTCTTAGGTGTTTGAGTACTTCAGTCGTCGTGTCTTGATCCAGAGGCTTACGATTCACCATATAATGGCGCAGTGTTAATGAGCGATCGCCCCACCGATCAACTCCGTATACTTGGATATCAGGAAAGATGTACCCAATATTGTGTTCCATAGCAAGAGTATCACGTACTCGTTTGTATCCAGCCTTGTTGTGGATTGCTCCAATCTCAAGTTTGGGATCACGGTCATCATCGACAACCGAAAATAAGTGAAACTCACGAATGATTTTTGGAGACAAGAACTGTTGAATAAAACTTTCGTCCTTAAAATTTACCATTGCCCAATGAATAACTTTATTCCAGTCACCATCTCCCACCCACCATTGCTTGCCAAACCATTCTTTGTCTTCGTCTGTTGGTTCCATCGCAATTCGCTTGATGTCGTTGAACATCGCAAACCCAAGAGCATATGGGTTGATGCCGTTATAATACGGACTATAAAATGGTGGTTGTGATACAACACCGGTGTGACTCGCGTAGAACTCTAACATGAAGCCTTCGGTGATCAATCCTTCCTTGTACATATCGTGCATTAGTGTGTAGTGCCAGAACGTCGCCCAACCTTCATTCATCACCTTTGTTTGCATCTGTGGATAAAAGTACTGAGCTAACTTACGGACGATACGGATGATCTCTCGCTTCCATGTTGGAATGTTCGGAGCACTCTTCTCAATAAAGTACAAAATGTTTTCTTGTGGCTCTTTTGGAAAACGTATCTGTTTTTCAGCTGTTGGTTTCTCGGAGACTGGCACAGTCCTCCAAATATCATTCAGTTGTGATTGAAGATATTCCTCGCGCTCTTGCCGACGAAGTTCTTCTTGTCCAGCTGATAGACGTGGAGGATGTTTGTACTTATCTACCCCATAGTTTTGGAGTGTGTGACAAGAGTCGAGTACCTCTTCGACTTCCTCTATGCCATATTTTTCTTCACAATCAGCAATGTACCTTTTTGCAAAGGCAAGATAATCAATAATTGCTTCCGCATCGGTCCACTGCTTAAATAAGTAATTATTTTTGAAGAATGAATTGTGTCCAAATCCGGCATGAGCCATAACAAGCACTTGCATCATCATCGTATTCTCTTCCATGAGATATGAGATGCATGGATTGGAATTAATTACAATTTCATACGCCAATCCCATGCGGCCACGTCTATACTGCTCTTGTTGAGCAACAAAATCCTTACCAAATGACCAATGGGAGTAATTAATTGGCATACCAACCGACGCATATGCGTCGAGCATCTGCTCACTTGATATTACTTCAATTTGGTTTGGGTAATAGGTGATTCCATACTTTTCTTTGGCAATACGCTCCAAGTGTGAGTAATACTCATGGATTAGATCAAATGTCCACTCACTTTCCTCAGTGAGTGGACGGAATGCCTTACTATCGTTTACGTTGGTCACAGATGACTCCTATTAACGTTTTTCGAATAAACCGCGGAATACTGGATATATAGTACTTGGATCGGTAATCCTTGCCATATCAAAGTTATTGAACTGTGCCTTTATCTCTTCATAATATGGCCAAATGTCACTCTGGCGATTGGTACTTTGATCAATTTCAACATAAGCAAAGTATTGCAATTTCTTCATCAAATCCTTGATTAGAATATTTTGTGCGACAACGGAATCATCGGGCCAGTTGTCTCCATCAGATGCCTGGCAACCATACACATTCCAAGTCTCTTTTGGATACCTGTCAGCGATAATTTCACTCATTAATTCAAGAGCTGGTGAAACCAGTGTTCCACCAGATTCGCGTGAATGGAAAAACTCTTCTTCATCAACCTCTTTTGGTATCGTATGGTGGCGAATGAATACCAAGTCAACTCGCTCATATTGCCGTGTCAGGAACAAATAAAGCAACATGAAGAATCGTTTGGACATTTCCTTTTCCCACTCACCCATACTACCCGATACATCCATAACACAGAACATAACAGCTTGGGTGGTTGGAACAGCAACCTTGTCCCATCTGTTGTACCGAAGATCCATATCATCAACAAACGGAATGGCTTTAATTCGGCGCTGCAATACTTCAATCTCGTGTAGGACTTCGACCAACCGATCCTTTTCAATTGAACAATCGTTCCCCGATGCTTGTGCTGTATTGATATATAACTGTAACTCATCCCGCTCAGCTTCTAATTCACGCAGACGCTTGCGTTTTGGTGATCGGAGAGCCTTGCGACGGGCCTTGGATTGTTTCATTGAACGAGCAATGTTTAATCGGCTTGGTGTTCCATCTGGAGAGAATCCAGCTCGACGCCACTTGAACTCGTCAATGGTGGACATATCCTTCTTGATAAGATCAGGAAGTTCAAGGTCTTCGAAAAAGATGTCAAGGAATTCTTCCTTTGACAGATGAAACTCAAAACTGTCTTCTCCTTCCCCGTCTTTGGATGCACCCTTCCCACCACCCTGTCCACCACTGCTCTTTGGGCGATCAACACGATCACCTTGGACAAAGTCCTTGTTGCCAGGATGGATACGTTCAGACATACCACCCTTTCCGTGATGGAAACGTGGCTCGTTTAAGTCCTTGATAGGAACATTGATTTTCTTTCCACTACCACTAACGATGTCCTTAATATTCCCATTGCGGATAGCTTCCTTTACAGCTTCCTTTACTTGCTTTTTGACGCGACGTATAAACTTCTGACGGTTTTGTGTACTTTTACCCTTGCCGTTTAGACGTCGATCAATAATTGTATATGCCATAATTTCTCGCCTTTGGTGAATAGTACATTGTAACCAACTTAAACGGTCCCAGCTAATACTATTTAGCTGGGACCAGTTTATTAGTTGTGTTTACGATAACGCTGGTACCATTCAATCAGCAACCGAACTTGCTTTGGTGTGTATCCCTTGCTGACCATGCGTTCAACGAAATCCTCGTGTTTCTTCTCTTCGTCGTTGTTCGCCTTCTTACCGAAGGAGATAACTGGAAGGAGGTCTTCTGTATTGGAGAACATCTTCTTCTCAATGACCGTACGGAGTTTCTCGTAGCTGGTCCAACGAGGACTCTTACCGCTGTTGTTTGCCTTCTCACGAAGGACGAAGTTCACCACCTCATTACGGAAGTCCTTTGGATTCGCAATGTTTGCCGGCTTCTCAATCTTCTCCAACTCAGCATTCAGTGCTTCGCGGTCAAACATTTCACCGGTGTCAGGATCACGGAACTCCTGATCCTGAATCCAGAAATCTGCAAACTGAACATACCGCTCGAACAAGTTCTGACCATACTCGCTGTATGATTCGAGGTAGGCTTTCTGAATTTCTTCGCCAACAAACTCAGCATACTTAGGAGCCAAAATACCTTTGATGATGTTCTTATACAGTTCTTCAGTTTCAGCACCATACTGTTCCTGCTCGATCTGCTTCTCGAGGATGTACATCAAGTGCACTGGATTAGCGGCCACTTCCTCGCTGTCGTAGTTGAACACCTTGGACAGAATCTTGTATGCACCACGAGTTGAGAAACCACTCATACCTTCGTCCACACCGCCGTAGTCCTTATATTCCTGCAGTGACTTAGAACGTGGGTCCTTGTCCTTTAGATTCTTACCGTCATAAATTTCCATCTTGGAATACAATGTACTATTTTCTGGTTCCTTTAACCGAGTAAGGATTGAGAACTGAGACATCATTTCGAGAGTACCTGGTGCGCATGGTGCACCAGATAGTTCACTGTTCGCCAAAAGTTTTTCGTAGATGTTGATTTCTTCTGTAGCACGAAGGCAATAAGGAACCTTCACAATGTAAATACGATCCAAGAACGCTTCGTTGTTCTTATTAGACCGGAACGTCGTCCATTCAGATTCGTTACTATGAGCAAGAATCACGCCCTGGAATGGAATTGCACCGAACTGTTCGGTACCGTTATAGTTGCCTTCTTGAGTTGCAGTCAATAAAGGATGCAACATCTTAATTGGAGCCTTGAACATTTCGACGAACTCCAACATACCTTGAGTTGCAATGTTCAAACCGCCACTATAGTTATATGCGTCAGGATCGTGCTGATCGAAGTCTTCCAATAGACGAATATTGACTTTGCCAACTAACGATGAGATGTCTTGGTTGTTTTCATCGCCTGGTTCAGTCTTGGTGATGCCAATCTGTTTCAACTTCGAAGGCCAAACCTTGACAACTGTGAACTTGGTGATATCACCACCAAACTCCTGCAATCGCTTTGTCGCCCATGGTGACATAATTGTGCCAAGATAGCGGCTTGGAATACCATAGTCAGCTTCAAGAATAGCTGCATCTTCGTCCTTGTCAAATAACCCAAGAGGAGATTCATATAAAGGAGAAATAGTATCTCCGGCCTTTAGAGCGTAGAAAGGAACGTGCTCCATTAGTTCCTTTAACTTTTCAGCTAATGAAGACTTACCGCCACCCACTGGGCCAAGGAGGTACAAAACTTGCTTACGTTCTTCCAAGCCCTGTGCAGCATGCTTGAAGAAAGCAACAATCTGCTCAATGGTTTCTTCCATTCCAAAAAAGTCTTTGAAGGAAGGATACACTTTGATTTTGCGATTCATGAAAACACGAGCAAGGCGTGCATCCTTTCTTGTGTCAACAACTTTTGGCTCTCCAATAGCCTTCAACATCCTTTCGGTTGACGATGCATACATCCCTGGATCAGTCTTGCACTGAGTAAGATATTCCTGAATGGACATCTCCTCGGCCTGGTGGATTTCATATCGCTGTTGATACTTGTCGAAGATTTTAGTCATTTACTACTCCTGTCTCTATTGTGATATGGGTTGAAAATATTTCTAATTTATCGGGCATGTGTTACTATAATAACCAAGGTTGAGAATAATGTCAACTTATTTCTCAAACCAATCGTTCATTGATTTTAATGCGTAAACTGTGAAACCCATTTCCTCTGAATATGTGGAGGCAATAGAAAGGACATTGTCATTCTCTGACCCAAATATAATAAGGGTTCCAACCTTCCCTTTGCTTTTCATCAAAAGAAGTTCGTTGATGAGGTTTCGTAGTGGCAGATTCCTTGCAGACGGAAGTGATCCATTGCGGAACTCAACTGGTCCACGAGTGTCCACAAGAATTGCTCTCTTGTGTTCAACTAAACTTCGTGCTCTCTTTCCACTAATATATTGCATGACACTTCTCCAAAGTAAAGGGGGTCAATTGACCCCCTATGTAAACTAAGATCGTTAAATATATTTTACACGACTATTAAATATTCCACAAGAGTACTTTCATCTTAACTTGGTTTCAAGAATTTTTCGTTCAGCGACAGTATCTCTGTTAATAGCATTTTCGTTTGTGAACTTATCTGGATATCGAGATTTCAGTTTTGCAATTACTGTAACAAGGACCTGCTCCCAGTCAGCACCAAGAGCATCCACCATGATAGCTTTATACCAATCAAGGTCACCAACCTCTTCTAATAAATTCACACCATCAAACTGTCCATCTGATTGCATCATCCCCTTATATAAGGCTTCACATAGCTCAGTTGATTCTGTTGCAATACCAACGATGCCATGGAAAATTCGTGGATTGACTTCAATTTGCTTTTCGTTTAAGTCACCCTCCAGTGGGAGTCCTCCAATATCACCGAACGCGTTTTGTGCCATATAATAACTTGCATTGAACGTATCAGCGTTGTATGGTTTGGCATAGAACACATGTTTTTTGATTTGATCCAACATCTGGCCAGATGCAATATGAAGTGCTAATACATTGAACAACATTTTAGGATTTACTGTGACATGGTCGATTCGGCTTTCTGTTCGTACGGCATCGGTTATGAATTGATTTAGATCCATTGATTATTCCTCTTTGTTATAGTTATACTTGCAGTACTGCGTTGGTGCCCTTAGCAGGATTCGAACCTGCATTACAAATTTAGGAAATTCGTGTGTTAATCCATTACACTATAAGGACAATGCCATTTAAAAAATTGGTTTTGTGCTCTCGTTGAGTCGCTTAATTAATGTTAATCCCATTGCTCCCTCCTTAACATGCATGTTCCGCATTGTTGTTTTATCATTAAGATCCTTGTATGGAGTCATATCAAGATCTTTTGGAACATTGGGCCACTCTTTTCTGTTCTGGACGTCATCAACTACTTTCATCATCCACGTATTATACTCATTCCACGAAACTCGATCTTCATCTTCCACCGTCGCTTGTTCCATTCGAAGTGCAATTTGGTGAGCGTGTGGATAATCTAATTTATGAGTCATCAACATTGACTTTTCAATAATTTCATGCACTACGAGGAAACGCCACACATCAACCTTGCGTCCCTCTTTTGTTGTCATAAACTTCGGCACTTCATGATCAATGTAGACGGTTTTATCGTTTACACTATATCCAGCTGTATATGGCACATCATGTTTCGTATCTATTTTTACATCTTTCAGAAGATCATCAATTGATGCCTTCAGCTCACCAACAGATATATTCAGCTGTGCTTCTGTTATTAATCTATTCATTACCGTCCCTTGTTAGATCTTTTTCCCTGCATTGCGCCTCGGTTAGCACGCCTTGCTAACTTTTCACGCTTGCGTGCTGTTACAATCTGTGCTCGTGTCCGCTGCTTCTTCGTTGGACTGCTGCTCCCTCTGCTAACACGAAGGGCCTCTCTGATTTTACCAACATCAACTCCCGCGCTGCTTCCAGTTAATGCTGCAATCGTTTCGAGTAAACTTTTTTTGTCAAACATATGCTTCTCCTATTTGGTATGGTTATACGGTCGGCGGAAGGTGGAGGACTTGAACCCCAAGCCCGTGAAGGCTCCATCTGCTTTCGAAACAGTGTTGATGCCCTGATCAATTCGCCTTCCAGTATTACTTAGTATGCTGGGTGATTATTCCTTTGGTACTCTTTCATAGTCTTTTCAATCTTTGCTTTGGCACGTGCCTGTTTAAATGGTGACAAAGTTTCAATAAACACCTTACCGTCTAAATGATCAATTTCGTGTTGAATGGCTACCGACGGAAACCCAGAGGCGTTCATGCTAGCATGAACGCCTTCATTTGTTTGATATCCTACTATGATATGGTTTGCTCGTTCTACATCTGCAAAATACCCAGGAACAGACAGACATCCTTCCTCAAACGTTTGAGTGCCACTGCGTGCCAATATCACTGGGTTGATCATTACAACAGGAATCACGATAGCATCTTCCCCGTTGCCTACTTGTAGTTTTAAAACGATCACTCGTTTATTCACTCCAACTTGTGGAGCAGCGATACCAACACCATTGCATGACACCATCGTACGATACATGTCAACGATAAGTTGATCCAAGTCTGTTCCAAATTCAATTACTTCTTCTGCAATCTCATTGAGACGAGGATCAGGATAAACTAGAACCCGTAACACCCGAGCCTGAATATTTGTTTCTTGAAGATTTAACATGGCGTTCCTTTATACAGAGTGTAAGCGACTGTGCTTTGGAACAGTCTTCAAAAGATAAGTCATCTGATCTGTCAGAATATGACGATTCATCAAAATCAAATATTCGCTTCGGTTTGGTGCATACGGCACATAGATCAACTGCATACCAGCTCGTTCTGGTGTACGGTCACTCTTGTGCTTGTTGCACTTACCACAAGCAGTTACAACATTTGTCCAGATATCCTTACCACCTTTTGACTTTGGATCAACGTGGTCACGTGTCAATTGTGGAGCATGAAACTCTTCCCCACAATATGCACATAAGTTCTTATCACGACGGAACAATGCACGATTAGTGAGAGGTGGAATTGCACCACGCACATGAGTAGATGTATTCATTCCGTTGACAGCAATAATGCTATTCATTGTTAATGAAGAACGATTACCATCAATGCGGCGAGTTCCACCCCAGATAGTATAGTCGTCCACACCCAAACTCCACGCAACACGTTCCTTTGCGTAGTAATATGCCGCACGTTCGTAGTTAATCCAACGAATTGGAGTACCCGCGACATCCAGCGCCAAGATTGATGGAATATCATTTACAGCCATAACACGCTCCTCGTTTCAATGCGGCCGTAGTATTTACTGTCATTAGTATCTTACCTAACTTCAAAGATTTAGTCAACAGTTTTCCTGCTGCGAACAAACTGACAATCAGCAAAGACCCCTATTTTAGTATTTTTTGTGTAATCGACATCTCGGTCCTTGTATTTTGTGTAAAATTCGTTAAATCGTGGATTTTTGGTGTACGGTGCGTATAAATCACCGTAGTCACAGTTATATCCAACCATATCTTGGAAATCTTTATGTAGCTGAACAAGTTGTATTGTCTCATCTGGTGACAACATGTACACTGCATATGTTCGTTGTTGGTAGTCATCTTCCTCATCTAGTTCAAACCAAACCTTGACGCCGTTATATTCTGCTACACCACTTAATGGACCATCATAATATCCATGATGCCATAACATTTTAAGATCGGGCTGTTCTTTCTGGTCATCAAAGAACTCATCAAGCGGTATTTTATATTCCTTTCCACCACAATGTATTGTGACACCAGATGTGTAAATGGTGTAATCATCAATGTTGTATTCATTTGATGGTCTCTTCCCAAGTGTTTTATTAACCCAATCGTACCATCGGTCAAATACAAACGAGTCCAAATAATCTTTCCTGTAATACAGATCAAACAATTCTGTCTTATTCATCATTGTACTCCTCAAACACTTCACCAGCACGAATGCGAGCAAATATATCTTTTGTTACGTCACTTATGCTATCATATCGTCCTGCCGTTTGTTCTGCAATAACCCACGCGCGTCTTGCATCTGGATGACACTCCTCACACACATGCATGTTTGCATAGTCACTACTAGAGTCTTCAAAATAATCGTGACGATGCTTTCCACACACATCCTTTTCACACAGGCAACACTTCATCACCGGTGCAACACCACAACAACCGCTGTTGTGTTCTGTGGAAAATTTGCAACCCTCCATGTCGCAACTATATGTAGTTATTGTTTTTTCGACAAGTTCAGTTCGTCCGACTCTCATACTTTGCCCTCGTATTGTTCTTTCAATTTCAGATATTTAGCATACTCTTCTTTCTTCTCACGTGCGGCTTGTTGTGCTTTATATTGCTGATCTGCAAGTTCCTTTTCTTTCTTCTTCTTTGCTGCAAGAGCCTTCTCCTCTTCGAGGATACTTGCATCCCACAAATAATTCAACGGAAAAGTCACCGCCTCGGTGCTTGAACTACCACAACAATAATCTTCCCATTTTACTTCAACTCGTATTTCGCCCTCACGACCGTAAAATGAAATATTGTCTCCATCAATTCCACGAGAACTTTGTCCTCTTGTTATGCACACGTCATCTGCGATACCAACAATTGTATTTCGGTGTTCATCAAGAACATTGTTATATGCAATAATGATCTTTTCGAATTTATCTTGAGTGATCATGCTGTCGCCTCCAATAGATTCCACAAATCAGCATATGTGATTGCTTTACCAGTTGAAATAATGTCAGCAGAGATCTTTCGTCCCTTGCCAAAATTTGACTCAACTCGTTCAATTTTTGGAAGAATACGGTGAATGTCTTCTAGCATTTCTGTTGTGACTGTTCCGTTGAATGGTGCAAGCATTTGATCAACTGTTCTTTGAGCGAATTCTAAAAATGAAGCAGTTGTTAATTTGCGTTGTACGTCAACGGCAGCGTTTGCTGCTCGCTCTATTGCCCACCGAGCATTATGTAACTCAAGATTTAATGGCACACCATTCATAAGTTTGTTCTTGTTTGAAATTGGAGTAAATCCAACATCTGCAGATCGTCCACGGAGTATGTTGTACAGCATATAGTGTTCGGAACGAACCGAACCGCTAAGCTTATTCCCATAGATCGGGTCTTTTGTGGACTTCACGCTTGGTGAATTTACCGCTTGTTTCCAAGCCTGTAGGAACTGAAGGTAATGCTCTTTGTCACTAAATAATTGCGTCTTTGCGTTTTCGATAGAAAGTTTCATTTTGTGTATCCTCATAAAGTTAATTGTATTTGGAAAAACGGGAAAATCAAATACATTCTTTATGGCGGACCTGTGATATAAACCTACATGGTATTATCTCCTAATGGTAGTTGGTAAATCGTTTCAGTTAAATCTATTTATACTTGAAGTTGAATAAGATGTCAACAACTATTTTAAATGGCGCTCTCGGTGGGAATCGAACCCACGCTCTGGGTGTTAGAAGCCCCTACTCTACCATTGAGTTACGAGAGCAAAATTGGGTCTACAATTGTAACAGGTGGACAACAAGAAATAATACAGACACCGCAAGCAGTGCAATTATTAGACGTTTAACATCAACTTGTGGATATGAAGTTTTCATTTTAGCACCCTAATTGTTTAAACTTTGTAAACCTTGCGGACAGTATCTATGATAGTGACGGCAGTTTCAACTGGCAACAATTTATCATGGAATCCAACGATGACTTGGGATTTCAAATCAACAACAGCAAGTTCAGCATATCTAAATGGGATACCAAATGATATTAGAGCATTGCACACTGACTCTTTATATGAGATGTATGGATTCATATTATTCTGATACTATGAATGACCCATTTTGTTCTTCCTTCATATCAACAAATGTTTGTTTGATACGTAGGATATTTTTCCATGGAAGATTTTCAGTATTGAAAAACTTTGATAGTTCAAGCATTCCATCGGTGGAGAGATATGCCTGAATTTCATCCTCAACTACCTCCCGACAATATCCGCTCTTTATCAAAACGTCTGTCATAAGTTGTTTAGTTTTGGTTGGGATAGATCTTACTAATGACAACATTTCGTCGTGGTAATTGGGATCAAGATAGTAGAATGCATGCGCAAGCTCATGATCTACGGTTTCGTATTTGTATGTTCCAATAACATAGTAACGATCCCCGTCGCTTTTATTTGAAAGTATTTCTTTACGTAGAGCCTCTTCTTTATGGGTCAAGTCTTTGTAGAACACGGTAAAGAATTTATCAACAACGTTTCCAGGAACATTGAATCCTGACCAATCTGTTGTGTATGTAAAGTTTCCAAAGTGATTGGCGTAGGCATCCATGTACTGCTCGATAGTGAAAAACTTGCCCCGGATTCCTGGGAGGTTTGATTCATAGAATTCTTGCATCCTCATAAACATTGAGGCAATGTCATACTGGGTATCTGCTTTGAAGTGTAATACACCGGCGGCTGGGTGTTCAAGATTCATATATGTGTATTTCCTACTTATAGTTACGTGTGCTCTTTCCAGTATTGCGAGCTTTATAATTTGGAGTTAGGGAATGACAGTTAGGACAAAGCAATCGTAGATTGTCTTCGGTTGTGTGTGCTGCATCCCCGTCAATGTGATCAACTTCACAGGGAACCTTCCCGTCTACTGGATGAGGTTCTCCCCACCCACACAAGCAACATTCGTTGAAATATTTTTCATTTATATATCGACGAACATGAGCACTTAACTGAACCTTCTTTCCCACATTACCAGATTCTTTACCAGCTTTCCACCTCTTAATAAAATTATCGTACTGATAATTCATCTGGCACTGATTAGAACAATACTTTCCTAATGATGAGTAAGGATGATATTTGAATTCAACTTTACATTGTTTGCATTTTGCTGTTTTCATATCAATTTGGTGCTGGGAGTGAGACTCGAACTCACGTAGGTTACCCGACGGCTTACAAAACCGTTGCAATTGCCACTATGCGACCCCAGCTATATTTCATAATATTGGTGGGCCAAGAGAGACTCGAACTCTCACACCTCGCGGTACGTGCCCCTTAAACACGCGTGTCTACCATTCCACCACCAGCCCAAGTACTTTTAAAATTGGTCGGAGATAAGGGATTCGAACTCTTGACATCCTGCTCCCAAAGCAGGCGCTCTAACCAGGCTGAGCTAATCTCCGAAATACAACTTATTTATACTACACTTCTACCCACGACATTGGGAATTTTCGGACAAAATATTTCAACGTGGCTTTATCAAGCAAGTTGAATCGCGACCCACCATATGTGCCCTTCGGAATTTTCTTGGCAAGTACCAAATTATCCCAATCATACTGGACGTGTAACTTGACACAGTATGCTGGATCCAGTTCAATATTATCTTCAGTTCTCATTTCAGTTCTCCAAACGAACATTTTACTTTTTTTATTCATCATTGTCAACGCAATCATATCCATCTTTTCGTATTACCGCTTTAACCACTCTCAAATCATATACCATCCCAGATGGTGGCACCAACAAGTACGTCTGTCCATATATCCATGGCTGTTGAACAAGTTGACCTGTCTCTTTAACTGTATTCGCTGATATAAACTCCCACCCAACTGTCTGGTTATCTAAATCAACCAGCCGCCACATCGGCTTTGCGCATACAGGGTATTTGTTATCGTTGACAAGTCTCACATCATACACAATTAATTTATCTTTATGAAACGGTTCAGTTCGTTCGTGCACATGAACTGCAACGTGACCACGCGCTCCAACGACCAACCACCCATCAGAGGTGATCTGTGGTTTGGTCTGATTGATTGTTGCACATCCACCAACTATCAGAGCAATAATTGGTAGCACGATTCGAATGATATTCATGTAATTAGTGTACATCATTTTTGGGAGAGGGTCAAGGCACAAAAAAGGGGCACCACAGTGGTGCCCCTTTTTCAATTGTTGATTACTTTACTCCACAAACAGCTTTCTGTTCAGGAGTACCAGCAAGCTTTACGGCATCAAGAACCGATTTCTTTTCACACATCAACGAAAGAGAAACGTTCTGATATCCAGCACTGTGTAGGAATCGCGCGTCCTTACGCAGGACGCAGTCCTTGTCAGTCCAGGTAGTGCCAAACGAAAGACCAATTGTAATACCTTGACCGCCTACACTGGTTGAACCCATGCAGGTATCTTCAGTCGCCGTCAGGTTTGTAGCATATGCAGTGTTGACTGGATTGCGTGCTTGTGCCTGGTTGGCGATCGTGATGTCATTCGTATTACCAGTCTGTGAATTGTTAGCGTTCGCAGCAGCCTGTTGTGACTGATTGGAATTTCCACCTGCAGCAGTTGCTGTTGGACTCACGTTACCAGCAACACCCGTTGCTGTATTGGTGTTGGTGTTGGTGTTGGTTACTGCCCCACCGGTTACTGTTCCACCCGTTACATTACCAATGGAACCACCAGTTGCAGATGAAGTAGAAGTACCACCTACACCATCATGACCAGCTGTTCCAGCGTCACCTTTATCGCCCTTGTCGCCTTTGGCACCGTCATGTCCATTTGAGCCGTCATTGCCCTTGTCGCCTTTGGCACCGTCATGTCCATTTGAGCCGTCATTGCCCTTGTCACCCTTGTCACCCTTGTCACCCTTGTCACCCTTGTCACCCTTGTGAACCTTGTGAACCTTGTGAACCTTGTGAACCTTGTGAACCTTCACCATTGGCAAACGCCGTTGCTGAACATACTGCTAAAAGCACGGCTGCTACAAAAACTCCAAAGTGGAATTTCTTCATCTCTGCATTACTCCTATTGATTTAAAGTTGGATTATGGGTTATGTTAAAAACAAGTTAAACTTACTCTTCGGGGAATGATTATACACTCCCCTCGTTAAAAGTCAACACCCATTGGAAATATAATTAGACGGTTTTGGGTTTGCGAGTCACACGGCCAGTGACTGGAGCAGCATTTTCAACTAAACGTTGCTGGCGCTTTACTGCCGCCGCGCGCCGCCGCTTGTTCTTCATGCTCGGCTTCTCGTAAAATTCATATTTACGAAGATCATCGAGAATTTCGGACTTTTCTACTGCTTTTTTGAAACGACGATAGGCCCTTTCGAATGGTTCTCCTGGAAAAACTTTTACACTTGGCATAACATTTCCTTTACGGTTATATGTACGATTTTGCACACGAAAGGCATTATACCAAAAAGCGCAGCGGTTGACAACATGACCTTCACCCTATATTATAGGGTGAAGGAACTTACCAGCAAATAATAAGGGTGACCCATCTAATTCAGGACACTGATTGTATCCATCTGCCTGAAGTCCAGCGTTCATTTCATCAACAAGGGTTTTGTAGTCTACATCATATGAGTGAGACGCCAATACTTTCGTTAAATAATATGTAGCAGCACCAGTGTACTTATTATGAATCCAAGCATCCGCGGACGTTTGATCAGATCTACATCCACTAAGCAATAGACCAGTTTGATTGACATCGCGTGTTACCGTTTGGAGTGAACGGGGACGAACAGCCAAGTTCAAGCCAATTCCACGATTTGTGATGTCCGCTGGCATTGCAATAAACTTTGGTCTATTTGGTGATTCACTAACTGTCCTTATGGAAGGTCTTAGTGGCTGATATTGGTTTGATTGGTCTAACATTGTTCCACTATGACAGCTATCAAGAAAGACTGTTAAGTTAACACCAGTTGGAACTTTGTCAAAAATTGCTTTGAGCATGTCATCTGTAATCATCTTATCTCTCCAATCTAAATCGATTGGACAAATAATTTCGTCCATGCCATCTGGTTCATAGTCCTGTACATCATACTTTTGATTGATTACTTGTGATCCATGTCCACTATAATGAAAGAATAGAACATCGCCAGGGCCAGCACCGTCTACCAACCATTCAAGTCTTTCAATAATATTTGCTGTTGTTGCAGAAGCGTCAGTTAACATTCTACGATTCTTTGGATCATCAAACCCAAAATGTTTGGTGATGATATCGCTTGTTGACATAACGTCGTTAACACATCCACGAAGTTCGTTTGATGTTCCTGGATAATTGATTCCAACCAATAGTGCTTTCTTCATAAACCACCTCCTTGTGATAGTAGTATTTATGAAAATAGGGCAATAAAAAAGGTGCCACTGGGACACCTTTTTTATTTCTTTATTAATGAATGAATTAATTATCGGCCATATATTTGCTATTAATCTCCAGGATATCGTATGGGCCAATTCCACCGTCCAATGAATATATAACATCTGCATCTTCGCGCGTGTTTACCAACGTGCCACGTGCTTGTGCATGTAGGGAGAACAAATCAAATAAAGTTGGTTTATTACCAAGATGCACAATTGCTTCCAATGTCTTTTCGATACTGGCGCGATGTGCATCTACAGTATTAAGATGGTAAAACGTTGTCGTAATACTCGGCAAGTCAACCCAAATAGCTTCTCGTGTAACAAGATCAAAAATGACAGGTACACAAGCAATTGTCGCGCTTGTCAAGTCAATCTTTTGTTGTACAGTCTTGGGATCGTAAATTTCATTACTGTTTGGTGCTTCACGAGTCATCCAACCAGCATAACACTTCTTGTGCTCACTAAATGTTGGGCCACGGTACACATTCACATTCATTGCGACATATCGAGCGCCATATTTGATCGCACTGGCAATATCAATATCAATGAACTCAGATGCGCCTTTTGGTGCACTTGTAATATCACCACTGTGGCACGCATTGTATGATGTCGAGCGCAAATTATAAAAACTAACACGCTCAATCATTTTGAATTGAACATTGTGGAAGGTCGCACTTAAATCAAGATCATCACCAACCCAATAAATAAAGAAACGAAGTGTCCCCTTCTCTCCGATTGGAAGATGTGTTCCACGAGCAACCTGAAACATGCTTGATGAAGCAGAGCGTTGCTGCGTCGGTAGTGGACATGCAAATAGATCAGGATCCACGTAAACCTTTCCTAATTTTGGAAGCTTGCTGAAACGAGCACGCAACTTGTCTGATATACCATCAATCAAAAGTGTTGTTACCTTGTAATCAAGTTTTGGTAATACTGATGAAACGATTGTTGCACGCTGAATACTTCCTTTTGGAAATACAACACGTTGCTTGACTTCATCATTACGAGTCGCGAAATGCCCCAACAGTTGCATCAGAATACGTGTTGGAACTTTATCCGCGACTGTTAAAAATGAGAACACAACCTTAAGGGGTGATTTGGTTGCAACTCGGATAAGATGATCAAGACGCCGAGCGAATTCACCAGGACGTGTTGACAACAATTTTGTTGCAGCGGAAAAATCCTTACGGTCGATTGCATTTTGCACGGAGCTTGCAAATGTTTCAATCTTTTGGTTTTCACGGACTTTCTTGGCGATATTATATACTCGCTTAGAATAATCTCCAACGTGAAGGTTGTGGAATAATTTATTCCACTTGTTCCTATGGCGCGCAATATCTTCTTCCGTAATTACTTCTGCGAGGATACTTACCAGCTTGCGACGAAGAGGACGAGGAAGTGATTTGAACTTTGTATTTGCAGCAAGTGAGACATCCCCACCCGACAAATAAGTCGCGATGCGAAGTATATCAGTAGCGGTTTTAATAAATCCAGAAATGTCGCGACGGCGCTCTAATAGTGTTCCTGCAACGAAACACATGTTTTCTTTGAACGGAATATTTGAAGGAATTTCCACGTTCATGGTGTCAATAAACCACTTGACGGTGTCCTTATCATCTTCTGATAAAGAATCATTTGATGTCACTAACTTAGTGAAAATGTTCTCGAATTGTTCTTCTGTGATCACGCCAATTTTGATGAAATCTGTGTGCTCAAACATCAGCTCGCGGGGAAGAGTTTTATAATCTGGTAACCAATGACCTGGTGAAAATACTCCAACAGACCAATAGTGGAGCATAGCGTTTACGTATAGTTCAAGAGCATCTGCTTCCATCACTTGTTGTGGGAAGTTAGGATACATTGGAACGTACTTCACATTCGCGCCTTTTAGGGCAGATAGTGCGTTAATGATGGTTTTACGGAACTCTGTTAGATCAGATAGCGATTGATGACAAAGCGCTGTCATCAATTCTTCGGAAGGAATAAAACCAAGTTTCATCATCTCAACGGAAATGCTTGCTGCTTCCGCATTCAGTGTACCAAAACGGGAAGGTGGCAAGACCACACCTTTTGCATACTTAATAGAGATGTATTCTTTGGTTTTGTTCTTGGAGTTCATGTCGCATCCTAGTTGGCAGAAAAGGAACTGGCGCCCCAAGAAGGGAGCGCCGTAGAATTTATTGTAGAGGTGAGTAAATGTGCTGATTCTTTATCAAAGTTAAGGTTAGAAGGAAGCGCCGTTCATAGCCTCTACAAGAAACAAGTATACACGGTTCTACCTAAGAGTCAACAGCCAGTTTAGGGTAATTTATTAGTGTGACTTTGGCTCGATTAACCTATAAATACATGAACGAATGTGAGGTGTGGCATGAAAGTTCATGAAATTCTAAATGAAGTATCAATCTTCGATGAAAATGTATTGAAGAAAACAGCTTGGAAAAGCTTTAGCGAGCTTAAAAAATGGTTAACTAGTAACGGATTTACGTTGCTTGGAGATGGATTTTACGCTAATGCATATGTCAAGTCTGGATTTAATAGAATTGTAAAGATATCCAGAAGACAAGATAAATGTTGGCTTAAATATATATCTTGGACACTGAAGCAAACTAAGAATCCCTACTTACCAAACATTCCGTGGGTTAAAACTTACGATGACGTGGCATCTGGGCAAAGATTCTTTGTTACTGTCATAGAAAAGCTAAAACCACTTGATGGTGGTGCCCTGGAAAAAATAGACGATCCAGTTGTACTTGCAACAATTGCAGTACGTACAACTGCAGGCTCCTCATATTGGCATACAATACTTTCGCGGTTAAGAGAACTTGGTGTGACGTTGTCAGACACCGGGAGTTACAGAGAACAACTTGAAAAATACTTAGAGTCTCATACCAACCACAAGTTCTATCGTACAGTTTCAAAAATTGAGAATTTAACCTTGAGTGGCTGCCATAAAGACATGCACTCTGAAAATATTATGTATCGGGTATCAACTAATTCATTAGTTATAACCGATCCTTTATCATAAGAGATACCATGAAACTTTCAGAAATTTTAACAGAAGCTACTATCTTCGACGAAAATGTATTGAAAAATACTGCGTGGAAAAATCCAAAAGAACTAGCAGTGTGGCTCAAGCAAAATGGATTTAAGCGCCTTGGTCAAGGTGCATTTGCTTCTGCATATGCAAAGTCAGGATCTAATCGTATTGTAAAAATATCGACTGCTGAAGACAATTGCTGGATCTCTTTTGCGACTTGGGCACTAAAGCAAACTAAGAATCCCTACTTACCAAATATTCCGTGGTTTAAGACTTACCAATCGAAAGGAAAGAAGGGACAAATACTAACGTTTTTTGTCACAATAGTTGAGAAATTAAAACCATTCAACGAAAGTATTGTTGATAAAATCGACGATCCTGTCGTTCTAGCCACCTTATACGTTCATACTGACGCCGGCGCCGAATATAGAACATCTATTGGACGGCGATTAAACCAACTTGGAGTTTTGGACAAACGGGATCTCATACCAGGAAAGCTATCACATCGAATTGATAAAGCTACTCAATATCTGAAAAATCATACTAACCACAAATTTCTTAAAACTATAATGCAAGTTGAAAAGATGACTACCAAAAATTGTTGGAATGATATGCACACTGGAAACTTTATGTACCGGCCAGCAACAAATACATTAGTTATAACTGACCCACTTGCTGGATTCTACGAGAGCTAATCATGAAAATTTATGAAATCTTAAATGAAGTATCAATCTTCGATG
>VFSW01001722.1_pt1 | contig 33308 bp, 31 predicted proteins | sample 5358111 | NCBI WGS metagenome assembly VFSW01 (sample SAMN11554181, study PRJNA540505) | mine drainage metagenome | isolation source: sediment from site ElyBrook_90M | place: USA: Ely Copper Mine, Vershire, VT | collected 2017
GGGGAATATCTTCGATTCTGCCGCCAGCACGTTTCGCCTGCACCGCGGGCCGATTTTCACCGACCTGCTGCTGGTGGATGAGATCAACCGCATGCCGCCGCGCACGCAGTCCGCGCTGCTGGAGTCCATGGAGGAACTGCAGGTGACCATTGACGGCACCAGTTATCCTCTTTCGCGGTCGTTCGCCGTCTTCGCCACGCAAAATCCGGTCGAATTCGAGGGGACCTATCCCTTGCCCGAGGCGCAGCTGGACCGGTTTCTCATGAAAATACGTCTGGGATATCCCGAGGCCGCGCAGGAATCGGAGATACTGGCGCGTTATCAGGGCGGGTTCGAGGCACGCGAGCTCGGCCGGGTGGGCATTGAGACGGTCCCCGACGAGGCGCTGCAGGCCGCGCGGGAGGAGACAGCGCGAGTCCGCGTGGAGCCGAAGCTGTTCGATTACATCGTCTCGATCATCCGCGCGACGCGCAATTCGCCGGCCGTGAGTCTGGGAGCCAGCCCCCGCGCAGCCATCGCGATGATGCTGGTCGCCAAGGCCATTGCCGCCACCGAAGGCCGCGACTTCCTGATCCCCGACGACGTGAAGAGCGCGGCGCCTCCGGTCCTGCGCCATCGCATTCTGCTCAAGCCCGAGGCGGACCTGGAAGGCATTGCGCCCGATCAGGTGGTCGCGGAAGTTCTCGCGGGTGTCGAGGTCCCGAAATAGCGCCTGTGAACCGACTGGTCCCTTCGAATATCGCCGCACGCGCCCAAAACGCTGACCGTCTGCCATTCGCATTCGGCCGGCGGTTCTTTCTACTTCTTTTCGCGGGGTTGGTCTGGATTGTGCCCGCGTGGCGCGAGCCGCGCTTCCTGTATGCCCTGGCCTTCTGGGATGTGATGGCGCTCGCGCTGTGGGGCTGGGACCTCAGCCGCCTGCCGAAGCCGCAACAACTCGACGTGCGCCGCCTGTGGAGCGGGCCGCTCGGCCTCGCTCAAAAGTCAAAAGTCACCATCGAGGTGCACAACTGGTCGCGCACATCCATCTTCGCGAGCATGCAGGATGCCGCGCCGGAAACTTTTTCCCGCGAGCTGCCCAGCGGCGCTCTGGCCGTCGCCGCGGGGGCTTCGGCCAGATCCGAATACCCCATCGAGCCCCGGCCGCGCGGGGACGCGCGATTCGGCGACGTTTGGCTGCGCTATCGCAGCCCGCTGTACCTGGCCGAGCGATGGGCGCGAGCGCCGCTGGGGCAGAGCGTCCGCGTTTATCCGAACCTGGAAGAAGCGCAGCGGATGCGCATCTACCTGATTCGCAGCCGCCAGATTGAACTTGAAAAGCGGCTCAAGCGCCAGCGCGGACAAGGAAGAGAGTTCGAAAGCTTGCGGGAGTATCGCGCCGGCGATGAACTCCGCGATATCTCCTGGAGCGTCACCGCCCGCCGCGGCAAACTGATCACCAAGGTCTATCAAACGGAGCGGAGCCAGACGGTGTGGGTCGTGCTGGATGCAGGCCGGCTCCTGCGCGCCCGCGTCAACGGGCTGACGAAGCTCGACTACACGGTGAATGCGGCGCTGAGCCTCGCGCAGGTGGCGTTTTATTCCGGCGACCGCGTGGGCCTGATCGCCTACGGCCGCAAGCCGCAACAGCGCGTGGGACCGGGCCGCGGTGTGCCGCATCTGCGCGTGCTCCTGGAAAGCCTCGCGCAGGTCCGCGCCGAGCCATTCGAGGCGGACCATTTGCTCGCGGCGGAACTCCTGCTATCGCAGCAGAGCCGGCGCGGCTTGATCGTCTGGCTCACGGACCTGGCCGAAACGGCGGCCACGCCCGAGGTGATCGAATGCGCCGCGACGATGGCCACGCGCCACCTCGTCGTCCTGGGAATCATCGGCCAGCCGGAACTGCGCCGTCTGGTAGCGGCCACCCCGGAAGATGCCGGCGCGATGTACCACTACACCGCCGCGCTGGAAATCGTGCAGCGGCGCGACCTGCTGTTGCGGAGGCTGCGGCAGCAAGGCGCATTGACGCTGGAGGTGGATCCGGCAGGGCTCTCCACCGCCCTGGTGAATCAGTATCTCGAGGTAAAAGAACGCAGCTTGCTGTAGCTATCCGGCCGATGCCGCGGGTTTCGGCGCGTCGCCGGGCGCGTGCGCGACCGCCGGCCCCGGCTGAAAATTTTTTCTCATCACGAACAGCAGGAGCAAAGCAAAAAGCCCGGCGGCCAGCGTGTACTTCCACTTGGACGGCAGGTCGGTGGGTGACACAAATCCCTCCACGGTCCCTGCGACGACGAGCAGAGGAATAATGCCCAGCGCGAGCCGCACCGCGCGGCCTCCTTCCAGCACCAGCGAAGCGCGCCGCGGCAGCGAGCCGGGAAACAGCAGGCCCTTGGCCAGCAGCAGTCCGCCGCCGCCGGCGATGAAGATGGCCGGCAACTCCAGGACGCCATGCGGCGCCACGAAACTCATCAGCTGATCGGCCATTCCCGCCTGCCAGCACGCCCCGATCACCACGCCCATCAGCAGGCCGTTGAATGCCAGCATCCAAACGGTGCCGATCCCCGCCGTAATGCCGAGGGCAAAGGTGGTAAAGGAAACGGTCAGGTTGTTGGTCATGATGGCGCTGGAAGCCAGGGGCTTCACCGAGACGACCGAGTGCGTCCACATCTGGCGTTTTTCGATGGTTTCCATCATTCCGCTGCCGAGAAAGTAACGCTGAAATCCGGGGTCAAAGATCGCCGTCATGAGCCCCGCTGCGGTCATGGCGAAGAAGATGGCGCACGCGGTGAGCGTGTATGGCAGGGTTTCGTGGAAGATTTGCGGGAACGTATCGCGGTAGAAGGGGATGATGCCGCCCGCTCGCACGCGCCGCCCCATGTAGATGCGGTTGTGGGCGCGGCCCAGAAGCTGGTTCAAGTAGTGCGCCAGATTCCGGCTGGAGGGATCTTCGCGGATGGTCGCTAAATCCGAGGCGGTCTGGCGGTACAATACCGCGAGCTCTTGCAGTTCGAGATGACTCAGGGCGCGAATGCCGCCGTTGCCGGAGCGCACGAGAAGCTCATCGATGCGCGTCCAATACGGCCGTCGCTTCCGCAGCCAGCTCGTGGAGATCATCGATGCCCTCGGCCGATAAGCTTACCATCGAAACTCCCGAGCAGACCTCTCTCGAGTTCCCTCTTGCCGGAATCGGCAGCCGCTTCCTGGCGGTGGCCATCGACACACTTCTGCAAACCGCGGCCTTTGTCGTGCTGGCCACATTGGGCGGGCTGATCGCCTACGCCGGCCTGCTCAAGGACGTGGGGAAACAATGGGCGATCGCCATCCTGTTGCTTGTTTTATTCCTGGTGCAACTGGGCTATTTCTCGTTTTTTGAAGCCGCGTGGAATGGCCAGACGCCGGGAAAGCGCTGGACCGATCTGCGCGTGATGAGGGATTCCGGCCAGCCCATCAGCGTCCAGGACGCCATTTTGCGGAACCTGCTGCGTATCGTGGACTCGCTCCCCACCCTTTACGCCGCGGGAATCATCACCATCCTGATCAGCCCACAGAACAAGCGTATTGGCGATTATGTCGCGGGCACGGTCGTCGTTCATGAAAAGCCTCTGCAAGGGGCCGCGGCGGTGTGGGCAACATCGGCGGCGCAACCCCTGGCGGCCGGCCGTTTGCCGGTACTCACCGTCGAGGAACTTCATCTCGTCGAAACGTTCCTCGAACGCCGGGGGAGCTTCGAACCGGGCGTTCGCTGGTCGATGGCCCGCCAGATTGCCCAACGCTTGGGCGAGCGATGGTCCGTACCGCCCGAGGCCCGCCCCGATGCCGAAAAGTTTCTCGAGGCGCTCGCCGAACAGCGCCGCAACACCGCACGGTTCCGATGACCCCTCGGGGGCCCCTTGACCGCCTGACGCCGTAGAAAATCGCACTGCAACATTCAATTGGAGTACAGTTCCCGCGATTTCTGCCGATAACTCAGTTGTGCCGGTCTGGGCCGGCGGGAGAGCCATGGATGACATGCGGCGCAGCGCGCGGATTGCAAAGGAGATAGCCATCCTCCTGCTTGCAACCGACGCGAGCGGAAAGGTCTACTCCGAACAAACTAAAACGGTCTCTCTGAGCCTCCATGGCGCCGGAATTCTGTCGCGGCACAGTTTCGCTCCCGAGGAAATCCTCACGATCCGCACGCTCGACCCGTGCAAGGAAGCTGAAATTCGGGTGATCGGCCAAGTCGTCCGCGGGCCAGACGGCTACGTCTACGGGGTCGCCTTTACCGACCCCCAGCTCGATTTCTGGCAGATCGGCTTCCCTGCTCCGAACGGCGAACCGGAATCGGCGAAAATCATCCTGGAATGCCGCATTTGTCACGACCATCAGATTCTGAAACCCAACGAAATCGAAAGCGACGCCTGCCACATCAACGGGAGCAGTCTGCGTCATTGCGAAGTCTGCGGTGTCACGACCAACTGGAAACGGGCCGATCCAAATGCCGATCCTGCACTCAGCCCGCGGTGGATGCCCGCACCCGTTCGGTCCCTGGCCTCCCAGTCGGCGTACGATGATTCCACTGCAGCCGACATCACGTCGCACCTTGTTGCCCCGATCCCGGAATTGGCCGCCGCTCTAACGGCTCTGGCGGACGCCCCCCTGCCGCAGGCTCGGTCCCACCGCTCGACTCCCGCATCGAATCGCCGGCACAGCAAAAGGGTAGGCGTCAGATTCACGGCCTGCGTGCGCCACGCTGATTCCGGCGACGACGTGGTCGAGTGCAGTGATGTTTCCAAAGGCGGCCTGAGATTCCGCAGCCGCAAACACTACAGGGTCCACTCTCTCATCGAAGTCGCGGTCCCTTATTCGCCCGGCCAGACGCCCATCTTCCTCCCCGCCTCGATCAGGCACGTGGAGAAGCTCCCCGGCGACGACTTCTATTGCTACGGCGCGGCATACGCCAAAGCCCACTGACATTTCCCCCGGGCCCTGAACGGCGCCGCCCGACTTGCTCGCCCGCGGCTACTCCCTGGCATTGAGGCTTGCCCGCGGAACTGGCGCTTGCCTCTCTATCGATACACGCCGTATTCCTTGCCCGCACGGATCAGCGCGTGCAGATTCTCCGCGCGGCCATCATCAATCGGCGCACCTGTCGAAAGAATGTATCCGCCATCCTGCCCGACATCGTTGATCAGGCTCTTGACATGCGCCGTGACCTCGTCCGGTGTGCCGGCGATCATCATGGACACGGGCACGTTGCCGCCAAAGCACGCCCACCCTCCCAAATGCTTCTTCACTTCGCGCAGATCCGTCCGGTCGAATATCCACATGGTCTTGCCGGCGGGGATATCGGGATCGTGAATGAGATCGAGCCGCTGGTTGTAGCTGCCCTCCACAAACATGTAGGGAGTCACGCCCTCCGCGATCAGTCCTAGGATGACGGCCTTCAGCGTGGGCCAATAGAAGGTCTGAAAATTCTTTCGGGACATGAAGGCGTCCGCGCCCTTGTGGAGCGGCATCATGACGACGGGGCAGCCGGAAGCGCTGGCCGACCGCACTCCGGTCTCAATCTCGATGGGCACAAACTTTTCCGCAGCCGCCAGCACTTTTTCGGGCTGGCGGAAGATATCCAACATGATCGCGCGCGTGCCGCGCATCGTGTCGCCGATGCAATCGAACGGCGCCTTGGCGAAGCCACCGATCATTCCCGGCAGACCCAGGGTACCCGCCAGTCTCCGGTTGATGGCGGTGGCCGCCTGCACCCATTGGGAGGCGGCCTTGCCGGCCTCCAGGAGGCGCTGGCCGGTTTCCTGCATCTCCGCCAAGCCAAAGGGAATGGCGAACATGGCGGCCGAGGGTATCTCGAGAATGTCGGTCAGAGGAGCCATCATTTTCCACGGGTTCAGCGCGCCGAAGATGCGCGGCAGATAGCTGCGCATGAAGTAATCGGAGGGATTATTGAGAAAATGATCGTACTCATCCCCCTTCATGTACTCGGCTTCGACGCATTGATAGGGCCGATTGGCCGGCACACCATGCCCAGGCCAGTGGTAGAGCTTGTAGTCCAGGATTTCCAGGATCTTGCCCAAACCGAACAGCAGCGTGCCTCCCATGATATCCGGCTGAAAATCCTCATGGTATTTCTGGAGGGAGTCGCCGAGCTTTTTGTGATCGTACATGGCGTCCTGGAGCGTGATTCCGGCATACACAAACGGGTAAGCGCCCGCCATGGGACAGACGGGAACGCGCTCGGGCTTGCGGAGCTGGATGGCATCCACCAGCATCTGCACCCGCCTTTGATACCCCTGCTCGGCTTCCGGACCGGCAAATCGGATTCCTTCCGGAGACTTCCATCGTCGCACCCGTTCCTGAAATTTCTGTTCGGGCGTCAACTCCTGCTGCTGGATCTGCATGATTCCGCTCCTACCCACAACTTGGCCGGCACGGATGCTGATTCGTGCCGCTAGCCTGACGCCCGCCGCGGGTCTTCAATTATGAATTTACTGGGTCGCTCGATACGCAAGGCGGGAGTTTACCACCGGCGGAAACCGCGGTAACCAACAAACGCGCATGGCCGTGAACCCGCGCGGCACGCCGAGGCCAGTCGAGAGAGGGTCTCGCGGGCGCTCGCCTGCCGCGCCCGCAGGGCACGCACCTGATTGTTAGAACGTGAACTTCCCCGAAATCTGCAACTGCCGGGCGTTGAACATCGTTCTCGGCGTCCCTAAAAGAGGATTCGGGAAGGGAGCGCCACCATTGTTGGCGGGACAAGACGGGGGGGAGTTCCCTTGAATCGCCAGCGAGGCAGCGTCCTTGTAGTGTTTGGGAACCGGTCCGCAGAAGTCGATCGTCCCACCTCCGTAGACCGACGTCACTTCATCCACGTTGGGCCGGTTGAAGACGTTGAACGCATCGAATGCCAGCAGGAGACCGAGGTTCTCTTTGATGTGAATCATTCGGGATACGCGTAGGTCGGTGTCATAGAGGCCGTCACCTCGATAGGAATTCCGCGGTGACAATCCGACGCGATCGGTGACGGGGTTCGTGTCGCCATTGACGTCGTTGCCCACAAAGATCGTGAACGGCCGCCCCGACTGCAGCGTGACGATCCCGCTCAATTCAAAGTTCCGCAGGAAGCTCTTCTGGGGGGTGTCGGCCGTGAAGTTGGCGATGAATCGATGGCGAACATCCTGCACCGAGTCGGCCCTCTCCAAGGCGCGGTTGTATTGGTCCTGCGGGGTGCTCACGAACGTCGTAAACGTGCCGTCGTCCTCCGTATGGGAGAGTGTGTAATTCGCACCGAATCGAAGATACGGCCCGATACGGTCGGTCACCGATAGCGAACCGCCGTGGTACACCGACACGCCCGAGTCATCCAGGTAATACATCAGTCCGGCATTCGTGAAGAGCGGGCCGCTGAACGCGTCCTTCCCATCGGGAAGTTTGTTGCCTACCAACGAGGGGTTGACGGCGGAAGCAGAGGGACAGAACGTGGCGCCCGACGGGACCCAGTTAGGATAGGCAGGGGCCGCCGGGAATCCCGCCGGCGGGCACACGTTCAGGTTCATCGGCCGAACCTGCTTGTGCGAGCCGACGAAAAGATATCCGGCGCTGACCACGAGACTGTTCCCAATCTGCTCGTCAATCTGCAGGCTGGCCTGCTCCGAATAGGGGATCCGAGCGTTGCGGTCCCACCCGCCGCCGCTATTCGTCACTAACGTGCCTGCGGGGCCCGTGTTGAAGTTGGGCGGCGTCTGGCCCGTGAGAATGAGCGTCTTTGCGGCAGCCCAGGGCGTCGGTGGCGTCGAGCCGTCGGGGTACTTGAATCCCAAAAGTACCGGCGTGGCAGGCAACTGGTTCAGCGCATACCCCGCCGTCGTGCTGTTGTTGATGCGCACGAAGGGCTGCGGTGCGCCCGGAATGACGACCTCGCGCTGCGGGTACGTCGTGAAAAAAAACGTCGTGTTGTAGTGGTCGTCAAAGATCCCAAAGCCTGCGCGGACCACGGTGTGCTTGGTGGGGGAATAAGCCAGGCCGATCCTGGGCTGCCAGCCCCGGAAATCGTGGTTAATGAATTGCGTCAAGCCGGGCTCAAAATCCCAGCGCAAGCCGTAATTCAGAGTCAGCTTGGGAGTGAGCCGCCACTGGTCCTGCGCGAAAAATCCCACATAGCTGTGGTTGATGGGGGCGTAATAATCCTGCGGATTCACGTACCCATTCGGCCATTGGTTGACGCCACCTACGGGCGTGGGCGGGATCACCGGGGGCAGGCTGCCCGGCACGACCGGCCCCGTTCCCAGGGGCGCGCCCCAGAACACGATCGGCACACCATTGAGAGGCTGATCGTTGGGATTAACGCCGGTGTTGCTGGCGGGGAGAAAGGGATAACTGGACGTCGGACATGGCCCGTTATGCTGGAGGTCCTGAAGGGTTTCGGGAATTACAGCCGTCGGATTTACAAAGCGGGCAAAATCCGCCAAGCACAACATTCCCGGCAGAATGATCCGCATCGGCGTGAATCCGGGCCAGATCACAAAATCCCAGACGTGATTGAAGTCAGCGCCGACTTTCAAGTAGTGGTTCCCTTTCACCCACGAGAGGCTGTCCGACATCTGCACGCGGCTTTCGTTGGTGGCATCGAACGTCCCGAAGTTGTGCCCAAACAGCAGCGTGTTGGGAATATCCAGGTTGGGCTGGCCCGTGACAGCCGGAAAGTTATAGTGGCGCCGCGCGTATTGCACCAGCGCGGTGTTCACCAGACTCGGCTTCAGCACCGAACTCAGCGTGCCCGAGAGCGATTGATCGCGCAGGAAGGTGTTGTGTCCGCTGCTCGGGGCTCCGATCCCGCCTCCATCCAGAGTGTCACCCACCAGCACGTTCAAATCCCGCTCGTCCACAATCAAGTAGCGAATCCCCAGCCGGTTATTGCTGTTGATTTGGTGGTCGAGTTTGACGAACCCATTATCATGATCGAATGTTTTCAAGCCGCCCAGGATCTCCGGGGGTAGATTCATGGCCGCTTTGGCCTGATTGATGAGCGCCAGATTATTGACCAGGGTGGTTGGGTACGTCGGCGACTCCGCAAACCGCTGGCCCTCGTAGTTGGCGAAGAAAAATGTCTTGTCCTTCTTGATCGGTCCGCCGAGCGTAGCTCCGTATTGGGTTCGGTGATAGGCGTCGAACTGCGGCAACGTGAGGAGGGTTCGCGCGTTGGCCCAGGCGTTGTTGTGGTACACGTAGATCGAACCGTGATAATCATTGGTGCCGGACTTGGTCACCACGTTGACGATTCCGCCCAGCGCCCGCCCATATTCGGCTCCGTAACCGTTGTTCACCACGCGAAACTCGCTGACCGCCTCCTGAGAAGGCGTGGCGCGCTGCGATCCCGTGGCCATATTAATGAAGTCCGCGCCATCCACGGTCAGCGCATTGCTGAGATCGCGCATCCCGCCGAAGGAAATCCGGGTGGTCTCCGTCTCCGTGAACGTGGACTGAATGCTCGTCCGGCCGGTCGCCACACCCGGCGTCAGCAGCGCGAAGTCCACGAAGTTGCGGCGGCTTGTGGGTAATTCCTGAATTTGAGCCGTGTCGATCACCTGGCTGATTTCCGTGCGCGTGGGTTCCACGGTGGGCGCCTGGCCAGTCACCTCGATCTTCTCCTCCCTTGCCGCCACGCGGAGCGTCACGTCGCTCGTGGCCGTCTGGCCCACCCTCAAGGTAATTCCCGTCTCCACGTATTTGCCCAGGCCGGGGTACTCCACGGTCATCTCATACTGGCCGGGGGGCAGGTTGGGTACGAGGTAAAAGCCCGCTTCGTTGGACGCAGCCGTGTAGCGCAGATTGGTATTCAATTCGCGCAGCGTAATCGAGGCTTTTACAATGGCGCGCCCGCTTTCGTCCTGCACGGTCCCGTTCAGCTGGGCGAAGCTGACGGTCGCTTGCGCGAAAACGCGTGGTGCTGCACACAACCCGAGCACGACAACCAGGCAAAGTGCCAACGCTGAACGCAATCTCATGGCCCCCCCATTTTTGTGGCCGAAATCCCAATCTGGCCACACCCCTCGATTCCCATGCTCCAGTCTTACTTGAGCCACCAGCGCCAGATGGTTCTGCTTCCACAACCGGCTGGCCCGGTTTCCCGAAAACGAACAGATACCGCTACTTACCCTTACGGCCGGGAGCATGGTTGCGCTTCCCAAAACTGTCCAATACATGTTTGGTTAAATCTTCATACCTATTTGGTATAGCCAGAAGTAACTTCCGACGTCATGCCGACATTTCACCAACGATCAGGCAGCGGGAGAAGAAACTCTTGGAAGGTGATACCTGGCAGGTATAGGATACGCAACAATGGAACTACGCCATATCCGCTATTTTATTGCCGTCGCGGACTTGCTCAATTTCACCAAGGCCGCGCAACAACTCCATATTGCCCAACCGCCCCTGAGCCGCCAGATTCGTCAATTGGAGGACGAACTCGGTGTGGAGCTTTTCGCGCGCAACAAGAGGCGCATCCAACTGACCCGCGCCGGGCGCATCTTCCTCGAGGAAGCCCGGAAACTGGCCGTGCAGGCGGAACATGCGCGGGAGGCGGCGCAACGCGCTCAACAAGGCGCGCTGAAACTCCTCCGCATCGGCATTGGCGCGGGGCTGTCGCGAGCGATCGGCAACGTGGTCGTGGAACACCACCGGCACTTCCCGGATATCGACATCGAGTGCAAGGACATTTTTTCCAGCCCGCAGAACGAAGCCCTCCGCAGCGGTGAGATTGATGTCGGCTTCCTGCGCCCGCCGGTGGATCAGGTGAACCTGAATTGCGAATTGCTGTTCGAGGAGCACTTCGTGGTCATCATGCCGAAGTCGCACCGCCTGGCCCGGCGCGGAACCTTGAAGCTGGCGGACATCGCCGATGAACCCTTGGTCATTTTCGATCGCAAACGTTCCACCGGCCTCTATGACAAAGTGCTGGGGTTATACAGCAGCCGGGGTCTCACGGCGCCGGCGGCCATGATCCATGTCGAGGCCCATGAAGAGGCCGGGGCGATTACCCTGGCCTCTGGCAAGGGAATTTTTATCGGTGCGGCCGCCATCGTCAAGCTCAATCGTTCCCTGGCCAGCACGGAACTGGCTCTGGCGGAACTCGATGAGCCGGACGCGAAGATCGAGGTCTACATCGCCTGGCGCAGGGATGAAACGTGTCCCGCCGTGCTCGCTTTCCTGGATTCGGTCCGCCACGTCTTCCGCGCCGCCGAAAACCCGCGCAAAGGTTTCGCCTGATCGTGCGCCGGCTCCGGCGCCGGCGCACCGGCGCACCGGACTAGATTCCCTCCCCAACTCGCGACCCGCTACGTCCGCTGCATCCTCGCTTGACAGAAAAATGAACCGGGCATAGCATCCGCTCATATTTTTAGGCTGGGCTGGCTGCACACTGAATTCATCCCGCAGCCTCCGGCTCGCCGCTGCTTCCAGGCCGCGGCAGATCCTACTACCTGGACTTAAAACCGCCTCGCGGAAAAGGCTTTCGCGCGGGCGGATTTTCAGGTCACAGCGCCAATTTACACAGGAGGTTGTGCGCCATGGGTAGGATCACAGCGTTTCTGTACGGCGTAGTAGTGTACGTCGTTTTCTTCGTGACGTTCCTCTATGCCGTCGGCTTTGTCGGCAACGTTTTCGTTCCTAAATCCATCGACTCGGGCACCGGCGATTTCTCACTCGGCGCGCTGGGCATCAACGCGCTGCTGCTCGGGCTTTTCGCCATCCAGCACAGCGTGATGGCCCGCCAATGGTTCAAGCGCGCCTGGACCAAGGTCGTACCCCAACCCGTCGAACGCAGCACCTACGTGCTGATGGCCAGCCTATGCCTGATCTTGCTCTACTGGCAGTGGCGGGCCATGACCGGCATCGTCTGGAATGTGCAGAACCCTTACGGCCAGGGCATCCTCCTGGGGCTATTTGGGGTGGGATGGCTGATGGTGCTGGCAAGCACGTTCTTGATAAACCACTTCGATCTGTTCGGCGTGCGCCAGGTCTTCCTCTATCTGCGCGGCCGGCCCTATACGCCCGTCACTCTCAAGGAACCCGCCCTCTACAAATATGTCCGCCATCCAATCTACCTGGGCTTCCTGCTTGCTTTCTGGTCTACACCGCGGATGACCCAGGGCCACCTGCTGTTCGCCGTTGGGACGACCGGCTACATCCTGCTGGCCATTCAACTGGAAGAGCACGATTTAGTCACGTTCTTCGGCGATGCGTATACAGAGTACCGTCGGCGCACATCGATGCTGATCCCGTTCCCGAAGAAGCCGAGTTAACTGGACCTTGTAATCCGCCGGTTCCCCTGCTACACTTTATACCGTACTGGATTGGTGCTATATACACAGCAGGGGGAATCGCCAGTGGTAAGGCTCGGCAAGCTCACCGACTACGGCTTAGTTCTGATGACGTGCATGGCGCGCGGCACTGGGGAATCCCTGCGCACGGCGCGGGACCTGGCGCGCGAGTCCCGCTTGCCCGTTTCCACCGTCAGCAAGCTGCTGAAACAGCTCCTGCAGAGCGGGCTGCTCACGTCCCATCGCGGCACCAAGGGCGGCTACGTCCTCGCCCGGGCGCCCCGGCAGATCTCGGTGGTTGAAATCATCTCCGCCATCGAGGGACCCATGGCGCTCACCGAGTGCAGCACGGACGTCACGGGACTGTGCAGCCTCGAGCGCCGCTGTCCCATCAAGACCAATCAGCAAATTATCAATCAGGCCGTGCTGGGGGTGCTCGACAAGATTACCCTCTCCGATTTGATCGCACCCCTGCAGCTGACGTCGCTCACCGACGCGCGCGGCAGAATCGTGCCCCTGACGGCCTCCGGGAGAATCCAATGAGCTCCAATACCGACGCCATTCGCGACCTCGCGCAGCAGGAATACAAGTGGGGCTTTGTCACCAACGTCAGCGAAGACCGCATCCCCAAAGGCCTGAGCGAAGACGTCATCCGGGTGATTTCCGCAAAGAAGCGCGAGCCGGCGTTCATGCTCGACTGGCGCCTGAAGGCTTATCGCCACTGGGAAACGCTCGAACAATCGCAGGCCGAGCCCAAGTGGGCCAACGTCCACTACAGCCCCATCGACTATCAGGACATGATCTATTACGCCGCGCCCAAGCAGAAGCCGAACCTCCAGAGCCTGGATGACGTGGACCCCGAAATTCTGCGCACCTATGAAAAGCTCGGCATCCCGCTTCAGGAGCAGAAGATGCTGGCGGGCGTTGCCGTCGACGCCGTATTCGACAGCGTCTCGGTCGGCACCACGTTCAAGGCCAAGCTGGCCGAAGCGGGCGTCATTTTCTGCTCGTTCTCCGAGGCCGTGGAGAAGCACCCGGAGCTGGTGCGGAAGTATCTCGGCACGGTTGTCCCGTACACCGATAATTTTTTCGCCACGCTGAACTCCGCCGTCTTCAGCGACGGGTCGTTCGTTTACGTGCCCAAGGGCGTTCGCTGCCCGATGGAGCTTTCCACCTATTTCCGCATCAACGCCGCCGAGACAGGCCAGTTCGAGCGCACGCTGATCATCGCCGACGAAGGCGCTTCGGTGAGCTATCTGGAGGGCTGCACCGCGCCCATCCGCGACGAAAACCAGCTGCACGCCGCCGTGGTCGAACTGATCGCGCTCGACGATGCGCAGATCAAGTATTCCACCGTGCAGAACTGGTATCCCGGCGACAAAAACGGCAAGGGCGGAATCTACAATTTCGTCACCAAGCGCGGGGCGTGCCGCGGCAAGAACTCCAAGATTTCCTGGACGCAGGTGGAAACCGGTTCGGCCATCACCTGGAAATATCCCAGCTGCATCCTGCAGGGCGACAACTCGGTGGGCGAATTCTACTCCGTGGCCCTCACCAACAATTACCAGCAGGCCGATACCGGCACGAAGATGATCCATATCGGCAAGAACACGCGCAGCACCATCATCGCCAAGGGCATCTCCGCCGGACATGGCCAGAACACCTATCGCGGCCAGGTCAAGATCCTGAAGGATGCCACAGGCGCGCGCAATTACACCCAGTGCGATTCCCTGCTGATCGGCGAGCAGTGCGGCGCGCACACGTTTCCTTACATCGAGGTCAAGAACGCCACGGCGCGCATGGAGCACGAGGCGTCCACGTCGAAGATCGGCGAGGACCAGCTGTTCTATCTCCGCCAGCGCGGACTGAAAACCGAAGACGCCGTCTCCATGATCGTCAACGGCTTCTGCAAGCGCGTCTTCCTGGAGTTGCCCATGGAGTTCGCCGTCGAAGCGCAGAAACTGCTGAGCGTGAGTCTCGAGGGCAGCGTCGGATAAGGATTTAGGAACACCGCCGGCCCGGCCCGGCGCATCAGCGATAGCGGCCAAGGCGCTAGAAGGAAAATGGAAATGAGCTTGCTTGAAATCAAGAACCTGCGGGTGACGGTGGATGGCCACGAAATCCTCAAGGGCCTCAACCTCCAGATGGATGCGGGCGAAGTCCACTCGATCATGGGGCCCAACGGCTCCGGAAAGAGCACTCTGGCGCAAGTGCTGGCCCGCCGCGAAACTTACACGATCACGGGCGGCCAGGTGCTGTTCAACGGCAAGGACCTGCTGGCGATGAAGCCGGAGGAGGCCGCCTGCGAGGGCGTTTTCCTCGCGTTCCAATATCCGGTCGAAATTCCCGGGATTGGCAACGCCTACTTTCTCCGCTCGGCGCTCAACGCCATCCGCAAGTACCGCGGGCAGGAAGAAATGGACGCCATGGATTTTCTTCCCGTGCTTCGCGAGAAGATGAAGCTGCTGGAGATGGATGAAAAGTACCTGAACCGCTCCGTCAACGAAGGCTTTTCCGGCGGCGAAAAGAAGCGCAACGAAATCTTGCAAATGGCCATGATCGAGCCGAAACTCGCCATTCTCGACGAGACCGATTCGGGCCTGGATATTGACGCGCTGCGCATCGTGGCCGCGGGCGTCAACGCCATGCGCAGCCCGGAGCGCGCTATTCTGGTCGTCACGCACTATCAGCGGCTGCTGCACTATATCGTTCCGGATCGCGTCCACGTGCTGGTGGATGGGCGCATCGAGCGCTCGGGCGGACCCGAACTCGCGCTCCAGCTCGAAGAGACGGGCTACGCCGCCATCGAAGCCGCCGCGCGCAGCGCCAGCCCGGCCTGATCGACCGGTAAACATTTTTCGATAAAGGAAACATTCACGTGGCAACGGCAACCCAGGCAATCCAAATTTACGCTGAAAGCTTCCGCGGATTCGAGCAGTCCGCGGCCGGCCACGACTTGTCGTGGCTGCGCAAGCTGCGCCAGACCGGCTTTGCGCGTTTCGGCGAGACCGGGTTTCCCACCTCGCGCGACGAAGACTGGCGCTTCACCAGCCTCGCGGCCATCGCCCAGATTCCTTTTCGGCTGGCGCGGAGGGGCCATGGGCTGCTCTCCAGCAACCAGATCGAGCCCTTCCGGATTCCCGGCGCCGCCTGCCAACTTGTTTTTGTCGACGGGCTCTTTGCACCGGAGCTTTCGTCTTCGGGCAAGTTGCCCGAAGGCGTCGAAGTGGCCAGCCTCGCGGCGCACATTGCGCGCGATCCCGGAGCGATTGAGCCCCATCTCGGCCGCTACCTCGACTTGCAGCGCGATCCGTTCTGCGCGTTGAACGCCGCGTTCCTGGAAGATGGCGCGTACGTGCGCATCCGCAAGGGCGTGGTGCTGGGCGAGCCCATCCATCTGCTGTTTGTCTCCGCCGGGCACGGCACGCCGACCGTATGCCATCCGCGCAATCTGATCGTCGCGGAAGAAACCAGCCAGGCCACGATTCTCGAGGAATACGTTTCGACGGGGAGCGGCGCGACGCTGTGTAACACGGCGACCGAGCTTGTCGCCGGCGACCACGCCGTGGTGTCGCACTACATGGTCGAACGCGAGCACGCCCAGGCGTTCAACATCTCGACGCTCCGCATCCAGCAAGGCCGGAGCTCCAACGTCAGCTCGCACTCGGTGCTGGCGGGGGGCGCGCTGGTCCGCAACAACGTCCATCCGGTTTTGGCCGGCGAAGGCGGCGAGTGCCTGATCAACGGCTTGTTCATCGGCGGCGGCCGGCAGCACCTGGATAATTACATGCTGGTCGAGCACGCCGCCCCGCACTGCGACAGCCGCCAGTTTTACAACGGGATTCTCGGCGGCCACGCCCACGGCGTCTTCCACGGCCGCATCATCGTGCACAAGGACGCGCAGAAAACCGACGCCCGGCAAACCAACCGCAACCTGCTGCTTTCCGACACCGCGCAAATTGACACCAAGCCGCAGCTCGAGATTTACGCCGACGACGTGAAGTGCACGCACGGAGCCACCATCGGGCAGATCGACGAGGAGGCGCTGTTCTACCTGCGCTCCCGCGGCATTGACCTGGCCTCGGCTCGCCGCGTTCTATTGCTCGCCTTCGCCAGCGAATGCCTCGACCGCATGAAGCCGGGCCCGGTGCGCGCGCACATCGAGAAACTGATTCATGTCTTTCTGGCGCACACCGCCCACGTCTCGCACGATGTTCCGCCGGCTCCGCAAGAGGCCTTGCTGGGAGAGCGGCGATGACCTCGGCAGCCAACAAACTGCGGGCTGCGCCACCGGCGGGACACGCGCTGGACGTCGAAAAGATTCGCGCCGACTTCCCGATCCTGCATCAACAGGTTCATGGCAAGCCGCTCGTCTATCTGGATAACGCCGCGACTTCCCAGAAGCCGCGCGCCGTGATTGACGCCATCTCCCGCTACTACGAGCGCGACAACGCCAATATCCATCGCGGCGTTCACTCCCTTTCCGAACGCGCCACGGAAGCCTACGAGGCGGCGCGGCGCGCCGCGCAGGGCTTCCTCGGCGCGGCCCTGCCCAGCGAAATTATTTTCGTCCGCGGCGCCACCGAGGCCATCAATCTGGTGGCCCAGACGTTTGGACGCGCCCGCGTGGGAGCCGGCGACGAAGTGATCGTCACCACGATGGAGCATCACTCGAATATCGTGCCGTGGCAGATGCTGTGCGGCGAAAAGGGCGCGAAGCTCCGGGTCGCCCCGATCAGCGATCGCGGCGAGCTCGATCTCGATCACTTCCAGAAGCTGCTCGGACCCAAGACCCGCCTGGTGGCCCTCACGCACGTTTCCAATGCGCTCGGCACGATCAATCCGGTCCAGGAAATCGTCCGCTTGGCGCATGAACGCGGCGTCCCGGTCCTGGTGGATGGTGCTCAGGCCGTGCCTCACCTCAAAGTGGACGTTCGGGACCTCGGCTGCGACTTCTACGCCTTCTCGGGCCACAAAGTCTATGGGCCCACGGGAATCGGCGTGCTCTACGGCAAATCCGAGCTGCTGGAGGCCATGCCTCCCTATCAGGGCGGCGGCGACATGATCAGTTCGGTCACATTCGAGAAGACCACCTACAACAAGGTGCCGTTCAAATTCGAGGCGGGCACGCCAGACGTTGCCGGCGCCATCGGACTGGGCGCGGCCCTGGCGTACGTCAACAGCCTCGGCATCGAGCAGATCGGGGCGCACGAGCACGCGCTGCTGGCCTACGCCACCGAAGCGGTATCCGCGATTCCCGGCGTGCGCGTGATCGGCACGGCCCGGCACAAGGCCGGCGTGCTCTCCTTTCTGCTCGACGACATCCACCCGCACGACATCGGGACCATTCTCGACCAGGAAGGGATTGCCATCCGCACCGGCCATCACTGCTCCGAACCGGTAATGCACCGCTTCGGCATACCCGCCACGGCGCTCGCGTCGTTCGCCGTGTACAACACGTTCCAGGAAGTGGATGGGCTGGTTCGAGGTATCGAGAAGGTGCGGGAGGTATTCGCCTGATGGCCGACCTCCGCGAACTATACCAGGAAGTGATTTTGGAGCACAGCAAGACGCCGCGAAACTTTCGCGCGCTGCCGGCGGCCGATCGCAAGGCCGAGGGCTACAACCCGCTGTGCGGCGACCGCTTCACCATCTACGTCGCCATGGACGGCGATGCGATTCGCGACGTGAGTTTCGAGGGCGCGGGCTGCGCCATCTCGAAGGCGTCCGCCTCCATGATGACCCAGATCGTGAAGGGCAAGACGCGCGCGGAAGCCGAGCAGATGTTCCAGCGTTTCCACAATCTCGTCACCGGGCAGCCCGCCTCCGGCGCGGACGCGCCCGCACTGGGGAAACTGGAAGTGTTTTCCGGCGTTTCGGAATTTCCGCTGCGCGTCAAATGCGCCACGCTGGCATGGCACACGCTGCGCGCGGCGCTCGAAGGAAAACAGGAGGCCGTTTCGACCGAGTGACGCGCGGCGCGCCAAACCGCAGGCACACGAGAACGGATCAATGACCTATGCTCGCCAATGAACCCATTACGTTAAGCCGGGATTGCAGCGTGATCGAGGTTCCCGGTGGCGTCCGCCGCATTGTTCCCGCGGGCACGGGCGTGAGAATCATCCAATCTCTCGGCGGCAGCTACACCGTGTGGTGCGAGGGCGCCATGGTGCGCATTGACGCCAAGGATGCCGACGTCCTGGGCCTGAAGCCTCCGCCGGAAGCGGAACCGCCGGCCAACGGCGACTTCGACGAAAAGATGGTCTGGGACCAGTTGAAGCAGGTCTACGATCCCGAGATTCCCGTCAACGTCGCCGACCTCGGCCTGATCTACTCCTGCGTGAACGAACCTCTCGCCGGAGGCGGCCGCCGCATCGACGTCAAGATGGCGATGACCGCTCCGGGCTGCGGCATGGCCGACGTCCTCAAGGCCGACGTGGAAGGCAAGCTCGCGCGCCTGCCCACCGTGAAGGAAGTGCACGTCGAAGTGGTGTTCGAGCCGCCGTGGGATCCGAGCCGCATGTCGCAAGCGGCGCGGCTGCAACTCGGGTTTGATCTGTAATCCGCAGCCCGTGCGGCACGCTGCACCGGAGCGGCGGCATCACTCGCGCTCCGCGATGATCTGCCGCGCCCCATTCAGGACCGTTCCGCCGTCTTCCACGCCGTCCGCGATACGTTCCAGCGACAACTCGAGAGAATTCATTTCGCCCGGATCCAGGACACGCTTGGCGTACTCGTCGTCGCGCCATGTGCGCAGATTCATCAGGTGCAGCTCGGCCATCCGGCGCGCCGGCTTCTCCAGAACCCGCTTTTCGCTCTCCACCAGCCGCCAACCGCTGTTCGCAAAACACGCTTCCAGCACCCTTCCGACGTATAACATCTGGCCGTAGTGGCTCTGCATCTGGCGGACGAGTTCGTAGTAGCGGCGCAAGGCAGGATGCTCCGACTGGAGCGATTCAGTCTCGTGCACGAACAGCCGCGCGCCCTGCTCCGCCGCGCTCGCCCACACTCCCAGCACGCGGCCCGGCGAAGTCACGTGCGTCAGCAAAAACCGGCACAACATCGCGTCCGCCGCCGGCACGGGAAACGGCGCGCGGACGACATCGTGAAGCTGAAATTCCAAGCCCGCGCCGCGGTCCTGCCGCGCCTCGGCAATGTAGCGTTCCGAGGCGTCCAGCCCCACCGTGCGCTCCGGGTTCAGCGTCTGTTGCAACAGCCGCGTGGACCAGCCGGGACCGCAGCCGAGGTCCAGCGCCAATCGTGGCGCCTGCGTTCCGCCACGCAGGAGCAAATCGCGCGTCTCGGGCTCGTGCAATTCGGCGAGCCGCCGCAACCGCGCGCTGGCGCGGTCGCTGTCTCCAAATGTGTAGTTCTCTTTCGTCATTTCACGCCATCGCCCGCGAGGCATCGCCAGATCGCTGAACGGTGCGTTCCGCAAGGAGGGTGGACCGACGCGAATGCCGGCCCAGGGGCTTACGCGGCGGAATCACGCGCGGTCAGTTGTCTCCGCTCCGGACCGGCTCCGGACTCGCCACACGGATGCTCTCGGCCGCCGCACCATTGCTCGAACGGCGCGCCACGATTGTCCGCGAACCACTCCAAACCAGTTGCAGACCGGCAAAGATCGCGATCGCGGCAATGACGAACTTCAATTTCCGCGCCGGCACGCGGCGGGCCAGCAGACAACCCGCGATCACCCCGGGCACGCCCCCCGCAAGCAGTTGCATCAATACGGGACTGCTGATGGACCCAAATCTCCAATGGAACGCGCTGCCGATCACGGCGAGCACCAGCCCGAATAGCAGGTCCGTGCCCACCACTTCCGCGGCCGTCATTTCCGAATAGTTCAGCAGGAGCACGGTTCCCAGAGCGCCCGCGCCCGCCGAGGAAAATCCGGACTCCATCCCGATCGGGAGAGCCAGCCACGGGAGCCATCGAGAATTCTTCTTTGCAAAGCCATGATTCTGCACCCGGGGAACGAACGTGACCGCCGACGAAGCGGTGAGTAAGGTGCCCAGCAGGATCACCACCGTGGGGCTGCCCGCGTCATTGCTCACCAGCCGGAGAATGTAGGTGCCGATCAGCAGGCCGGGGACCGCGCCCAGCACCAGAAGCCACAAATAACGTCCGTGGATGTGCTTGCCCGCCAGATAGAATGGCGCCGCGATCAGCCGCAGGATACCCGCAAACACGAAGGCCGTCCCCACGGCCGTCCCCGGCATCACTCCGACGATCAGGACAAGCGCGGGCACCGTGAAGCTGCCCCCGCCAATGCCCGTCAGCCCCACCGCCAGCGCGATCACAAATCCGATGAGAGCGTTCACCCCTCGGCCCGTTTCGAGGACGTATGGATCCCGCACTCGAGCTTGTTCCCGCCCCATCGTCCCGATCGCGGGTCCGCGCCGGCGGCGGGGATGGCGGTGCAAGGTTCGCAGCCGATGCTGCGGTACCCAGCATCATAGAGCGGCAGCGAATCGATTTTGTGGCAGGCGGTGTACTCCCATATCTGTCCCCAGGTCCACGCGGCCAGAGGACTCACCTTCAGCAGCACTTTCCCGCTGGGCAGCACATGGTGTTCCACCACCTTCAGATTCTTTCGCGTGGGCGATTGCTCGCGGCGCAGCCCCGTGAACCAGACATCGAATTGTTCCAGCGCGCCGAACAACGGCTCCACCTTCCGCAATTGGCAGCAGCGTCCCGGGTCGGTGCGGTTGAGAATGCCGAATTGCGCCTCCTGCTCGGCCACCGTCTGCTTCGCCGCGAGGTTCTGGACGTTTAAATTCCAAGACTGGGCCATGCGGTCCCGATACGCGTACGTTTCGGCGAAGTGATACCCCGTGTCGAGGAAGAGCACCGGAATCTTCGGCTGGCGCTGCCGCAGCAGGTCCAGCACGATCATGTCCTCCGCCTGAAAGCTGCAGGTGATGCACGCAGCTCCCTTGGTTTCCGCGAGCACGCGATCGATCACGCCCTCCGCGGAAAGCGATTCAAACTGGTCGGCGAGCGCCGGCTGGCTCATGGCGTTCCCTTTTGCGAATCCGGTTGTTTGTCACGCCATTTGCGCAACACGCTGACGATGCGGTTCACGGCTTCTTCATCGGTGTCATCCTGGATGCGCACGGCAAAAAACGATTCCGGACCGAAGATCGCGCGCACCACCTGTTTCTGGTTGGTGCCGTCATCGGCCGGACAGAAGACCGTGACCAACCCGGACAGGCGGAAGGCCTTGGCGACCGTCACCAGCTCGTGCGCCAGAAAATCGGTGGGCCCGGCCAGTTGCACGTGCCAGCCTTCATCGAACAGCCTCCGCTCGACCAGTTCGGCCACGTGCGGCCGGCCCATCACCCAGATCGCCGCGGAGGGATGCCCGAAGCGCAGCAGCCGTTCCTCTTTTACAATGCGCGGCTGACCGGCGTGCCCGGAGGACGTCCGCGAAGCGTGGCTGTGCGAAATCGCTCGCTCGATGATCCCTGCGCCCACCGTGGCATTGGAGTGCGGATCAATCACGATGAAACTTCCCGTCGTGCGGTTGGCCCGGTACGGATCGAAGAACAGCGGGAGCGTCGTCTTCACGTCTACGGCGGCGATATCGTTCATTTCCAGCCGCGTCGCCGCGGCGTGCTCCAGCGTATTGATGTCCACGCGGTAGCGAATCTGGCTCACGCGGCCGCGCACCGTCCGCGTGGTGTGTTTCAGCAGATAAATTTTATGCGGGTCCAGCGGCTCCGGATGCATCCACACCAGCATGGCTTGAAATTCCGTGCCGATGGACGGATGCTGTTCCTCGCCCGCCAGCATGTCACCGCGGCTGATATCGATTTCGTCCTCCAGCGTGACGGTAATCGAATTCCCCGGGCCGGCCGTCTCCAGTTCGTCTTCGAACGTGACGATCGACTGCACCTTCGTTTTGACGCCCGAAGGCAGCGCCACCACGCTCATCCCCGGACGGAGTTCCCCCGAAGCGACCCGGCCCGCAAACCCGCGGAAACTCGCGTCCGGCCGCACCACGTACTGCACCGGAAAGCGCAGCGGGCTGGAAATCGCGCCATCGCCGATCGGCACGCTCTCGAGAAACTCCAGCAACGGCGGGCCCTCGAACCACGGCATGCGCTTGCTGCGCCGCACCACGTTGTCCCCCTCCAGCGCGCTCACAGGCACGGCGTACACTTCGCCGATGCCCAGCTGGTTCGCGAAGGCGCGAAATTCCGCCGTGATGCGCTCAAAAACCTCCTGCGAAAAGCCCACCAGGTCCATCTTGTTGACCGCCGCCACGATGTGCTCGACTCCCAGCAGGTGGGCGATGTAAGCGTGGCGGCGCGATTGCCGCAACACGCCCTTGGTGGCGTCGATCAGCACCACGGCGGCATCCGCCGTCGAGGCTCCCGTCGCCATGTTGCGCGTGTACTGCTCGTGCCCCGGCGTGTCGGCGATGATGAATTTCCTGCGGGGGCTCGCAAAATACCGGTAGGCCACGTCAATCGTGATGCCTTGCTCGCGCTCGGCGCGCAGCCCGTCGGTCAGCAGGGAGAAATCGATGGGGCCGCTGGACCGGTTGACCTTGCTCTTGCGCACCGACGCCAACTGGTCTTCGAAGATCGCCTGGCTGTCGTAGAGAAGCCGCCCGATCAGCGTCGACTTGCCGTCATCAACGCTTCCGGCGGTGCTGAATCGCAGCAGCCCCGCCGCGGGCAAGGGCAATTTCGCGCCGTCCGTCGATGCGGCGGCCGTCTTGGGCTCTGCGCTCGACATTAGAAGTATCCCTCGCGTTTTTTTATTTCCATCGAGCCTTCTTCATCATGATCGATGGCGCGGTTCTCTCGCTCCGAGCGCCGGAACGACACCATTTCCTCAATAATTTTTGGTACCGTATCCGCTTCCGAGCGGATCGCGCCGGTGCAAGGCACGCACCCGAGCGACCTCATCCGGCACTTCACGCTCTGCGCCTTCTCCCCGGGAAGAAGCCGCACGCCCGTCTGCAGCAGCAGAACTGAATTGCCCCGGACCACGGCTTCCCGCTCTTTGGCGAAGTAGAGCGGCACAATCGGAATCTTCTCCGCGTGGATGTACAGCCACACATCCATCTCCGTCCAGTTCGACAGCGGAAACACGCGGATACTTTCCCCCTTGTGATGCCGCGCGTTGTACAGGCTCCAGAGCTCCGGACGCTGGTTTTTCGGGTCCCATTGTCCGAGCGAGTCGCGGAAGGAATAGACGCGCTCCTTGGCGCGGGATTTTTCCTCGTCGCGGCGCGCGCCCCCGAACGCCGCGTCAAACCCGCCCGCCGCCAGCGCGTCCAGCAGCGATCGCGTCTTCAGCAGCCCGCAGCATTTCTGCGTGCCCAGCGCGTACGGGTTGGCGCCCTCGTCCAGGGCCTTCTGGTTCTTGTGCACGATCAGTTCGGCGCCCACGTGCTGCGCGTACCAGTCGCGAAATTCGATCATTTCCGGAAACTTGTAGCTGGTATCCACGTGCAGCAGGGGAAATGGGATCTTCCCGGGGTAGAACGCTTTCTGCGCCAGGCGCAGCATGACGGAGGAATCCTTGCCGATCGAATAGAGCATCACCGGGTGGGCAAATTCCGCGGCCGCCTCGCGCAGAATGAACAGGCTCTCGGCTTCCAGCATCTTCAGGTGATCGAATCGGTCGCTTATTTCCATCGCATGGTCATCCATCATCAGATCGCTCAAAACCATAAAAAAACCCGCCTCCCGGATTCTCTCCGAGGGCGGGTTGAACTCAAGTCCAGTTTAATTGCTAACTTAGCTTAAGAACCCAGGCGCCCCGGATACACACATGTGCGTCGTCTTACAACAAAGACAACACGCGTTAGGGAGCCAGAGCATAGCGAATGCTAAATTTACCGCCATAAACCCGGCCTGTCAATGGAAAAGTAACTCCACCTCAGACAGGCAGTCAGCTAACTCACGACAACAATGGTAGATGCGGGCGTGCGCATCCACGGGCAAGCATGGTGGAACTGGGGGATACAACGCACGGGCACGCCTTGCCGCTCCCGAAATGCCCGCCGCTTCCCCACCGGCCCGCTCCGCGCTCTATGCGTTGACTAGATGGCTCGCGCCGTACCGACTGCGGGTGATGCCACCGTCCGGCTCACGGCCGAAGCAATGGCCCGAATCTCCTTCATCAGTTGGGCGAACTGATCGGGATAGAGTGACTGCGCGCCGTCGGAGAGCGCCCGCTCCGGATCAGGATGCACCTCGATGATGAGCCCGTCGGCTCCCGCCGCCACCGCCGCGCGCGCCATCGGCGCAACTTTGTCCCGCCGCCCGGTACCATGCGAGGGGTCGGCCATCACCGGCAGGTGCGACAGGCTCTTGATCACGGGGATGGCCGCGATGTCCAGCGTATTGCGCAGATACGTATCGAACGTGCGGATGCCTCGCTCGCACAGGATCACCTTGTAGTTTCCGCCGGCCATGATGTATTCGGCGCACAGCAGCAGTTCCTCGATCGTGGCGGACATCCCGCGCTTCAGGAGCACGGGCTTGTCGATCTCGCCGAGTCCCCGGAGCAGGTGATAGTTCTGCATGTTGCGCGCGCCCACCTGCAGCACGTCCACGTAGGGCAGCATGATTTCGATCTGCGACGGGTCCATCACCTCGGTGACGACGAGCAGACCGTTCTTGTCGGCCGCGTCGCGCAGCAGCTTCAGCCCCGCCTCGCCCATCCCCTGGAAGCTGTAGGGCGAGGTGCGCGGCTTGAACGCGCCGCCGCGCAGCAGCTTTGCCCCGGCCTTGGCCACGCGCGCGGCGATGTCCGCGATCTGCTCGGCCGATTCCACCGCGCACGGCCCGGCCGCCACGACGATTTCCGTTCCTCCGATCGTGACTCCCTTGCCCAGGTCCAGCACGGTGCCCTCGGGCCGGCAGCTTCGCGCCGCCAGCTTGAAGGGGTGCGAAATGGGCACAATCTCCTCGACGCCCGGCGCCGAGCGCAGCGCCTCAAGTTCGCTCCGATGCCGCTCACTCTTCCCCACGACTCCGATCACGGTTCTCTCCTCCCCGCGGATCACGTGCGCCTGATAACCGCATTCCTTGATGCGCTCCACGACGTGATTGATTTGTTCTTCGGTTGCAGTGCCAAGCATGTTGACGATCATTTTCGAGTCCTCGCAACTCTCTATGGTTTTGTACCGCCTATTATCGCCGCGGATGGGTACGACCCCAGAATCCGCAAATCCACCACCAGCTTTTCCAACTCCGCCAGCGCCGCCGCCACCTCGGGATCGCGCCGCGACGCTTGCAGGTCCAGATAAAATCGCCACTGCCACGGACTCCCGTGCACCGGGCGGCTTTCGATCTTCAGCAGATTCAAGTTCCGCCGCGCGAACGGTTCCAGCGCGTGATACAGCGCGCCCGGCCGGTTATCGAGCTGAAAAACCAGCGAAAGCTTGTCCGCATTTTCCGGGACGGCCGGTGACGCGGAAAGCAGCAGGAACCGCGTGTAATTCTCGGGATTATCCTCGAGATGCTCGCGCAGGATCGCGCCGCCATGGATCTCCGCGGCCCGCCGCCCCGCGATCGCCGCCCGCGTCCGGTCTGCTGCGCGCACCACGTCCCGCACGCTCCCGGCCGTGTCTTCAGTCGCGATCCTCTTCAGCCGCGGACGCGCGCTGAAGAACCGCTCGCACTGCGCCAGCGCCACCGGATGCGATTCCACCACGGCGATCCCGTCGAACGCCGCTCCCGGCACGCCGATCAAATTGTGGACGATCGGAATAATGACCTCCCCGATGATGTTCAGCCGGCTCTCGACCAGCAAATCGAACGACCGGTGGATCGATCCCGCCAGGCTGTTCTCGATGGGCGCCAGAATATAATCCGCCACGCCGTCGTGAATCGCGCTGAACGCCGCCTCGAACGTCGGGCGCGGCACCAGCGTGATCTCCTCGCCCAGAAGTTTCACAGCCGCCTCTTCGCTGAAGGCGCCGCGCTCCCCCTGAAAGGCCACCCGCGCGTTTTTCTCAACGATCATGCACGTCCCGCTTTTCCTTGCTCCGGGCGCGACGCCCCTTGCTTCCCTTCCGCCGGCCCGGGCGCCCCGCATCCGTGGAGTTCCTGCAAGCGAATCGATTCGGCCAAAATCAATTGATAGACCCTGTCCACGGCCTCGCCGTCGAGCGGCCCGGGATTCAATTCCTTCATGCGCGACAGGATCTCCTGCTCGCGCACCGGAGCGCGGAGCGTGACCCCTTCCTCCTGCTTCATTCTTCCCACTTCCAGCGCCAGCTCGGCCCGCAGGTTCAGCAAGTGGAGCAGCGCCGTATCAATTGCATCGATTTTCCTTCGCCAGTCGGTAATCTTCATAGGGTCCGCCATGCCTCCTCGGCATCCCGCATCCCATCCGTTTCACAAGGCCCAGACAACAAAAAAGCCGCGTCCTCGTCTGGAGGTTCGCGGCCGGTGTTCGAAACTTTGTGCGGCTTCTAGTTGCTGATTGCTTCCGCGCGCGTCTCGCCGGCCCGCTTCCCCCAATAGAAGAAGCGGTACGTAAAGGCGAAACTCACTGCGTACGTCGTCATGGCGCGGTCTCGAAGTTCCTTGCGATTCCCTCGGTCAGCGTAATCGAAAGCCGAATATACAGGTTGCGCCGCGTTGCGTCAAGCAGTTCCTGCCGGCGTTGCCAATCATCAAAAGGCCGCTATCCGCCGTAGGAGCGCTGCTTGCTGCGCCGTGCGGAGCTGCGGAACCAGCGGAAAGCAGATCACGACACGGTGTGACCACGATCACTGTCTTTCCCACCGCGCGGGAGTACAAAGTAAGTGCCGGTGAGAGGTCGAGGCAATAGCGCGCGGAGGAGAACATGACGGCCCGGCAAGCGCAGCCGGGACCGCTACTGATCTCGCCGAGCTCCTCCGGGAGCGATACGGAAAAACCGCTTGCCATGCCTCTTCCTCGCCGGATTGTATTACGCACGAAACGCACAACGCAGCGATCACACCCCGGCTTTTTCCCCGCTCGTATAACTTCACTGGAATCCTATATGCCCGCGCCACTGAGGTGCCGCGCTATCGCGGCGCTTGACTGACTTCCCGGGCGCGGACCACGAACCGGTTGGGGGCCGACCCCACAAAATCGAACGGGAAACAGGTGATCAGCGTCAGCTCGCGCACGCCCGACGATTGCAGGACTTCCACGCTGCTGGGCGGAACCACCAGCATCCAGTCCACCTGATAGCGCACGACGCGCGACGCCGTTTCGAACGTAATCTCATCCCCCGGACGAACCCCTCGCAATGGACGAAACAGCGTGTCGCGGTGACCCGCCAGCGCGGCGTTGCCGTCCTCACCGGGCAAAGTGGTTTCAGGCAGGTGCCCGACGGCGCGCCCCAGAATCTGGGGCGAGTCTCCTTGCACCACCATCACGCGCAGCCCCAGGCGGGGAATCTGCAGCCGCCCCAGCGTGCTGCCCTCCGGAGGAGGTTCCGCGACGCGGGGCTCCGCGCTCGGGGGCGTGGCTTCGAATGTGCGCTCGTGAGCCGCTTGATAGGTTCGCGCGGATTCGATCGCATACGCCGCATATCCCACGGCGACCATTCCGATCAGCAGCAGCACGCCCGATGCCGTGCGAAGAGCGCATGCCACCATCCCGCGCGTTTCGTTTTCGGAATTTGGGTGATTCATGGCGCTTCCCCTCCCGGTGCGCCGGACGCGCCGCGTTCGGCTGGGCGCGAGTATCCCATCCTGGTTCGGACGAGCCACCGCCCTCCCCCGGGCGCCGTGATCTTCACCGCGATCTTCCGGAATGAGGTGTCGCCGGCCCACCCTTCGGGGCCATAGCCGCGCGTGTACTGTTCGCGCAGGTCCGCGGCGATCGGTTTGGAAATGTCCGCCACAGATTCCACCGAGTGCGGAAAGAACGCGAGACCGCCGGTGTCCTTCGCCAGGCGCCGGAGCAGGCCCGGATTTTCTTCTTCGTGGGACTCGCCCACCAGGCCGATCGCGTAGATGACCACTTGCGATTGCCGGGCCAGAGTCAGAACCTCCGAATACTTGTGCTTGCTCGCGTCGTCTCCGCCGTCGCTCACGATCACCAGCGCCTTCTTGTTCAGCGTCCCCAACTGCAGATGGCGAAGCCCTTCCACGATCGCGTCGTACAGGGCCGTTTGTCCGGCGGCGCTGGCGGCCGCCACGGCATTGTCCAGCGCCTGCGCATCGCTGGTGAACGGCTTTCCATCCAGCGACGGCAGCGAAACGTCATCGCTGAAATTCACCACGAACATTTCGTCCTGGGTATTGCTGGTGTGGGCCAACTCGTACACCGCGGCGGCCACCTGCGGGAGCTTGCGCAGCATGCTCCCGCTGTGGTCAACGATCAGGCCGGCCGTAATGGGAGTATCGGTATTCTGAAAGAAAGCGATCTTTTGCGCCTTCCCATTTTCGTAGATGCGAAAATCATTTTGCGTCAGGCCGCGAACGCAATTCCCGCTCCGATCGGTCACCCGCACGGGGACCACCACTGCTTCGGCCGTGACGGATATTTTCGCTTGCGGGGCTACCGCGAAAGCCCCGAGGGACGAACACAAACCTCCGGGCCGCGCCGTGAACGCGCACGCTGCGAAAAAGGCGGCGACGACGCTAACGCGTCCCCGCCGCCCCATGTGGCGTAATCGCTGCATGACAATCACCGCTGGTTCCGGGGCGCCGCCACCCGCAGTCTTCGCACCATATCCGCGGCGCCCATCTGGCGAACGGTCAAGAAAACCGTCTTGCCACGAGCCTCAGACCGATGGCCATTCCCATCGCCGCCAAACCGAACAACGCGATCGAGGGCATCGAGCTGGCCGTCTTCGGCAATTCCTCCTCCACGGGAGCCGGGGTCGGAGTGACTTCCGCCACCTCGCGGCTCGGAGTCGTCTCGACGGCCTGCTCCACCGGAACTTCCTTCGAATCCGGCGTCACGGCGACCAGAGGAACAGTTGCATACGTCTGTTCGGTGGGTTCCACCGTTTCTGCCGGCACTACTTCATGCGTTTCCACGGCCAACTCCACCGCACGGGTCTTGGGATACACAAACTCGTGCCCGAAGTTCTCGCCCGGATAGAACCACGCGCGAAGCGCCACGGGCTTCCCCGCCGGTCGCTCGTGGAATTCCATCACCGTTTCGCCCGCGGGTTCCAGGCGATAGTCGTAGATGCACATCACGGTTGTGATCAGCTGGGTAGCGTCTTCATTCCAGATCTGTACGACATTCCGCGCCCCGGCCAAGGGATGCACGCGGAACCGATAACTTCCCGCCGCGAGAATCGTGCCGGGGACTTCCACGGGATGGCTGAACGTGACCTTTGTGTCTTTGTCGAATCTCTGCGCTTGGGCCGGCACGGCAATCATGCCGGCGAGCACAACGATCGTGAGAACAACCAGAGCTATCCTTAGAATCTTCATCGCCGTTTCCTCCTGCGCCGGACTGGAATGCTCGGCTGGGCGGATGAAAGTCCATCTCGCACGCCTCGCTGTGTCAGTCGTAGTCCGACCCTTTTTCCAGTTCCATTCTCCGCGCGCCTCCCGAATCACGCGGTGAGCGCGGTCACGTTTCCGGGTGACGGCCGTCACGGGCGCTTCGCGCCGCAGGATTACAAATCCTGATGGCATGGAACCTCATTTTGGATTGGCGTGCTCTGCCACGGTCTCTCTACAGTGGGGGTATGGATACACATGCCTATTTCGAGTTGAGTGAACATCACGAGATTGATGTCTTGCACGAAATCGGCGAGCGCATCGCGGCGGCCGATCCCTTTCAGACGATTCTGAAACTCGTGGTGGACTTTGTTTCCACCGCCGTGAAGTGTGATTCCTGTTTCGTCTACGTGATGGAAGGAAACGAGCTGATTCTGCGGGCCTCAAAAAATCCACACGCCGAAGTCGTGGACCGCCTGAAGCTGCGGATGGGCCAGGGCATCACCGGCTGGGTGGCCGAGCACAAAAAGCCCGTGGCCATCGCCCACGGCGCCGCGCTCGACCCGCGCTTCCAGTCGTTCCAGGACCTGCCCGAGGACCGCTTCGAGGCCTTTCTGTCCGTGCCCGTCCTGTGCCGCGATAATCTGGTCTGGGTCATCAACGTGCAGCACCGCGAGGCGCACGCGCACAGCCCCCACGAAATCCGCCTCATCTCGACCGTCGGCTTTCTCGTCGGCCCCGAGATCGAACTGGCGCGCATCGAAGCCCGAAGATCCACTTCTTCCGAACTCCCCGAGGCGCGCCTCGTGGTTGAAACCGCCAAAGGAATTCTGCGCCACAACCTGCGCATCGATGACGCCGAGGCGGCGCACATCCTGCAGTCCGAAAGCCGCGAGCGGCACAAGTCGATGAAGGACGTCGCCGAATCAATTTTGCTCGCCGACGAAATCGCCCGCACTCACGCGCACGGAAGTTCTTCCTAGCCGCCGCGCTTCCCTGCCCTTCTTCAGTGCTGCGCTGTCGTTTCGCTCAAGAAGCGGAGGACTCGTTGTTCGTACTCGGCGGGAGAATGGCCGAGAGCGGAGGCGTGCTGCGCCCCGTCCACAATCCACAACTCTTTGGGCCCGCTCGCAGCGCGGTATATTTGCTCGGCATGGCGGCAAGGGATCGTGTGGTCGCGCGTGCCGCAGATCAGCAGCACCGGAAAAGGACGCGCCGCGACCGCTTTTTCCGGAGAGACTTCGTCGATATCAAACCCGCCTTCCCTGGCGGCCTCCCCCATCGCAAAAATCGCGGCCGGGCGAAAAAGTGTCTTGCCGAGCCACGGGCTGAAATGCAATCCCGCGTAGTCATAGCTGACTTCCCGAAGACTGGCGAACGGGTCTTCGGCGATCACGGATTCGATCTGCGGGTCCACGGCGGCCGATTGCAGCGCAATGGCGGCGCCCATGGAAACACCCAGGGCGCGAAGATGGCGCACATGTTCAGTGGCGGCCAGCGCCGTCGTCACTGCCAATGTGTCGTACCGCTCTTTCCAGCCATACGTGGCGATGTCGCCGTCGCTTTCGCCCTGCGCGCGGGAATCCATCATCACGACGCTGTAACCGTGGCGCAGGAGCATCTCAGCGTGTCCCAACATGCCGGTGCGATTATCCGACACGCCATGGAACAGCACCACCCAGTCGCCACTTGCCTGCGGAGGACGGACCTTCCAGCCGCGTAGCAACATTCCGTCGGAAGCTCGAACCACGAAATCCTCTTTTATGGCTCCCGTTCGCACGAGCATCTCGCCGGTCTGTCTCGATCGCTCGGGATTCAACCTCATCGGATGGAGAATACTCGGGCCGATGGCGCGGCCTAGAAGCCCAGCGCCAACCGGAGCTACTGCCAGCAGCGCGATCACGGCATAGCCAATTCGCCGCATGGGAACCTCTGAATGTTGTTACGAGATTGGGACGCCCAATGTTCCTTCATGGAATGAATCGCGCCGCAGATTCCGCTGCGGTTACGGCTTGGTGTGTTCGCGGAGCATGGGGATGGGCCTGGCGGGCACGCCGTTGGTGGTGTACGGCTGGTTCTCGATCATCTGGGTGAGCTCGGCCTGGTGGGCGGTGGTGGGAACGAACTTCCATTCGGTCGAGGGATTGTACTGATCCTTCTGGATGGCCACGAAATAAAGCGCTCCCGACCTGAAGCGAACATTCAGGAGCGGCGCATCGCCCTGGTCCTTGTGCGTGCCGGGCGCAAGATTTCCTTCCTTGTCGAGAATGATGTCGAAATTATTCAACGTGCCGGTGAGCGCGCCGCCCTGTTCCTTCAGGATGAGGATGGCGAACACCTCGCCCTGAAAACTGGCTTTCCACGTGCCCGTGAACATTTTGAGGTCGGGCGTCCTTTCCGCCGGCGGCCGGGCTTGCTTCGCGGCGGACACCGCGCGGGGGGCGGCGGCTGCGCCGGCCAACGCGAACAGGAGCGCGCCGCCGAGCAGAACGATTGCTGTTGCGAGTGCGGATGCGATTGTCCAGCGGCTGCGGCGAGTCTGTTTCATCATGGATGTCTCCCCCATACGCATGTCACGAACCGGTCGAGGCGTAATGCCGCGAGCCGAAATTCCACAGGGCGATGGCAAGCGCCAGAAACACGGCCGCCACCACGGGCACGAACGCAGTATATTCCGGCGCTACCGTGCGGCCGAGCAGCCGCGCGCTCGGGTAGAACGAAGCCAGCCCGAACGGAATGACCCAGCAGAGAAAAAACTGCACCGCGCCGCTATAGATGGAGAGCGGATAGCGGCCGAAGGCGATGGCGTTCCACACCGGGGGATGGATGCCGATGCGGTCCTCGAACCAGAACGAAACCGTGGTCAGGATCAGGAAGACCGAAAGGTAGATCACGGCCGCGCAGATGGCGAAAAAGATGAGCAGCGCCACTCTGCCCGGCGTCCACGCCAGATGCAGGCGGTGCGCCGCCCATCCCATGCAATACAGGCCCGTGGCCACTTCCTGCAGCGCTTCGATGCGAAAGCTCTGGAACAACACCTGAAAGAGCGATGAGACCGGACGCAGGAGGACGCGGTCGAATTTCCCCTCGATGATGTAGTCGTTGCCGAAATCATAGAGGTTCAGGCTGAGCACGTTGAACAGGCCATAGGGAAGCAAGGAGAATCCGTAGAGGAACAGCACCTCCTCGAAGCGCCACCCGGCCAGTTGCGGCACTTTCTGAAACAGCACAACGACGAAGGCGAGCGCGAACAGCGTGGCGGCGAAGCTGGTGGCGAGGCTGATGAAAAAATCCCCGCGATAGCTCACGCGCACCTTGGCGTACTGCATGAAATACTCGGCCAGGAGCATGGCGTGCCGCCCGGCAGAGGTGACCGCCGCGGAGAGGCCGGACTTTTCTTTTGCAGGTTGCACGTTCATCCGCCGTGGATGGTGATATTGCGCAGCGAGTGGTGCCACCACAGCCGCGCCGCCCAGAGCAGGGCCACCACCCAGAACCACTGGATCGCCAGCATGCGCAGCGCCTGCGCGCCCGCGAGCTTGCCGAGATAGATTTGCAGCGGCGTGGAAGCGATATGCTCGAACGGCAGCCACGCCAGCACCTTT
>VFSW01001723.1_pt1 | contig 33294 bp, 30 predicted proteins | sample 5358111 | NCBI WGS metagenome assembly VFSW01 (sample SAMN11554181, study PRJNA540505) | mine drainage metagenome | isolation source: sediment from site ElyBrook_90M | place: USA: Ely Copper Mine, Vershire, VT | collected 2017
GGCGGTCGTCTCGGTCACGGCCCTGCGCGACGCGCAGGACGCCATCATCGGCTATTTGCTGATCGGCACGGACAACACCGCGCGCAAGCAGGTCGAAGCGGAGCAGAAGAAGCTCGACCAGCGCCTGCGCGATCAGCAGTTCTACACGCGCTCGCTCATCGAATCCAACATCGACGCGATCATCACGACCGATCCGGCGGGCATCATCACGGACGTCAACAAGCAGATGGAGGCGTTGACCGGCTGCACGCGAGATGAGCTGATCGGCGCCCCATTCAAGAACAACTTCACCGATCCGGAGCGCGCCGAGGCGGGCATCCACCTGGTGTTGGGCGAGAAGAAGATCACCAACTACGAGCTCACTGCGCGCGCTCGCGACGGAAAGGAGACCGTCGTCTCCTACAACGCGACGACCTTCTACGATCGGGACAGGAAGCTGCAGGGCGTGTTCGCGGCGGCGCGCGACGTCACGGAGCGTAAGCGCCTGGATCAGGTGCTCAAGGACAACAACGTCGAGCTGGAAGGGGCTAAATTCGCGGCCGAGAAAGCCAATCTCGCGAAATCGGATTTCCTTTCCAGCATGAGCCACGAACTTCGCAGCCCGCTCAACGCGATCCTGGGGTTCGCGCAGCTGATGGAGTCCACCGCGCCGCTGCCGTCGGACTCGCAGAAGGAAAGCATCGGTCAAATACTGAAGGCCGGGTGGCACCTGCTCACCTTGATCAATGAAGTCCTCGATTTGGCGGTCGTCGAGTCCGGGAAGATGTCGCTCTCGCCGGAACCGGTTGCCCTGGCCGAGGTGATATCGGAGTGCCAGGCCATGATGGAGCCGCAGGCGAAGAAGCACGGCATCCGCATGATCTTTCCCCAGCTCGACCTTCCGCATTATGTCACCGCGGACCGCACGCGGCTGAAGCAGATTCTGATTAACCTGCTTTCCAACGCGATCAAGTACAACAGCAAGAACGGGACGGTCGAGGTGACATGCGCGGCCGCGAAGCGGGGGCGCATCCGCATCAGCATCAAGGACAGCGGGGCGGGTCTTTCTCCGGACAAGATGTCCCAGCTCTTTCAGCCGTTCAACCGCTTGGGTCAGGAGAGCAGCGGCGAGGAAGGGACCGGCATCGGCCTCGTGATGAGCAAGCGCGTCGTCGAGCTGATGAACGGCGTGATCGGCGTGGACAGCGAGGTCGGCGTGGGAAGCGTCTTCTGGATCGAGCTTCTCTCGACCGACGGGCCGGAATTCCCCGAGGAGCCTTCCGGCGCGGGAGCGTCCGTTCGCCCGGTGCCGGCCGCTTCGGGACTGAGAACCTTGCTCTACGTGGAGGACAATCCGGCGAACCTGACGCTCGTCGAGCAGCTGATCGCGCGGCGATCCGACATCAGCCTGCTGACCGCGGTCAACGGGACCGCCGGCATCGAGGTGGCGCGTTCCTCCCGTCCTCATGCGATCCTCATGGACATCAACCTCCCCGGGCTCAGCGGGATCGAGGTCATGAAGATCCTGCGCGAGGATCCGTTGACGTCGCACATCCCCATCGTCGCCCTCAGCGCCAACGCCATGCCCCGGGACATCCAGAAAGGCCTGGACGCGGGATTCTTTCGCTATCTCACCAAGCCGATCCGCGTCAGCCAGTTCATGGAGACGCTCGACGAGGCGCTGCAGCACGCGGATCGCAATTCGACGAAGGCCGGAGCATGATCAACCCCGCCGACATCCTGAGCGGAAAGCTGCTGATCGTCGATGACAAGGACGTCAACATCATCCTGCTCGAACGGACGCTGCGCGGCGCGGGGTACACGTCCATCGCGTCCACGACGAGGCCGGGCGAGGTCTGCGAGCTTCACCGCAAGAACGGCTACGATCTGATCCTTCTCGATCTCGAGATGCCCGGCACCGATGGATTCCAGGTGATGGACGATCTCAAGGAGATCGACATCGAAGGCTATCTCCCCGTGCTGGCCGTGACGGCCCATCCGGCCCACAAGCTGCGCGCCCTGCAGGGCGGCGCGAAGGACTTCATCAGCAAGCCGTTCGACCTGGCGGAGGTCCTGATGCGGGTCCACAACATGCTGGAGGTCCGCCTGCTGCACGAATCGGCGCGCAGCCACGCCAAGGCGCTGGAGGCCCTCGCCTTGAACGACCCTTTGACGGGACTCGCGAACCGCCGCCTTTTCGCCGAGCGCATATCGATGGCCATGGTGCACGCGCGGAGAAACAAGGCCGCCATGGCGGTCGTCTACCTCGATCTCGACGGCTTCAAGATGATCAACGACACGCACGGGCACGGCGCCGGCGACGCGCTGCTCAAATCCGTGGCGGCGCGGCTGACGGCGACGGTGCGCGAGGAGGACACGGTGGCGCGCCAAGGCGGCGACGAATTCATGGTCGCTCTCTGGCACGTCAGCGGGCCCGACGACGCCGCCGCGGTCGCCCAGAAGGTGATCGAGGCGGTCGCGCGTCCCTACGAGATCGACGGGCACGCCGTCACCGTCACCGCGAGCGCCGGCGTCGCCCTTTATCCGGCCCACGGCGAGACCGCAGACGAGCTGACAGGCAGCGCGGACCTCGCCCTATACGCGGCCAAGCATTCGGGCAAGAACGCGGTGAGAATCGCGTGTCCGCCGGGCGCTGCAAAATAGCGGGGTGCTCCCCATGATCAGCACCCACGACATCCTCCGCGGAAAAATCCTGATCGTCGACGACAAGGAAGTCAACGTCCTCCTGCTCGACCGGATGCTGCGCGGCGCGGGCTACGAATCCGTCGCGGCGACGACGGAGCCGCGCGAGGTCTGCGCGCTTCACCGCGAGAACCGCTACGACGCCATCCTCCTCGATCTTCAGATGCCGCGCATGGACGGCTTTGAGGTGATGGAGGGTCTCCGCGAGATCGAGCCCGACGGGAGCCTTTCCGTCCTCGTGATCACCGCCCAGCCCGATCAAAAGCTCCGCGCCCTTCAGGCCGGAGCGAAGGGGTTCGTCAGCAAGCCCTTCGAGCTGGCGGAGGTGTTGATTCGCGTGCACAGCCTGCTTGAGACGCGCCTTCTAAAACGCCAAGCACTCGCGCTCTACGAGCGCGTCGTGACGGAGCAGGGACGGTCGGAGCAGCTGCTGCTCAACGTCCTGCCGCATTCCATCGCGGAACGATTGAAGATCCGCCGCGAATCTCGGGGCGACCGCAGCGGGGAAATCATCGCCGACCGCTTCGACGAGGTCACGGTGCTCTTCGCGGACATCGTGGGCTTCACGAAATTCGCCCAAGGCGTGAGCGCCGAGGTGCTCGTGGAAGTGCTCAACGACATCTTCACGCGCTTCGACGCCATCGCCGACGCCCGCGACCTGGAAAAGATCAAGACGATCGGCGACTCCTACATGGCCGTCGCAGGGCTCCCCATTCCGGTCCAGGATCCCGCGGCGCGCGCGGCGAACATGGCGCTGGACATGCTGGCGGCGATGGACGAATTCAACGCGCGGCGGGGCTACGGCTTGCAGGTGCGCATCGGCCTGGACACCGGCGCGGCGGTCGCCGGCGTCATCGGAAACCGAAAATTCTCGTACGACCTCTGGGGGGACGTCGTCAATACGGCCAGCCGGATGGAATCCCACGGCCTCCCCGGGCGCATCCAGGTCACGGATGCCACGAGGCGCCAGTTGAGCGCCCCGTTCCTGGTTGAGGCGCGGGGCAGGATTGACGTGAAGGGCAAGGGCGAACTTCAGACCTGGTTCTTGAACGGCCGGAGCTGGGCGCTCGCCTCCGCGACTGCCTAGCGCTTGTTCGCCTCGACCTCGAGGCGAACAAAGACTTCCCCGGTCCGCTTCGACGTGAAGGCGTCCGTCATGCGTGCGCCCGCCAGCGCTCCCTGGAACGAGCCGCCGGGCGTGCCGCCCTGAAGCAGCCTCAGTAGATCGACCCGGGCGCGGTCTTCCGCCGCGGCCCGGGCCAAGGCGGGGTCGACCGTTCGGGCGCGTCCGACGGCGGATGCGAACTGGCGGCCGTCTTGCGCGAAGAAATGAGGCCGCTCCTGCGTCCACGCAGGCATTCGCCCGCCTCCCGGCGCGCCGGCCGACAGAGCGGATTGGCCCGCGAGGGCATCGATCAGCGCCTCATGCGCGGGCGGCGCCGTCGGTGCCGGCTTCGCGGACCGGCTCACGCCGTCCTGTTTTCCGCAGGCGGATACAGCGGCCAGCGCCGCCGCGAGGGAGAGGACGCGAAATCCTCGATGAGAGGAAAAATGCGCGGTGGGAAGCGGCACTCAGCCTTCCCGTCTGGCCGCTTCCGCGTGGAAGTGGCTTCGAACCTGGGCCACGACCTGAAGCTCGGTCATCCGGCCGGCCGTGAGCGACGAGCAGGTGCGGCGTTCCCCTTTGTGCGCGTCGAACCGCCGCAGGAGCTCCTCCTTGGCCTCGCCGGGCCCGAAGATGAGTATCGAATGGCGGTCTCGGAGAGCAGCGATGATCAGGTCGTAGAATCGGGCGAGCTGCGCGTCAAAACGAATTTCGCGCGAATCATCGGCCGGCGCCTCGTGGCCCTTGAATCGACCTTCGGACGGCGGGCTCGCGCGCCGGGGGTGCTTTTCCGCGCCCGAGAGGATGCGCTTCGTCTCGTGCCCGGCTTCGGAGAGCATGACGATGACGGCCTCGCGATGATCGATCCATACGCCTGCGTTGTTTTTCATCAAGAATCCTCTTTTCAGCATTGAAGATCATCCGATCGCGGCGCCGATCCGCTTGCCCTGGTTGTAGTGAGTTCCGATCTGCGCGTCGAAACGAACCTGCCCGGCCTGGAACAGCGTCACGATGTCGGAGCCGCCGAACGCGAAGTAGCCGAACTCCTCTCCCTTGACGAGAGTCGAACCTTCCTGCGCGGTCAGATTCACGGAGGAAACTTGGGCCATGCCGATCGGCAGGACGGCCACGAGGCCAAGGGGGGAGTCGAGAACGACGAGTCCCCGATCTTGCGTGAATTGGTAGCCGGTTCCGTCGACGGCGTCGAACGAGCCGTCCGGCCTTCGGACCACGTCCATCGTGACCCTTCCTGGAATTTTGCGGGCCTCTTTGACGATTCCGCCGACCGGCGCATGATAGCGGTGATAGTCGTTGACGTCCAGAAAACTGTGCGTGAACACGCCGTCCCGGAAGCTGCTTTGATGCGGGCTGCCGTCGAGGAGTTCGAGCACGGACCAAGTCAGTCCCTTCGCCGTGATCTTCGAGTCGTCGGTGATGGGCCAATGACCTTGAAAGACGCTGTCGGCCGGAGAGACGACGACGCGGTCGTCGTTTCGGGCGTCCACGGGCCGCTTGCCGGGGCGGACCTGGCGGGCGAAGAACTGGTTGAAGGTCAACCAGCCGCTCGGAGGCGCGCAATAATCATCGATGTGGTAGCGCGGATCGGAGAAGAAGCCGCGGATTCCGGCGGCGGAATCGGGCGTGTCGAGAAACGAGCCCCAATCCTCGGCGAACTTGCGGCTCCAGAGCTGAAAGGCCTGGTCCTTCGCGAGCGTGCCGTTGGGAGAGAGGCCGATGAGGTAGTAATACTTCGAGATGAACGGATTCAAATTGCGCGCCGTCGGGATCAAGACCGCCATCTCGTTCAGGAAGGCGAAATACCTGGAAAGCGTCGCGACGTCCTCAAGGGCGGCCTTGCGGATCGATTCCTTGAGGGCGGCCTCCAACTCAGGCCTCGACTGGAGAAGCGCGGCCAGTTCCGCGACGATGGGATGATCGGCACTCATGAGGCAAGCATACGCGAGGCCGCGGTCCCGGGCTATGAGGAATTCTCCTGGAGACGGCGCGTAGAATTACCGACGAGTCGGCGACTCAGGCCGGCCGTGAATTCGCCGCGGCGACTCGGCGGCCCCAAATGAGGAGCTCGCTGGTGCAGTCGTCGCGGTCGAGGGTGCATTCGATCAGGACCAGCCCGTCGTGCCCCTTCGCTAAGATGATGGCGGAGGAGAGCTCGGCGACCGTGGACGCCTTGAGGCCGAGGCCGTACCCCTCGCCGGCGTTGAACGCGTCGACAAGGGCGGCGTAGTTCCAGTTCTTGATCCGATTGTAGGGCCCGTCGTGAATTTCCGCTTCGATGGTGTAGCCGCGATTGTTGAGCAGAAAAATGATCGGGTTGGCGCGGTACCGGATCATGGTGGATATCTCCTGGGCGGAGACCTGGAACGCGCCGTCGCCGATGAGCGCGACGACGCGTCTTTCGGCTCCCGCCGCGAGGGCAATCCCGAGCGCGGCCGCGGCGGCCCAGCCGATGGATCCGTACTGCATCTGGAGATGATAGCCGGCTCCGTCGGGCAGCCGGAGCCTTTGGCCGGTGAACCAAGCGTCTCCCGTTTCGATCACGAGCTGGGTGCCGGCGTTCAGTATGCCCTGAACCTGTCGCCGAAGCGCGCGTACCGTAAGCGGCGCGCTCGGGGCTCCGGCGTCAGGGGCCTCGGGCTCGTCGCGGCGATGCGATGCGGCGGCCGCGAAGCCTCCCTTCCGGGGAGCCCCCGTCGCCAAGCGCTCGAGAAAGTCGTTCATTTCGACGGCGGGGAAACGGGCGCCCGCGATTTCAACGGAGTGCGGCTCAACAATGATCGACGATTCGCCGCCGGCGACGACGGACCAGCCGGTCGTGGTGTAGTCGTTGAAGACGGGGCCGGCGTAAATCCGGCAGTCGCTCGTTTCGACGATCTTTGCGCAGTCCGGGCTTCCGGCCTCGCCCCAATAGGTTCCGATGAACGAGGCTTGCGACTCCCGGAATAGGCCTTTGGCGTCAGGCATGACGGCCACGGGGCAGCCCAAAGCCTGGGCTAACTGTTCGAAGGCCGCGGTCGCCTCCGCCGCACGAAGCTTCGCTCCGGCGACGAGGACGGGCCCGACGGCGTTCTCCAAATGGCGGCCGGCGGCAGCGAGCGCCGCGTCCAGGGACGCCGGATCGCTTCGGCGCCGCGCCGGCGGCAGGACCATCGGCGCGGGTGCGGGAACGGTCGTTCCCGCGAGGTTGCAGGCGATCTCAAGATAGACCGGTTTCTTTTCCTTCAGACATACGCTGAGGGCCTCGTCGATGGTGCGCGAGGCGTCCTCCCGGCGCCGGATCGCGAAGACCTTCCGGACGACCGGCGCGAAGCAGCGGGAGACCTGATCGGAAATCACCTCGCCGATCGTATGGTGAACCAGATGGCTGGCGGGGGCGTCGTTGGTGTTCGGCGCTCCGGAGAGAATCAGCATGGACAGATCGGCCGAATAGGCCCCGGCGGCGGCGTTGATGACGCTGAGGCCTCCGACCGTGTAGGTAACGGCGACCATGGAAAATCCTTTGACGCGCGCGTACCCGTCCGCGGCGTAGCCGGCATTGAGCTCGTTGCAGCAGCCGATCATCCGAAGCGCGGCGCTCTTGATTAGTTCGTCGAGCAGGACGAGATTGTAGTCGCCCGGCACGGCGAAAAAATCATGCAGCCCGGCTTGCGCCAGGCGCTCCGCGAGGTAGGCGCCGATGGTGATCGATCGAGGCGTCGGCATGGCTCGGAAGGCTCAGCGCGCCTTTAGGATCACTTTGAGCGCCTTTTCCTCCGCGGCGTTCGAAAACGCGTCGTAGGCCTTCATCGCGTCCTCGAGCGCGAAGCGGTGGGAGATGAGCTTTCTCGGATCGATGCGCCCCGACAGGACGGCCTTGAGCAGCATCGGCGTCGTGGCCGTGTCCACCAGACGGGTCGTCAGCGTGATCGTTCGCGACCAAAGCGTCTCGAGGTGCAGCGTCGCGCTTTTCCCGTGCACGCCGATGTTGGCGATGCGCCCGCCGGGAGCGACCAGCTTTTGGCACAGTTCGAACGTCGCCGGCAGGCCGACCGCCTCGATGACGGCGTCGGCTCCCATGCCGCCGGTCAGAGCTAGAACTTGTTCGACCGCCCGGCCGTCCGTGTCGTTGATCGTGTGCGTCGCCCCCAGCGACTTGGCGGCCGTAAGCCGGTTCTCGTCCCGGTCGATCAGGATCAGCAATGCTGGCGAGTAGAGCCGCGCCGTGAGCAGCGCCGACAGCCCGATGGGACCCGCGCCCACGATGACGACGCAGTCGCCCGGCTGCACGCGGCCGTTCAAGACCCCGCACTCGAAGCCGGTCGGAAGAATGTCGCTGAGCATCACGAAGGCGTCGTCGTCCGCCCCGGCCGGCAGGGCGTACAGGCTGGTCTCGGCGTGAGGAATGCGAGCGTATTCCGCCTGAACCCCATCGATCGTATTGCCGAGGATCCAGCCGCCGCGGCGGCAGTGGGAGTACATCGCCTTTCGGCAGTAGTCGCACTTTGCGCAGGAAGTGATGCAGGAGACGAGGACGCGGTCTCCCTTCTTGAAGTCGAGGACGCCCGCGCCGACCTCCTCGACGACCCCGACGGCCTCGTGGCCGAGGATGCGCCCGTCGGTCACCGCCGGGACGTCTCCTTTGAGAATGTGCAGGTCGGTCCCGCAGATCGCGGCCGTCGTGATCCGGACGATCGCGTCCGAGGATTCCTGGAGAGGCGGGCGCGGCTTTTCTTCCCAACCGATCTTGCCGGGCCCGTGATAGACCAGGGCCTTCATCGTCTTGCGGTCCTGGACCGGCGCGGCGTTCTTCAGCGAGCTGATCTTCAATGGGCCCCCATCCGCCTGACGAGCCCGTCCATGATAACGGTCGCCGCGCGCGCGTACAATGCGGACTTCTACGCGGCATTCCGCGTACTACTCCGCATTGCCGCGGGCGCTCGCCGGGAGTATCATCGCGGTCAGGACGACGGTGAGTCTTGATCACCTCAGACGCGCGGTGGATCGTGAGAGGATTCGAATATGAACGATGAATATATGGTTCGCCCTGAGCTTTACCCGAAAAAGCTCGACGGGATCAGCGACGAGCAGATCGCCCAGCATTGGGCGCTGTATGAGGGCTACGTGAAGAACGTCAATCTTCTCGACGAAAAGATCGCGCATCTCACGCGGAAGGGGGAGTACGGCGCCGAATTTTCCGAGCTCAAGCGCCGTCAGAGCTTCGAATACAACGGAATGGTCCTTCATGAGTATTATTTCGGCGTCCTGAAGGCGAAGCAGGCGCCTCCCAAAGAGTTCTCGGATTTGGCGAAGAAACTGGGCGCGTGCTTCGGTGGCTTCGAGGCCTGGAAAAGGGAGTTCATCGCCATGGGGTGCATGCGCGGAACGGGTTGGGCCATCCTTTATCACGATCCCGTGAGAAGCATCCTGACCAACGTCTGGATCTCGTCGCATGAGGACGGCCATCCAGCGGGCTGCGCGCCCATCCTAGTCATGGATGTCTGGGAGCATGCCTATATGGTCGATTGGGGAGCCGGCGGGCGGCTCGAATACATCAATAAGTTCCTCAAGAACGTGGATTGGGCAAAGGTCGAAGGTGCGTTTTGCGAGGCGGCGCACGCTTCCCCCGCGCTGCCGGCGCGATAGAACGCGCCGGAGGGAGACGGCAATGAGACCGAAGATTAAAAATGCGGCGGCGGTGTTCCTTCTTTTCGGGCTCGTCGGAGGACGGTCCGCGCCGGTCTCCGCGGCCTTGACCGAAAGAGTCGCGCTGCCCGCGGGTTCCAAGGAGACCGTTCTGAAGGAGACCATGCGCCGGGTCTGGTCCGAGCAGGCGATCTGGACGAGGTCCTATATCGTGGCGGCGATCGGCGGCGCTTCCGACGCGCACGACACCGCGGACCGACTGCTGCGAAATCCGGCGGACATCGCCGCCGTCTTCGAACCGTATTACGGGAGGGAGGCGAGCGCGAAGCTGGCGGGACTCCTGCGGCAGCACTTCCTTATCGCCGCCGACGTCGTCGATGGGACGAAGACCGGCGACCAAAAACAATTCCGCGAGGCCGATCAGCGTTGGCGCGACAATGCCCATGAGATCGCCGCATTCCTCAGCGGCCTCAATCCGAATTGGTCGAAAGGCGAGCTTGCCGCCATGCTCGACGACCGCCTGGCCCTCACCGAAAAGGAGGCGGAGTCCCGTCTTCATGGGAACTGGCCCGACGACATCGCGGCGTTCGACGCGATCTTCGGTCAGATGACGGCGCAGGCGGACGCCTTGTCGGACGGCATCATCAAGCAATATCCGGAGAAATTCTGAGGTCGGCCGCGGACGGCGCCGCGGATGCGCCGCCATGAAAGAAACCGGAACCCGCTCAGATTCGCTGAGTTCGAATTGGCCCTATGTCCTCGCGCTGATCCCGATCATGGCGGCGTGGGCGTGCGATCGCCCCGGCCCCGCGGACCTAAGAACCGCGGTCGTCAACTTCGTCTCCGGCCTTCTGACCCTGGCGTTTGTCGTGGTCATCCAGGCCCAGAGGAGGGAATTGGAAGGATTCTCCATCACCGACAAGCTGACGGGCGTGTACAACGAGAGGCATCTGCGCAGCGAACTGGATCGCCAAGTGTTCCTCGCTCATCGGGCCCATCTCCCATTTTCACTGATCTTCATCGACGTGGATGAACTAAAGGCCGTGAACGATCGTTATGGCCATATGACCGGAAATTCTGTGCTGCGCAAGCTCGGCGGGGCCATGGCCGGCGTCATCCGGCAGCATATGGACTATTGCTTCCGCTTCGGTGGAGATGAGTTCGTGGTGCTGTGCCCTCACACCGATCTCGAGGCGGCCCTGCCGATCGCGGAGCGGGTCCTGGCCATACCTGAGGGGGTCGGCGCGCTCAAGAGCAAGAAGATCACTTTGAGTCTCGGGGTGGCGCAGCTTCGCGGATTGGAGTCCTCAGACGATCTTTTGACGCGGGCCGATCGGGCGATGTATTCCGTCAAGAAGAATGGAAAGAATGCCATCGGAACGAACTCCGATGACTTCCAAGCGCGGGTCGGAGGCGGTCATGAGCAATAAAATATTGGCGGTCGACGACGATCCTGCCGTGCGAAAGATGCTGACGCTTCTTTTGGAGGCGGTCGCCGAAGTCATCACCGCCGCGTCCGGAGAGGAGGGCCTGCGGCTGATCGCCCAGGATCGCCCGAGGCTGCTGCTGCTCGACATGACGCTGCCCGGGATGGGCGGCTTCGAGGTTCTGAAGGCCGCCCGAGCCGCCGCTCCGGCGATGGTCGTGATCGTGATCACCGGCAGGAACGACGTGGAACTGGCAAAGCGGGCTTTGGAGTCGGGCGCGTCGGAATACGTCACGAAGCCGTTCGATCTCGCGCGGCTGAAGGAAAAAGTGAAGCGCGTAATGGAAATCGTCACCAGCGACGAGCGGAACAGCCATGGAATGCCGTGGCGCGTCGAGGCGGCGGAGTGCGCGCCGAAGTCCGCGGCCGTGACGGCGGCGCCCGCGGCTTCGCAGCCGCAATTCATTAATCGTGTGGAGCTCAAAGCCATGCTTGACGATGACGAGCAGTTCCGTCTCTGGAACATCGTGGCTCGGGAGGAGGAATTTGCCCCGGTGAATATTGTCGGGTCATCACGCATTTCCATCGACGCGATCGCGGCGGCGCTGCGGGGCAATCGGGCCCCGCTGAAAAGCGAGACCATCGTCGTCTACGGCGGAGAATCGGGATGTCCATCGGCGCGTAAAGCCGCCGAGCAGCTCCGTTCGCGCGGCTATGCGAACGTCTACGTCTACGAGGGCGGGCTGAAGGATTGGTCCGAGAATGGGCTTCCTCTTGTCGGTATCGCGCATCCAACGGAGAGCAAATGAAAAGATCGCTATTCGCGCTCATATGTCTCGTTTCGGCCGCAGGCTCGGTCTGGGCTCAGCAGGCGGGGGACATCGGCGCCGGCGTCGTCGTCGGCAACCCCACGGCCTTGACGGGGAAAATATGGCTGGACTCCGCCAGGGCGGTGGACGCGGGCGTCGGCTTCAGCTCGCATCTGGCCGTGTACGGCGATTACCTGTGGCACAGCTGGACGGTTCTTCCTCAGCCGGCCCAGGGCAAGCTTCCCGTCTACCTCGGACTCGGAGCCCAGGTCCGCACCTTCCACGACGCGGAGCTGGGAATCCGCACCGTCGTCGGCGTGGCGTATTGGCTGCCGCGCGATCCCGTGGAGGTCTTTCTCGAGATCGTTCCCGTCTTCCGCGTGACGCCGGGCGACAGCGTCGGCTTGGACGCGGGTTTGGGCCTGCGCTATTACTTCAAGCGCTGAAAGACATGAACATCATCATCAACGTCCTCATCAGCGCCGTCGCGGTGCTCGTCACGGGAAGGCTTCTCAGCGGAGTGAGCATCGACGGATTCGGCACCGCGGTCGCGGTGGCGGTCGTGCTCGGAATCGTGAACGCCGTCCTGGGGCCCGTTCTCCTTCTTCTGACATTGCCGCTGAACGTCCTGACGCTCGGCCTGTTCACGTTCGTGATCGTCGCCGGCCTGGTCCTGCTGGTCGCCGCGCTGGTTCCGGGATTCAAGGTCGCGAGCTTTTGGTGGGCGCTCGCCTTCGCCTTCGTTCTGGCGCTCGTCAACGCCGCGTTTCACGCGCTCACGAGGGTTTGAGCGCGTGCCGCGTCCGTCATCGGGCTCGGGGCCCGGCGTTTTCGCGAATCAATCCTCGGACTGCGCGTCGCGCAGGCTGAGGACGATGGCGCGCCAGACCTCGTCGTCCTGGCCGCCGTAGAAGAAATAGACGCTCCGCCGGCCCAGGACGTAGGCTTCCACGCGCGGGTAGGGGGTCTGGACGTCGATCTGGACCCCCGGCAGAGTCCCGATCTGGATGTTCTTCATCACGAACGTCTCCCCTCGCTCCCGCGTCTTGCGCGCGACCGCCGCGGAGAGGTCCGCAGCGCCGGTCAGGTTCGCGGGGAACTCGCTCGGGACGACCTCGAGGCGGACGATGCCGATCTCGCCGTAGAGGCCCTTGTCGATGAAGTTCGTCGGGTCGGTGCCGCGCGGGCAGAAGTAGACGGCCCGGATGCTCTTGGCCTCGTCCTCGAAATCGGAGACGCCGGCGTAGCCCTTGGGCAGGCGCACGACCCAGCCTTCCGGACCGACGAAGCCGGACTCGGCGGGGACCGCGGCGCCCGCGGGAGCGGCGGGCGGCGGCGGCGCCAATCGCCGGGCCAGCGCGTAGACGGCGACGCCGACGATCAGGGCGAGGCCGCACATGATCAGGAGCTTGGCGGCCGCGCTCGTCGGAGGGCGCCTCTTCGACGGCGGCTTCGCCTTCGGCCCGCGCAGCGCCTCGGCCAGGCTGTCCTCGAAGTCGGTCTCGCTGACGCCTTCTTCCTCGAGCTGGAGACGCAGCTCCGAAACCGAGTGCTTCGGCAGGTTCACGCGCAGATAATCGACGACTTCCGCGCGCATCATGTTCGCGAGGCCCTCACGGCGTGGGCACCCAGACGTAGTGCCCGGTCGTGTCGATGTAGCCGACGGCTCCGTTCACCGAGACCGGCGCCAGCCAGAGGCTCTCGTCGAACACGGGCGTCGGGGAGGACTCCTTGCGGTCGTTCAGGAAGCCGTTGAGGACGCCGGGGACGGCGCCGGCGGCGCCGGGGCCGTCCAGCGGTTCGTCGAGGTCGGGAGTCAGCGCGACGTTCCCGGTCTTGTCGATGTAGCGGAACTCGTCGCCGACGCGGACGAGCGCGAGGCCTCCGGGGGAGAAGGCGAAGACGCCGTCGTAGTCCGCGGGAACGGCCGCGTTTCCGCGGAGGTCGATGAAGCCCCACTTGTCGCCGGCGAGAACGGCGGCCAGGCCGCCGCTGAAGCTGAGCGCGAAGCCGAACGACGGGGCGATGACGAACGCGCCGCTCTTGTCGATGTAGCCGAACGCGCCGCTGTCGTCCTGGGCGGCGGCCAGACCTTGGGAAAACCCCCAGGTCTGGCGCAAAGTCAGGGGCACGACGGCGTTTCCGCTCGGATCGACGTAGCCCCAGCGCCCGTCCATCTCGACGGCGGCCAGGCCCTCGGAGAACCCCAGCGTCGCCTCGAACTTCGGGGCGATCGTCGTCGTCCCCGACTTGTCGATGAATCCCCAGAGTCCGTCCGATTGGACGGCGGCGTAGCCCTCGGAGAAGCCCAAGGTCGCGTCGTATTGGGGGGCGATGAGGGAGTTTCCGGACGGATCGATGTAGCCCCACTGGCCTCCGACGCGGACCGGCGCAAGGCCTCCGTAGAAGCCGAACGCCGCCTCGTATTGGGGGGAGATGACGGTTCCTCCGTACGGATCGACGAAGCCCCAGAGGTCGCCCGTTTTCACGGCGGCCAGGCCCTCCGAGAAGCTCCAGACCGCGTCGAACTGAGGGTCGATCGCGAGCTGGCGGTCGATTCCGATGAAGCCCCATTTGTCGGCGATCCGGACCGACGCGCGGTCCGAGCCGAAGTCGCCGGCCTCCTCGTATTCCGGAGGGACCGCGACGGAGCCCGTCTTGTCGATGTAGCCGTAGCGGTCGCCGATGCGCACCGCGGCGAGTCCCTGGGAGAAGCTCCTCGCGAAGTCGAGCCTTCGCGGCAGGGGCTTGCCGTCCGCGCGGACGACCACGGTCTCGCGGGGCTTGTCGGGCTTGGGGACGACCCTGAAGTCCGAGTCCAGGCGGCGGCCGGCGGGATCGATGAAGTACGTCTCCTTGCCCTCGCGCACGTGCGCGCGGCCCTTCGAGAAGCGGCCGCCCCGGGCGAACTTGGCCTTGATGACGAGACGTCCCTCGGGATCGACGTAGCCCCATTGCCCTTTCAGGAGCACGGGCGCGCGATCCTCGGAGAACTCGCCGGCGGCGTCGAAACGGGGCTTGATCTCGAAGCGGCCGCGGTGATCGATGTAGCCCCACTTCCCGCCGAGCTTGACCGGCGCCAGGCCCTGCGAGAAATAGCCGGCGTCCTCGTACAGGTGGCGGATCGCCATCTTTCCGTGGGAATCGACGAAGCCGACGAGGCCGTCCAGCCTGACGGCGGCCAGCCCTTCCGAAAAGCGCCCCGCCGACTCGAAGCGGGCCGCGATGGCCATCTGCCGGGACTGGTTGATGTAGCCGCGCTTCTTTCCGACCTGGACCGGGGCGTAGCCGTCGTTGAAGCCCCAATCGAATCCGGGAGGCAGGCGGGGGCTCAGCACGAAGCGCCCGGCCTTGTCGCGGTAGCCCCAGTGGTAGGGGGAAATCACGGAGACTGCGACGGGGCGCGGAGAATCCTGCGCCGTCGCGGATGCGCCGAGCGCGAGGAGCGCGAGAGCCGCCGAACGCGGCAGGAGCTTCGTTCGCGCGCGGGCGTTCGGGAGGAGCATCAGAGCAAGGCGGGCAGGCGGAAGTAGAACCGGCTTCCTTTTTGCGGCGCGCTCGAAAGCTTGAGCTCGACGCCCTGCACGGAGAGCAGTTCCCGGGCGACCTTGAGGCCCACGCCGTAGCCTTTGGCCATGATCTTGCCGCCTTCGGCCCGGTAGTAATCGGAGAAGATGTCCTCCTGAATGTTCTTGGGAATGCCGATGCCGGTGTCCTTGATCGAAACCTCGACCTCGCCCGGGGCATCCCGGCAGGCCTCGATGCCGATCGTGATCGTGCCGCCCTTCGGCGTGTACTTGACGGCGTTGCCGATGAGATTGCTCATGACCATGGACAAGGCGTCGGGATCGGCTCTGACCGGGATCGGGTCTTCAGGGAAGTCGAAACGCACGATGACTTTCCTGTTTTCCACGACGGGAGCGAGGACGGAGATCACGCCTTGGATCAGGGGACGGAGCAGCGTGCGCTGGAACTCGGGCTTGAAGCGTCCGGATTCGAGGCGTCCCAGGTTCAGGAAGTTCCCCGCGGCCGAGCTCAGATGGACGAAGACCCGGTCCAGGATCTCGTACCACTCGCGTCTTTCCTCGCCGTCCGCGTCGGGATCGGCTTCCTTCAGCAGGTTCAGGGCGACCTTGAACGTGGTCAGGGAGTTGCAGAACTCGTGGCTGACGAAGGAGATCATCCGGGACTTGAGCTGGGAGGTCTCGACGGCCGCCTTCAGCGCGGACGCCTCCGCGTCGTGAAGGCGCCGCATGCGCGCGACCAGCGCCGCCAGGTAGGACACGATCGCGAAGAAGCCGAGCCGGACGAAGGCGTTCCAGTAGGGGACGATCCAGTAAGGGTAGGTGCGCGCGATGGCGAGGTCGTTGACGAGCCAGGCCGCGGCGCTCGCGGTGGAGACCGCGTAGGCCCAGCGCCGGCCGGAGAACCACGCCACGAAGCCGACCGGGATCAGGTAGAAGATCGAGATGCTGACCTGGTTCGGGATGAGGCGGTCGATGCCCCAAATGAAGAGCACCAGCCCCATCCCGGCGGCGAAAATGACGCCCGGGGCCTGCCGTCGAAGGAATGCTCCGGTGCGCCCCATTAGTACTCCTCGGTCAACCGATCAATCGTTCGAAGCCTCGGAAGAAGCCGCGGACTTCGTCAGAACGAACAGCGCGGGCAGGAACGTCAGGGTCAGGAAAGTCGCCGTCAGCAGGCCGCCGATGACGGAGCGCGCCAGCGGCGCGTTGGCCCCGCTGAGCGCGGCCGGAATGAGGGCGATGACCGTCGAGATCGCCGTCATCAGGATGGGCCGCAGGCGCGTCAGACCCGCCTCGCGCATGGCGGCGTGCGGGGTCAGGCCCGCTTCCAGGCGCTGATTGGCGAAGTCGGCCAGGATCGCGCTGTTCGAGACGACGATGCCGATCAGCATGATCACGCCCATCATCGACTGGATGTTGATGGTCGTGTTCGTCAGGAACAGCATCCAGAAGACTCCGATGAAGCCGAGGGGGACGGTCGCCATGATCAGGAGCGGATCGATGAACGACTTGAACTGCGCGACCATCAGCAGGAAGATCAGCACGAGGGCCAGGATCATGCCGACCCCGATGCTGCCGAACGACGAGCGCATCGCCTGGATCGAGCCGCCCCACTGCACATAGTACTGCTTGGGAAGCTTCGTCCCGGCCACGATGCGGTCGATGTCGGCGGCCACCGAGCCGATGTCGCGTCCCGTCACGCTGGCCATGATGTCGAAGACGCGCTGGATGTTGTAGTGCGAGATCTCGACGGGGATCTTCGCTTCGCTGAGCCCCGCGATGTTGCGCAGGAGCGTCTGTCCGCCGGAGCCCACCGCGACGCCGGACGGATTGACCGGAATGTCCGCGATGGTCTCCTTCGAGTCGATCTGCGCCTCGGGGTACATCGCGCCGATGAAGTAGTTGTTGCCGCTGACCGGGTCGTCCCAGAAGTTCAGCGAGAACAGCACGCTCGAGTTCAGCGCCGTGACGATGTTCTTGACCACGTCGTTGGCGTTCAGGCCCAGGTAGCCGGCCTTGATCCGATTGACGTCGATGTTGATCGCCGGGTAATCGAGCGTCTGCTCGACGTCGGCGTCGGCGATGCCCTTGACCCCCTGGATCTTGGCCAGGAGCTGGCGGGAAATCTCCTGATCCTTCGCGAGATCCGGGCCGACGACGCGCAGGTCCACGGGGCTCAGCGCTCCGTAGTTGAGGGCCGAGGAGACCGGGTCGATGATCGAGTAGGAGAAGTGCGTGCCGGGATAGAGCTGCCCCAGCTGGGACCGCAGGATGTTGATGGCCTTTTTGGCGCCGAACCAGCGGCTCTCCTCGAGCGCCACCTGGAGCAGGGCGTCGTGCGAGGCCGAGTTCGGGCTGTAGGCCGCGGCCCAGCTCGGCAGGACGCCCGTGTTCGCCATCACCGTGTGCACGCTGTCCTTGGGAAGGAGCTCGCGGATGCTCTTGGTGATGTCGGCCACCAGCTTGGTCGTCAGCTCGATGCGCGTTCCGGTTTCCGCGCGCACGCGGATGCTGAACTGCCCGAAGTCTCCGACCGGGAAGAACTCCGTGCCGAGCAGCGGCACCAGCCCGCAGGACAGCGTGAACACGATCAGAACGAGCCCGATCATGACCTTCGGCCGTTCGAGCGACCAATCCAGGATCGCGGAGTAGCGCCGGGTGAAGGCCGAGAAATAATCCTCGAAGACCTCCACGGGCCGCCACTTGCGGGCGCCGTGGGCGTGGGGCTTGAAGAAGCGGCTCGCCGCGAGCGGCACGATGGTCATCGCCGTGAAGTAGGAGATCAGCACGGAGATGACGACCGCCAGCGCCAGGGGGGAGAACAGGAACTTGCCGATGCCTTCGAAGAACGTCACCGGGAAGAACACGATGATCAGCGCCAGCGTCGAGACGAGGACCGGCAGGGCGACCTCTTCGGCTCCGTCCTGCGCCGCCTCCAGAGGGGATTTCCCGAGGCTGATGTGGCGCTCGATGTTCTCGATGACGACGATCGCGTCGTCGATCAGGCGCCCGGTCACGAGGGCCAGCCCGCCGAGCGTCATCAGGTTCAAGGACTGGTCCATGAAGTAGAGGCCGATCATGCAGCCGACCAGCGACAGCGGGATGGCCAGCGCCGCGACCAGCGTCGGCGTCAGGCTGCCGAGGAAGAAATAGATGACGAGCGCCGCGAGCAGGACGCCGACGACCAGCTCGCGGACGACGTCGGAGATGGCCTCGGAGATCTTCGGCGACTGGTCGAAGATGAGCTCCAGGCGGCTGCGGTCCGGCAGCGCGGCGAGCACGTTGGGCACGGCCTTCTTGATGCCGGCCATGACGGCCAGCGTGTTGCTCCCGATGCGCCGGAACAGGGGGACGTAGGTCTGCGGAACGCCGTCGATCTGGACGGCGTTGGTCTGGATGGCCGACGAGTCCTCGGTGTGGCCGATGTCGCGGATGAAGACCGGCTTCCCGTCGACGATCTTGATGGGCAGCTTGTCGAATTCCGCGATGGTCGGAACCATCCCGTTGCTGCGGAGGCTGTAGTCGTACTGGCCGATCTTGGCGTCGCCCGTCGGGATCATCGAGTTGCCGCGCCGAAGCGCGTCGACCACGTCCAGCGGCGAGAGGTGGTAGCCCGACAGCTTGTTGCGGTCCAGGTAGACCATGACCTGGCGGAGCTTGCCGCCGAAGACCACCGGCGCGACCGCTCCCGCCACCGCGTTGAGCTGAGGGCGCACGGTGAAGTTCGATTCGTCCCAAAGCATCGCCTCGTCGAGACCGGGCGTGAACACGCTCATGAGGCCCAGGGGCAGGTTCGCGGTCGGGTCGTAGCCCATGACGATGGGGGGCTGGGTGCCCGGGGGCAGATAGTGCAGGTCCGACATCACCAGCGTGCTGATCTGCGCGAGGGCGTTGTTCGGGTCGAAGCCGGGCTCGAAAAAGCAGTTCAGGATGCTGACGCCGATCAGCGAGCGCGACTCGATGTGGTCGAGGCCCGACGCCTGGGACAGCCAGCGCTCGAGGCGGTTGGTGATGTCCGTCTCCATGATCTCGGCCGGCATGCCGGTGTAGGTCGTGACGACCATGACCGCCGGTATGCGGAACACCGGCAGGATGTCGGTCGGCAGGCGGAGCATCGAGAAGAGTCCGACGACCATCAGCATCAGCGCGACGACGATGACCGTGTACGGCTGCCTGAGCGCCCAGCGGACCATGGCCTACCTCTTCCCCTGCGGGGCGGCGACTCCGCCGCCCGCGACCGTCGTCACGGCGGCGCCGTCGACGAGCGACTGGCCGCCCATCAAAACGATCTGATCGCCGGGAGCGACTCCGGAAAGGACCTGCGCGAACTCCTGCTCCTCGATTCCGAGCTTCACCGGGCGGACGCGAGCGTGGCCGCCCGCCACGACGTAGACGAAGGGCTGGCCGTCGCTTCCCTGCAGCGCCGCGCGCGGGATCGTCAGCGCGTCCTTGACGTGCTCGACATGGAGCACGACCGACGCGAACATTCCCGCGCGCAGCTTCAGATCCGGATTTTCGACGTCGATCAGCACGCGCTGGGTCTTCGTGGTTTCGTCGAGGATCGCGTCGATGCGCGAGATCGCTCCCAGGAACACCTTGCCCGGCAGGGAGTCCACGCCGATGTCCACCGGGTCGCCGAGGTGGATCTTCGCCGTCTCGTTCTGCGGGACGTTCACCGATATCCGCAGCCGCGACTCGTTGACCATCAGGAAGATCGGCGACTGGTTGCCGCCGCGCGTCGCCTCCGAGATCAAGTCTCCGGGATAGACGTAGCGCCGCGCGATCGAGCCCGGAAACGGAGCCTTGATCCGAGTGTACTCCATGTTCGCCGACGCGTTCTCCAGCCGCGCCGCCGCCTCGCGCGCGTCGGCTTCCAGGGTGTCGAACTCCTGCTGCGAGATCACCTTCCCCGCGAGCAGCTCGCGGTAGCGCTTCAGGGTCTCCTCCTTCAGGTTCGCGTCCGCCTTCGCCTTGTTGTATTCCTGGACGACGTCGGGCGCGTCGATGTCCGCCAGAAGCTCGCCCGCCCTCACCGTGTCGCCCTCGTCGACGTAGATTTTTTTCAGGTAGCCGCTGATGTGGGCGTAGAGGCGGGCTTCCTCGATGGCCTCGACGTCCGCGGGCAGGCTGATCGATCGATCGACCGCGCGGAGCGTCGGCTGCGTCACCTGGACGGTCGGGATCGCGGCGGCCAAGCGGCGATGCATGTACCAGTTGGCTCCCAGCCGCAGCGCCACCAGCAGGGCGAACGCGCCGAAGACCGCGAGGGTCATCCGCGAGCGGAGGATTTCGCCCAGCTCCTTTTTCCAGTCTTTCTCCGCGGTCCGAGCGGAATGACCGTCGTCGTGCGGGGCGTTCATCGCGAGTTCTCCTTCATATCGTTTGTCAGCCAATTGGTCGAGGGATTCCACGGTTAGCGTACCTCTTTCATTTCTTCGTTTCGATGAGGGGGGCGTTGACGGCCGTCTGCAGCGCGGCCAGGGAAGTGGCGTAGCGGTAGCGGGCCTGCACTTGAACCGCGTCGGCGTTGACGAGGGACGTTTCCGCGACGAGAAGCTCGAGGATCGTTCCAATGTCGGAATCGTAGCGCAGCTGGGCGTAGTGGAAATTCTCCTTGGCGAAGACGAGGCCCTCGTCGGCGACGGTCTCGTTCTGCTCGGCGCGCAGCAGGTTCATGAAGCTGCTCGCCACCTCGGCCACGATGCTCTGGCTTTGGCGCTTGGCCTGCGCCTCCTCTTGGTCGAGGCGGGCTTCCAATTCCTTGACGCGGAAGGTCGTGGCCAGGCCGTCGAACAGGTTCCAGTTCAATCCGACGCCGTAGTTCCAGGCCGAGCGGAGCTCGGACGGGTAGTCCGGCATGAAGCGCCCGTACGAGCCGGAGGCCGCGAGGGTCGGCAGATAGTCGCTTCGAACCTGCTTCAGGCGGGAAAGCGCCGCCTCTCTCTCGAAGCGGTAGCGGCGCATTTCCGGGCGCGCCTGCAGGGCCGTGTCCGTGAGTCGATCCATGCTCAGGGTGCGCACGCGCAGAGACGGTTGCCGGCTCTCGGATTCCGTCAGCGCGAACGTCACCACCTTGTCCATGCCCATGATGTTCAGCAGGGAGACCTTCGCCAGGTCCCGGGTGTTCTTGGCGTTGATGAGGGCCAGCTGGGCCTTGGAAAGCTCCACCGCCGCCTGGCTGAGGTCGAAGGCGGGGCGCACGCCGGTCCGGACGAGAAGCTGGGTGCGGCGGTATGTCTCTTGGAACTGGGCCAGGCTCTTGCGGGCCACTTCGACGAGCTTCTCGGACGAAGCGACGTCGTAGAACGCCCTTTCCGTGCTCAACTCGATGACGTTGCGCAGGGCGATGAGATCCTCGGCGGCCGAGCGGCTTTCGGCCCGCCGGGTGCGGATGTCCTGGAGACCTTTGCCGAAGTCGAACAGGGTCTGGCGCACGCTGACCATCCCTTCAGTATAGGGACGATTCAAGCCGAGCAGGGCGAAGGACCCGACGCTCGGCGCCGGAAGCGTGGTGCGCATGCTGGCGCCGCTGGCGTCCACCTGCGGCAGATAGTCGCTGTAGGCTTCCTGAACGACCCGCGAGGCGGCCGTCAGATTGGCCTGGGCGCTCTGGATGTCCGGGTTGTTGTTGAGCGCGATGCCGATCACGTCCTCGAGGCTCCACGTGTACGCGGGGGGCGCGGTGGACGATTCGACGTCGGATTCGGCCGAGGTCGACAGGTCGACTTGGCCGGTGACCGGGGCGGTGGAGCCGACCAGGACCGGCGGCAGCGGCGGCTGGGCGCGCGCGCGGCCGCCGATCGTCAGGAGCATCGGCGCGAGTGCGAGGAAAATGTTTTTTTTGATTTTTTCGGCCATAGGGCGCGGTGAAGCGAAGTTATGCATCAGGTTGGCGGAGCGCACGGCGGCGCCGCGGAAGACGCGGCTGGAGCGCGAGGCGCTTTAGACTGGAGGGAAGTCCGGCGGAGGCAGGTCCGACGAGGCCGGGGCGGTCGTGCGGCTGACCACGGCGGAGACCAGGCGGAGCTCCGGAACGGGGACGCTCGACGCGAACGCGCGGGACGCGCCGGCCCGGCGCGAGAGTCCGTTGCGGCGATGCCGGTGCGCGCGGCGGTGAACGCAGGGGATCGTCGTGCGATGATGGGGGAGCGTCAGCGAAACGGCTCCGACGATCGGCGCGCGCGCGGCGGCCCAGCTGGCCAAAGGCAGGGCCACGAGCACGGCCAACAGGAGGGCGCAGAAAGCCCGCGCAATCGTCATTGCGGATCGCATCGCTGATGAGTATAGACGAAAGCGCCGTCGCTGTCAATATGATGTTCGCCCGCGTTCTCCTTCCGGCGCAGGCATTCGGTCACGCCGCGGTCATGCCGCCGCGGTTCCCCATGAGAACGAAGGCGAGCGGCGCTGCGTCGAACATTTACGCGGTCGATATCGGAAAAAAAGAGCGGCCGGTATACACTTCCGGAATGAAAAAAAATTCGAAGGCGGCGGCGCGCTTTCCCTCCCAAGACGCGGACGCGAAAACCCTTGGCGCGGCGGTTCCGCCGGATCCGCGCGATCTCGAGGCGGCCATACGCTACCGCGTTCGCCACACGATCGCCAAGGAGCCCGGGGACGTCACGGCGGAAGACCTGTTCCACGCCGTTTCGCTCGCGGTCAACGACGTCGCGGTCGACCGCCTGCTCGAGAGCCGGAGGAGCTCCCGCAGCCGGGACGTCAAGCGGGTCTACTATCTCTCGATGGAGTTCCTCCCGGGCCGCACGCTGGGCAACAATCTCCTCAATCTCGGTCTCTACGGCAAGTGCCGCGCGGCTCTGCGCTCCCTCGGGGCCGACATCGACGAGGTTCTCAACGAGGAGCCCGATCCGGGCTTGGGAAACGGCGGTCTCGGCCGACTCGCCTCGTGCCTGCTCGATTCCATCGCGACTCAGGGAATCACCGGGTTCGGCTACGGCATCAATTATCAATTCGGCCTCTTCCGCCAAGTCATCGAGAACGGCCGGCAGGTGGAGAGGCCGGACCGTTGGAAAAGCGACGCCGCCTACTGGCAGATCGCGCGCCCCGAGCGGGTCATTTCCATTCAGCTGGGCGGACGGGTCGTGGACGAACAGGACTTGCGCGGCCGCTATCGTCCACGGTGGATCGACGCCTCGGTGATCGAGGGCGTGCCTCACGACATGCCCGTCGTGGGCTATGGGGGCGAAACGGTCAATTTCCTGCGCCTCTACTCGGCCCGAACCGCGCACGATTTCGACATGCGGATCTTCAACGAAGGGGACTACCTGAAGGCCGTGGAGGAGGCGAGCCGGACGGAGACGATCTCCCGGGTCCTATACCCCAACGACGTGCCGGAATCGGGGCGGGCGCTTCGTCTGATGCAGGAATATTTCTTCACGGCCTGCGCGCTGCGGGACATCGTGACCGGCTATCTCCGATTCCATTCCGATCTCTCCGCCTTCGCCGAGAAGGCCGCCATCCAGATGAACGACACCCATCCGTCCGTCGCCGTCGCCGAGTTGATGCGGCTCCTGCTCGACGAGCACGAACTCTCCTGGGACGAGGCCTGGCGCACGACCACGGCCGTCCTCGCCTACACCAACCACACGCTCATGAGCGAGGCCCTCGAGCGCTGGCCGATCCCTTTGTTCGAGAAATACCTGCCGCGGCACCTGCAGATCGTCTACGAGATCAACGCCCGGTTCCTTCGGGAGGCGGCGGAGCGCTGGCCCGGCGACGCCGAGCGCCTGCGCCGGATGTCCATCATCGAGGAATCCGAGCCCAAGCACATCCGCATGGCGCACCTGGCCGTGGTCGGCAGCCATTCGGTCAACGGCGTGGCGGCGCTGCACACGGAGCTGATCAAAAAACGGCTGTTCCCCGATTTTTTCGAGCTGTGGCCCGAGCGCTTCAACAGCAAGACGAACGGCGTCACGCCGCGGCGCTGGATCGCGCTGGCCAATCCCGGGTTGGCCCGCCTGCTGGACCGGAGGCTGGGCGGCGGCTGGGTCGCCGATCTCGAGAGGCTTCGCGGATTGGAGCGCTTCCTGACGGACAAAAGCTTCCAGGACGAATTCCGGGAGGCGAAGAGGGAAGCCAAGGCCCGCGCCGCGGGGATCCTCCGGGAGCGCCTGGGCTTATTCGTGCGGCCCGAAGCCCTTTTCGACGTCCAGGCCAAGCGCATCCATCTCTACAAGCGGCAGCTGCTCAACGTTCTGAGGATCATCCACGATTACCTGCGGCTCGTCGACGACCGGGCCGCCCCCGCGGCGCCGCAGGCGTTCCTCTTCGCGGGCAAGGCGGCGCCCGGCTACCAGGCGGCCAAGCAGGTGATCCGGCTGATCCATTCGGTGGGGCGCACGATCAACGCCGATCCTCGCGCCCGGGATTGGATGACGGTCGCTTTCGTTCCGGACTACCGCGTCTCGGTCGCGGAGTGGCTGATCCCGGCCGCGGACCTGAGCGAGCAGATATCGACGGCCGGGACGGAGGCGTCGGGCACCGGGAACATGAAGTTCGCGATGAACGGAGCGCTGACGATCGGCACGCTGGACGGGGCCAACATCGAGATCCGGGACGCGGTGGGACCGGAGAACTTCTTTTCCTTCGGCCTATCGGCCGAGGAAGTCAGGGACCGGCAGGCCCGCCGCGCCTACGATCCGGCCGGGATCGTCGAGGGAAGCGCCGGCGTCCGGCGCGTCATGGAAAGCCTGCGCGGCTCGCGCTTCTGCCTCGACGAGCCGGGCGCTTTTTCGGATCTCGTCGCCGCCTTGATGGATCCCAACGACCCGTTCCTCCATTTGGCGGATTTCGATTCCTACCGCCGCGCGCATGACGAGGCCGTCGCCCTGTACGCCGAACCCGACCGCTGGACGCCCAAATCCATCCTGAACGTCGCCCGCATGGGATCCTTTTCCAGCGACCGGACCGTCCGGGAGTATGCCGAAGAGATCTGGAAAATTCGGCCCGAGCCGGAGCGGCCGCGCGTCAAAGACGGCGGCTCGGGTGATGGCGGCGCACGATCCGGACGGCCGTGAGGAGCAGCACGAGGCCGGCCAGGGCGAGAACCGACATCAGCGCCGTCGCGCCGCCGCGGGCGCCTCCGGCGGCGGGATTCGGGCTGTAGGCGAGGGCGTTGCTCATGGCCTCAATCCCCGAAGCTGGTCCCGACGGCCCGCGCCGCGGCGATCAGCGAGTGATCCTCCGGCACGAGGCTGAGTCCGCCGGACGCCCGTGCGAGCGGCACGGAGGTCAATTCGCAGCCGCGGAGCGCGACCATCCGGCCGAACGGCCCCAAGACCGCGAGTTCGGCGGCTTTGGTCCCGAAGCGCGTGCAGAGCACGCGGTCGGAAGCCAGCGGCGAGCCGCCTCTCTGGAGATGCCCGAGCACGGTCACTCGCGTCTCCAGTCCGGTCCCCGCCGAAATATCGTCGGCGAGGACTTGGCCGACGCCGCCGAGGCGGACGGGATCGGGGCTGGACGCCTCGGTCCGAGCCACGACCATCCTTCCGTTCCGGGGCCGCGCTCCCTCGGCGACGACCACGATGCTGAAGCGCTTGCCGCGCCGCGAGCGGGCGGTCAGGACGCGGCAGACCTTCTGAAGGTCGTAGGGGATTTCCGGGACGAGGATCACGTCGGCTCCGCCGGAAACCCCCGACGCCAGCGCCAGCCATCCGGCGTAGCGGCCCATGATCTCGACGACCATCACGCGGTGGTGGCTTTGCGCCGTGTCGCGGAGGCGGTCGATGGCCTCGGAGGCGGTCTGGACGGCGGTGTCGAAGCCGAAGGTGCGGTCGGTTCCGGCGAGATCGTTGTCGATGGTTTTGGGCACGCCGATGATGTTGAGGCCCAGCCGGGACAGCTTGCCCGCGCTCGCCATGGTTCCGTCGCCGCCGACGATCACCAGAGCGGAGAGCCCGTTGCGGCGGTAGCTCGCCGCGGCTTCGTTCGAGCGGTCGCGATGCGCGATCTTGCCGCCTTTCTTCTCGGCCCAGCGGAACGGATCATGGGTGTTGGAGGTGCCCAGGATCGTTCCGCCGCGGTGAAGGATCCCGGAGACGTCGTCTTCCCTCAGTCGGACGGTTTGATCGGTCACCAATCCGTGATAGCCGTCCGTGTAGCCGAGGACTCCCGCGCCGTGCTCGCCGACGGCCGCCTTGACCACCGCGCGGATGACCGCGTTGAGGCCCGGGCAGTCTCCGCCGCCGGTGAGAACGCCGATCGTCTTTCGCTTCGCTTTCGCCATGCTCTCAGCCGCTCCGGACGCGGCGGACGCGCCGCCGCGGGAGCTCGTCGCCCTCGGCGTCCGCCTTGATCCGGACGTCGACGCGCCGCGATTCGACCGCCGTGATCGCTCCGTCGGCGTCTCGGGAGCGCGCGCTCACCGAGTGCGCGCCCGATTCGTAATCGGACCAGTCGTGCCACCAGTAGCCGATCCAGAAGCGGCACGGGAGCCAGTCGCCGCCGTCGATGGAGATGTCGATTCGGGCGGAGCCGTACGCCGCGATCCGGAACGTGTAGTAGGGGGCGGTCACGATTTCCCCCGCGAGAGGGAAGTCGATCTCCAGCGGCTTGCGAGCCGGCGCCGTCTTGTCCGCGTCGGGCATGATTCGATCCTCCTAGACGGATTCGAGAGTCTGCGGCTCGTCGACGAGTCCCGTCGGGAAGGACGGGGTCCTGCCGATCCGCGCGAGGGCCTCCGCGATGCGCCGCGGGCGGCCCCAATCGCACCAATCGACTCCGTCCAGCGGCAGGGCGACGGTCCACTCGGCCGAGCGCTCGACGATGTCGCGCGAGAAATTGACGCTCTCCATCGCCCGGTAGGCCAGCGCGACGGCCTCGGCCTCCTCGGGACGCCCGATCCACGGCAGCAGGGCGTCGAACCGGCTCATCATCGAGGGTTGAAGGTTTCGAGCGACTTCCCACAGCGCCGACGCCTTCGCCGCCATGATCATCGTGTTCCAGAGGCCGCCGCCGCGGCGCAGGCCGGCGGCCTCGGCGGCGTCGGGCTTTTCCTTGAATCTCCGCACGATCCGGGCTCGCCGGCCCCAGAGACCCGCGCCGGGCTCGATCCAGCCGTATTCGGTCTCGATCCGGTCGGGGCGCGCCGACAGAAGCACGATTTGTCCGGGGAGATGCTCGGCGAGGCGGTAGGCTTCGTCGAGAGCGAGCCGAAACTTTTCCCGGGGATGGATGAAATGATCGGAAGGCATGACCGCCACCAGGGCGTCCGGGTTCCGGGCCATCACGCACGCCAGCGGGAGAAACAGCCCGGGCCCCGTGTCGCAGCGGCGGGGCTGCTCGATGAGCCGGCCCGGAACGTCGAGCCGCCGGGGCTCCGAGAGGTGTCCTCGGTGATCCCGGGCGACGACCGTCACGATGCGTTCCGCCGCGGTCTGGTCCAGGGCGCGCGCCCAGGTGTGCTCGAGCATCGTGCGGCGGCCGGTGAACGCGCAGTACTGCTTCGGGCGCGGGCTTCCCAGCCAGCGCTGGATGAACGGTTCCATGCGCCGGCCGTCTCCTCCGGCCAAGACGACGACCCAACGGTTCCCGCGCTCGTCCGCTGTCGGGCTCATGGCGACACCATGGACTCAGCTTAGCCGGGAGCGAGCCGGATTGCGATAGCGGCCGTGTAAATTATCCCCGTCCGCGCCGCGCCCGCCGATTTTCATTGGACGGCGGGCGCGTATGACCGAGGCGTGACCGGCGGGCGGGCTCCTCTCAGTCGAGCCGGATCCGGTAGCCGCTGTTCTTGATCGTCACGACGCGGTTTTTTTCCGAGAGCAGCTTGCGGCGGAGGCGGGCGACGTGCTGGTCCACGGTGCGGCTGCTGACCTCGAAGCCCGCCTCCAGGCCCCACAGCTTTTCGAGGACGGCTTCCCGGGAGATCACCTTGCCGTCGGCCTCGATCAGGAGCCTCAGCAGTTGAAATTCCCGCGGCGCAAGCTCCCGGTAGCGCCCGTCGACCCGGACTTCGTGCCGCTCCAGATCCACTTCGAGCCCGCCGACCCGGATGTGGCTGCCGTCGCGCGCGCCGCGCGTGCGGGAGAGGACGGCCTGGATGCGGGCCTCGAGCTCGGGCAGGCTGAAGGGCTTGGTCAGGTAGTCGTCCGCGCCGAGCCTCAGCCCGAGCACGCGGTCGACCTCCTGAGCCTTGCTGGACAGGAAGATGACGGGCGCCCAGTTCTCGCGGCGGAGGATGCGGATCATCTCCAAGCCGTCCATCTCGGGGAGGACGATGTCGAGGAGGATCAGGTCGGGCTTGTGCTTGCGGACCGCGGTCAGGCCGGCTTCGGCCGAGCGGGCGTGGAAGAACTGGTAGCCCTGCTTGCTCAGGAAGGATTTGAGCAGGAGCGCAAGGTCGTCCTCGTCGTCGATCATCAATATTTTGGCTTTGGGCATGGCGTGTCGCCTCGATAGGCATCTGGGCATCAACGGCTTCTCGCGTCCGAACTAACTTTCGACGCGAGCGCGGCCGCGGGTCCGCGGCGCGGGCCCCGACGGGGGCGGGCGCGGGGGGGGGTGGGCCGGAGGCGGCGGGCCCGCCTCAGCCGGCGAGGAGGCGGGGCCGGAGACGCCCGGCATCGGGCGCGATTTCGCGGCGGCCAGTCCCGAGGAGAAGGCGCGGGACGCGTGCGCGCTCCGCGCGATCGCGCTCCGGCGGGGCCGGCGCGCGTGACGCTGGATGCAGGGAAGCGGCGCATGGCGCGCGTCGGAGCCCAGCGAAACGCCGATGGAGATCGGAGCGCGGGCCGCGGCCCAGCCGGCCAGAGGCAGCGCCACGAGAACGGCCGTCAACGCGGCGCCGAACGTCGGAAAAAAGCGCGGACGCATCGCGACGAGTATAGGCGAAATCGCCGCCGCTGTCAATGACGGTGACGGCCGCGTGACCGCCGGCCCGGTTTAGTCCGTCATTTCCCGCGGTCGGACGCCTCGGAGCGCGTCGTCAGCATGAGCTTCGAGCCCACCTCGGGTCCGATGATGACCGTCTTGGAGTTGGCCGAGTTGGCCAGGCGTCCCAGCTCCTCGATGCGCTCGAACTGCAGGATGTCGGGGCCCAGGCTCTTGGCCACGATCTTGTTGTCAGGGATCGCAGATTGTCCTTGCTCACGACGATCATGTTGCGCAAAGTTATATGATCGCACCATGAAGGCGTACGCTCATTCTCACCCTCAATTACCTTCCGAAAGATGGCATTTGCTGGAGGACCATCTTCGGGAGGTGGGGCGGCGCGCCGCCGAATTCGCGGCGCCCTTTGGTTCCGGCGAGTGGGCGCGCTATGCCGGCTTATGGCACGACCTTGGAAAATATCGTCCGGCATTCCAGAATATGATTCGGTCCACTGGCGGTGAGAACGCGCATGTGGAGGACGAGAAGGTCGCTCAAAGAGTGGATCATTCCTCCGTTGGAGCTGCATACGCGCAACGGCATCTCGGAAGTCGATCCATCCCCATCGCCCTTGCCATTGCTGGCCATCATTGCGGTTTGCAAAATCTTGCGTACTGGAGGGAAACCCGAAGTCCAAAAACGAAACAGTTGCTTGAGGAAGTTGATATCGCGATTATTCCCGAGGATATAGGGGCAATCCCGCAATTGGCGGTCCCAGAGATGCTGTCCGGCCAGTCAAACGAGAAGGTTGCTCGGAGGAGGTTGGAGTTTTGGACACGGATGCTTTTCTCCTCGCTGGTGGATGCGGACCGCCTGGATACCGAAGCATTCTTGGCCGGTGAAAAGACCGAACTTCGCGGAGGTTTCCCGACTCTTGTCGAACTGGCCTCCGGTCTTCGAAAATTCATGGAAGAGCTTGCTGCGGCGGCCAATCCGGGTTCCGTCAATACGGAACGCGGGCGAGTCTTGTCGCGTTGCCGCAATCTGGCTTCTCGTCCGCCAGGTGTTTTCAGTCTCACGGTTCCTACGGGCGGAGGCAAGACTTACGCCTCCCTGACATTCGCACTCGAACACGCGCTGGCCAACGGTATGGAACGGGTCATCGTGATCGCTCCCTATCTGACCATCATTGACCAGACAGTGGCCGCCTATCGGAAGGCTCTGCATCGCCGTCAGGATGGAGAAGATTCGATGGTCTTGGTCGAACACCACAGCGGAATCGAGCCCGAGAAGGAAAATTTCCGCAACCGCCTTGCCTCGGAAAACTGGGATGCGCCGCTTGTCGTGACGACGGCGGTCCAGTTCATCGAAAGCCTCTTCGCGAAAAACCCATCCCAGTGCCGCAAATTGCACAATCTGGCTCGGAGCGTGATCGTCATTGACGAGGCCCAGACGCTGCCAGGAGATTTCTTGCTTCCCATCATCGATGTTCTCGACGGACTGGTGGAGCATTACGGGGCAAGTCTCCTGCTCTCCACGGCCACCCAACCGGAATTGCGCGAGCGAGTCTTGCCGGACGGACGCAAGATCGCGGGGTTCCGGGAAGTGATCGAGATTGCAGGAGAGCCTGAAGAGGTCAAGGCTTCATTTTCGCGCCTTCGCCGGGTCAAGCCCGAGCGCGTGCTGACAAGAGATTGGGAGGAGATCTCCGCGCTTGTGGCGGCGGAGCCGCGGGCTCTTGCCATCACTCACAGGCGCGACGATGCCCGCATCCTTGCCGAGCGCGTTCAGGCGCTTTGCCCCAAGGAGCCGTTGTTCCACCTTTCCGCGCTTATGTGCGCTCGGCACCGACAGGAGCGGATCGAGACCGTAAAATCGGCGTTGAAGTCTCCGGAAGCGGTCGTGCGGGTCGTTTCGACGCAGTTGGTCGAAGCGGGAGTCGATTTCGATTTCCCCGTAGTCTTTCGTGCCATGGCGGGACTGGATTCTCTTATACAATCGGCGGGCAGATGCAATCGCGAAGGTCATCTGGCGGAAGGCCGACTTGTGATTTTCAACGCGCCGACGCAGCCTCCTGTCGGGCAGCTTCGCACCGCCGCTGACGAGACGACCGCCCTTCTGGCCGCCGATCCCAAACTGGATTTGTTCGATCCGGAAAGCTACCGGCGCTTCGACGCCCGTTTGCAGAGGGTCGCGGATCGAAAGGGAATCCAGACCTTGCGTGAGCAATTGGCGTTCGAGGATATTGCCAGCAGATTGCAGTTGATAGACGGCGCTTGGCAGGCGACCGTGATCGTGCCTTGGGGTCCTGTTGGCAATCGAACCGAGTCGATCGAACTCCTGGCTCAAGTGGAGAAATCGGGCGATCCACGATTCTTGCGCGATGTTTCCCGGCGTCTTCAAGGATACTCGGTCTCCATCCCGCGCCGTCAAGCGGACGAATGGTTGCGGGAAGGTGTTCTTCATGCGGTTCAGGACCTGTTCCTCGGCCTGACGCCGGCTTATCGGCATCTATACACCGAGGAATTTGGTCTAACAGCAGGCGCGGGCATTCGCGCGGCCGATCCGGCGGCGCTTATCGGATGATTGGAGGGAACTCGAGTGGCTGAAATCAAGCTGGACAGCAGTCTCTTCAAAGTTCGGATCGGCGGCGAGATCGCCTGCTTCACTCGTCCCGAAATGAAAGTCGAGCGGGTGAGTTACGAGGTCATCACTCCTTCCGCCGCTCGCGCCGTTTTGGAGGCCATTCTTTGGAAGCCGGCCATACAATGGGTTGTCCGTCGCATTCATGTTCTCAAACCCGTCCGCTGGATCGGCTTTAAGCGCAACGAGGTCACGAAGAAGTTGGCGTTGACCGGCGTCGGCAAGGCTATGCGCGAGAATTCTCTCTTGGAACCGCTCATTGTGGATGAAGACGGCAACCGCGCCCAGAGGCACACGCTGGCGCTTCGTGACGTGGAGTACGTCATCGAAGCGGGGTTCCGCATGGTCCCGAGCAAGGCTGGGCCGGAGGACAACCCAATCAAGTTTTCGGAAATGTTCCAGCGTCGTTTGGAAAAGGGCCAATGTTTCCGGATGCCATATCTTGGTTGTCGGGAATTCGCCGCGTGGTTCCGTCCGGCGAGCGAACCTTTCCAGGCCATCGAAGAAACGCGAGATCTCGGGTTGATGCTCTACGATATTGAATTCAGCCCGAGGAATAGGCCGCATTTCTTTCATGCGCGGATGGAGAGTGGAGTCGTCGCTGTGGAACCGCCGGATTCTTGGGGCCAGAATGGCGGAGGTCTGCAATGATATTGGCTGCTTTGAAAAAGCTTGCCGACGAAGAAGGCTTGATGGAGGAGCCCGACTACGAGGAAAAGGATGTTACTCGAATCATTGAGTTGGCTCAGGACGGGAGATTCTTGGGTTTAACGGATATTCGACGACCCGACGCGAAGGGCCGTCCGCGCGCCGTAAAACGGCGAGTGCCTAAGACGCCGGGCCGCACATCGGGCGTCTCCGCTCAGTTTCTTTACGACAAGAGCGACTATCTGTTCGGTGTGGCGAGAGAGAAAGAGAAAAAGATTTGGGAGCCGAAAGACGAGTGCATCGAAGATGCCATAACCCTGATTCGCAAGGCCATTTCTGCGACTGGGGATTCCGGTTTGAAATCCGTTGGATGCTTCCTTGAGGGCCAGAATGGACGAAGCGGTCGCGAGAATATCCTGCCGGACGACTTGGCCGAAAACGAGTGGTTCGTGTTCCGCATGCAGGGGGATGAAGGATTGGTGAGTGATCGCCCCGCGGTGAGGAACTGGTGGGAATCTCAAAGAGCTCAGTCAACGGAATCGAGTGCGATTTGTCTTGTGACCGGGAACGCCTGCGTTCCTGTCGACAAACACGATGCGATTAAGAGAGTTCCGGGGGGATCCACCTCTGGAGTGGCTATCGTGTCGTTCAATAGTCCGGCGTTTGAGTCATACGGATTTGATGGAAATGAAAATGCGCCCATCGGCCGGGCGGCGGCGGAGGCTTACGCGCGCGCACTCAATCGCCTGCTTGATCCGGCCTATCCCGACCCGCACAACGCGGGACAAACGTTGCCGCGCCGGAGCATCCGGATGAGCAAGGACACCAGCGTGGTATTCTGGACCGCTGACCCGAAGAATGAGTTCGCGGACATCTTCGAGGCCATTTTCTCGCGGCCTGATGAGAGCATAGTCGCTCGCCTGTTGGAGGCGCCGAATTCTGGACGCCAGCCGTTTTTGCAGGATCCGAAACTCTTTTACGCGCTAACTA
>VFSW01001724.1_pt1 | contig 33277 bp, 27 predicted proteins | sample 5358111 | NCBI WGS metagenome assembly VFSW01 (sample SAMN11554181, study PRJNA540505) | mine drainage metagenome | isolation source: sediment from site ElyBrook_90M | place: USA: Ely Copper Mine, Vershire, VT | collected 2017
TCTGGCGGTCGCACTCGTTGTGCCGTGGCCGTCTGCGGCCCTCGCAGAGGCGCTTCTTGCCAACGCCATCGCCGCCTACCGCGATGACAAGGCCACTACGCAGTGGCTACCTGATGCATCGCCAGAGTCTGGTGTACGACGGCAATCCGCCACGGCAGAAATTTGACGATGACGAGTAGTAATGTTGGGAAAGCGACAGAAAATTGAGTTAGATGAATGTCTGCGCGAAGTAACTGCCGCTTCTTTGCCTCGAAGGACTAGGTGCAGACTTGGATAGGGTTTGGCGAAAAGAATACGAAATTTATGCATCTGAAAGAGATAGAACATCGTGATTATAAAAGCAATTTCAAAGAAACCGATCCGCCAGCGCAGAAAAGAGACGCGTCCGGCCGAAATAATGGCGGCAGCGCTGGATTTGTTCGTTGAACGCGGATTCACGGCAACCAAGCTGGACGATGTGGCGGCACGTGCAGGGGTTTCGAAAGGTACGCTGTACTTGTATTTCGCCAGCAAGGAGGAATTGTTCAAGGCAGTGATCCAGCTGGATATCCTTCCGATGCTCGAGCAGGTGGAGGAGATGTTAGCGCAGCATAGTAGCGACAGCGCTTCGCAACTGCGTGAATTGCTAGATTATTGGCGAGAACTGGTTGGCAATACCAAGCTTGCCGGCATTCTCAAACTGACTGTGTCCGAAGCCGGTAACTTTCCGGAAGTCGCGCGCTATTTCCATGACAACGTAACCCAGCGTATTGGTAACTTGCTCGGCAACGTGTTGCGGGCGGGTATTGAAAAGGGTGACTTCCGTCCAGTCGATATCGAATCGGTCATTGATAAACTCACTGCAACGATCATGATGCGGGCAATCTGGGAACACTCGATCACCCCATATTGCAGTCGAGCCCAGAAAGATTCCGAAGACTACGTACGTACGTACACCGACTTGTTGTTGAACGGTTTACTGGTAAAACCGGTAATGATGCGGGGTACGGTGCAGGACATAACAGAACGTAACGATTCTGAGCAGAAAATCGAATTTCTATCCCGTATCTATGCCGCCCAATCGCAGACCAATCAGGCACTGATTGAAGGCAAGAATGAGGCTACTCTGTTTAAGAGAATATGTCAGATTGTGGTTGAGTTTGGCGGAATGGAATTGGCCTGGATTGGAGTCGTAGAAGAAAATACAGAGCTGATTAAGCCAGTAACCGCCTTTGGACACCAAATTGATTACTTGGAGAGTATTGTTATTTCTTCACGCGCTGACGTGCCCGAAGGTCATGGTCCAACAGGCACCGCATTCCGGGAGATGCGCCCCATCTTTGTTCAGAATCAAGAAACGGATACGGCGCTGGCAAATTGGCGTGCGCAGACGATCAAATATGGATGGCGATCTTCGGGAACTGTTCCCATCATCAGGGGAAGTAAATCTTACGCGGTCCTTGTTTTCTACCACACGAGTGAAAACATATTTACCCAAGAAATCACTGAGCTGCTCAATGAAATAGGAAGGAATATTGGTCATGGTCTGGACAGACTTGACTTGGAAAAGGCGAAACTTAAAGCCCAGGAATCCATGCATTTGGCCGCAACAATTTACGCGTCAAGTGTAGAGGCAATCATGGTCACCGATGAGAACAACCTCATTATTGACGTTAACCCGGCGTTTACCAACATCACTGGCTACACGCTGGAAGAAGTTCTAGGTAAGAATCCCAAGTTGTTGCAATCAGGTAAACATAAAAAAGAGTTCTTTCGCGAAATGTGGCAGTCGCTTTTGAATACAGGTCACTGGCAGGGCGAAATGTGGGATCGGCGCAAAAATGGTGAACTTCACGCTAAACGAACCAGCATTAGTGTCATCCGCAATCCGGATGGCAGCATTTATCGGCATGTCGCACAATTCTTTGACATCACGGATAAAAAACGGAAAGAAGAGCTGATCTGGAAGCAAGCCAATTTTGACACGCTGACAATCCTACCGAACCGACACATGTTCCATAACAGGCTCGAAGAAGAAATATTGACGTCACGGCGCAATGGACTGCCGGTGGCGTTGTTATTCATCGATCTTGACCGGTTCAAGGAAATCAACGACAACTTGGGTCATGCCAAGGGTGACACTCTGCTGGTGGAAGCCGCACGTCGCATCAGGATGTGTGTGCGTGTCACTGATATGGTTGCCCGTTTGAGTGGTGATGAATTTACAGTGATACTGCCGGAATTTGGCGAGCGATTCCAGATTGAGCATATTACACAAGACATTATTTCAGATTTGGCCAAACCATTCGATTTGGGGGATGGACAAAAAGGCTATATTTCGGCAAGCGTCGGGATCGCAATATTTCCGAATGATACAGATAACATTGGGAGCCTGCTAACTCATGCGGATCAAGCAATGTATGCAGCCAAAATGGAGGGCGGTAATAGATTCAGCTACTTCACCAAGTCAATGCAACAAGAGGCTAGTGAAAAATTGGCGCTTACCAATGATCTACGTTATGCATTGGCCCGAAACGAATTGCACGTTTACTACCAACCTATTTTTGAGCTTCATAGTGGAAACATCACAAAAGTCGAGGCCCTACTACGTTGGAAGCATTCGACGCGCGGCATGGTCAGGCCGGAGGTCTTTATACCATTGGCAGAGGAGTCCGGACTTATTCATGAGATAGGCAATTGGGTGTTCCAACAAGCTGTGATCAGCGTAGCCGATTGGCAAAAGGCATTTGGACGCCTGATTCAGATTAGCGTGAATAAATCGCCAGTTCAGTTCGAGCAACCTGAAAGCCAAAATTGGTGCGAGCTGATGGAAAAATTGGGGGTGCCAGGAAATGGGATTAACGTCGAAATAACCGAAGGGTTATTGTTCAAGGAATCGGCAAAAGCTAAGGAGAAATTATTGGAGTTCAGGAACCGAGGTATCGAAATATCCATCGATGATTTTGGTACTGGTTTTTCTTCTCTGTCGTATTTGAAGCAATTCGATATTGATTACCTTAAGGTCGATCGCTCTTTCATTAAGGACCTGGAAAGAAATGAGGATGATAAGGCGCTGACAGAGGCCATTATCGTGATGGCACACAAGCTTGGCATCAAAACGATTGCAGAAGGAGTGGAGACATTAGGACAGCAAGACTTGTTAAAGTCATTTGGTTGCGACTACGTTCAGGGCTTCTACTACTCACCTGCAGTGCCAACAGTACAGCTTAAAAAGATGCTAAAGGATCTTACAATCGGCCACTTAAATTGCTTGATTTAGATAGATTCGACCGACTGCTTTACGCCCTGAGTCACTTTACTAGGTCATTATTGCAGATTCCGAAACAATTACGAGCAGTGACGATCCACGATGTTTGAGTGAATTCAAATAAATGGATTCGTCGTCATACGGAGTCCGTGTTTGCCAGCAACAATAGATAATTCGAAGCCCTTTAAGGGGCCGAGTTCGCACTGCTACCTGTCAGAACGAGAGTTTATACCCTATAGCAAGTGCGGCAGACATCATTCGTATGATGCACCTATATAAGTGACCAGTTCGCTCATTGCCAGCCGATATTTTGGATGTACTGTATCTTCTGTTGAACGGTGACCAACAGCAAGTAAAGCGACAGGACGCTGATTACTTGATAGCCTCAGTATTTTGCCAATTTTACCTGCTGAAAACCCTCCCATCGGACAAGCGTCCACTCGAAGTTGTGCCGCAGTCATCACAGCAAAACCAAGCGCGATATGAGCCTGTTGCGCGGCCCAGGAATGGCGAGAAAATGTAATCTTTCTAATGACATCACCCAGAGTAATATATTTTTGCAAGAGCGCAATTTTTTCTTTCCCCACGTCTTTGAGTTTCAGGTCAGCAATTATTTTATTGGCATTGTTTTTTATGTTCTTGTTCGCAACAAAAACTAGCAGGTGAGGGGCAGTATCGACTTGAGGCTGGTCATATGCAGCTTTGCGCATCGCAATTTTTGTTTTAGGGTCTGTCACGACTATGACCTGAAATGGTTGCAGTCCATGTGAAGTCGGCGCCAGCCTTATTGATTCGAGAATTGCTTGTATTTCTGTTTCAGATGCTGGTCGATCTGAATCAAATGACTTTGTCGCGTAACGCCACTTGAGTGCATCAAAAATATGCTCTGTATTAATACCGGTTACTGAATTTGATGTCATTTGTATAGATTCCCGTTGTAAGAATGAGTAACGGTGGTCTATATTAGATACTTACATCAATATATCAAGAAGGATGATTATTGATATATAGGATGAAAATAATGACTATTAAGAATAACGCAGAAAATACTTGCCCTGAACAATTCAGTGTCTTGCCTCATTCTCGACACGTGCTGCGCATGGTCTCTGGAAAATGGTCTCTGGAAATTCTCTTTCAACTGGTTAGAGGCACCTGCAGATTTGGAGAGCTACGTCGATCGATTCCGGATATTACTCAGCATGTATTAACCGCGCGGCTTCGTGAACTTGAGGCAAATGGCTTGGTTACCCGGACGGTATATGCCGAAGTTCCGCCCAGAGTTGAATATGCGCTAACTTCGGCAGCAATGGCACTCAAGCCTGTATTTGAGGCTCTTTTGGAATGGGTGTTAAAACACGGGGATCAACTGTGCAATGTTGATAACTAATGAAGCTGATTCATTCATCTTTAGTCAGGTTTCGATACTTCATCCGCCCGTGCGCGACATGAAGCGCACGATACTTGGTTCTGATTGTGATATATCGAATGTGTGGGATTGTGGTTTTAATACTACTGCTTGCGCAATCAATTCACGTACACGATCTTCGTTACCCGTGCGCAACGCTGGCAGCAAGTCCACCTTACCTTCGTTGCCAAGACAAGGGAACAGCTCCCCGCGTGCAGTCACTCGCATACGGTTGCAGTCCGCGCAGAAATTATTTGAATGCGGTGATATGAAGCCGATTCGCGATTCGTAGCCTGGAACGCGCCAATAGCGCGCCGGACCACCACTGCTGTCCAGACTGGGGATGACATCGTAACGCTGTTTTATCCTAACTAGCATCTCTCTATTGCTGTAGTACGAATCCGCATGATGGTGTCCCGTCTCACCCAGCGGCATCTGTTCAATGAAACTGATGTCGATGCCGCGCGACAAAGCAAATTGAATCATGTCATTGGCTTCCTCATGGTTGATGTTGCGTATCAATACCGTGTTCAATTTGACCCGCCGATTACCCCACGCAGCTATCGCGGCATCGATACCCGACAATACTTTCCGCAAATCTCCGGTGCGGGTGATGCGCCGAAATACCTCCGGATCAAGGCTGTCCAAGCTGATATTGACCCTGTCGGTACCTGCTTGTGCCAGCGGCTCGGCGAACTGTGCGAGTTGAGAACCGTTGGTGGTGAGCGTTAGTTCGCGCAATCCAACCAGTTCACTTATGCGTGTAACCAGCCACGGCAAATTTTTGCGTGTGAGTGGCTCGCCTCCCGTGAGCCGTATTTTGTCGACACCGAGACTAACAAATACCCGCGCGACCCGCAGACACTCGTCCAGGGACAAAATTTCGCTGCGCGGAAGAAACTGCATTTTTTCGGCCATGCAGTAAGTGCAGCGGAAATCACAACGGTCAGTCACCGATAAGCGCAGGTAATTGATCTTGCGACCAAAGGTGTCAGTTAGTGTAGTCATCTCCAACCCCTAGCCCTAGTTTACGAAAATATATAAGGCAAGCTTATTGCTCGCGACTTCGAACTCAATATAAGTAACCAAGGCTTCAGATGAGGCCGTGATATAGCTGATGGCATTTCCATTTTTCGCGGTGGTATCTCATAATCGAATCATCGTCATAATAGACAATAGTGTCAATATAAAATAAATAAAGCAGTCATCATGAAGGTTTGGCATATTTAATTTAAGAATATCTGGACAACAAAAATATGCTTGTCACCGCGGACGTTCGTCCCGATGAGGGTTCACCCGGCACCACAGGAAGATCCGCGCTAATGAAGCATGAGCGAATTGCTGTCGAAGTCAAGAAGACCAGAAAAGATATGGATGAAAAGATGGTTGATAGCGAACTAATAAAAAATACCGTCGAACACCTCTAGATGTAAATCACTAAGCGGAAAGTATTGTCATTTATGACTATAATGTCATATTGACAAACATATACATTAAATGTAATGTTGAACAGTTAATAAGAAAATCATTGTTAACCATGAAACTTTCGGCTGATCAGGATGAGAGTAGAGGGATTGGTGCCATAACTACCTCAAGAAACTTGATACTTAAAAGCGGAATGTCACGGTTCACGAAATTGTTTTTTGCTTACTAATGAAAATCTGAAATAAGCCATAGAAACATTGCGCCCATAACTAGAATTAGAAAAACAGGAACAGAAGTCGGAGCAGCGCCGTTCCGCTGCAAGAGAGACTTCTCCTCTTAAGCCTGATGCATCATGGTCCAAAGAGAGGGAGTTTAATCAATCTTATCTAACAGGAGCATGACCATGTCACTGACGCAATTTGTCCCTACGCCAAAGTTTGATGATTACAAGGAACTGTTTAAGGAACATTATCATCTTGAGCGCAACGCCGACGGGGTTATTCTGGCACAGGCACACACGTTGGGCGGATCAGTTCAGTTAAGTGTGGAAACGCATCGCGCACTCGGACAACTTCTTAAAACGATAGCTGCGGACCCGGAGAATGAGGTGCTGATTCTCACGGGCACCGGCGACGATTTCATGATGGCCATCGATCCAAACGGATTTCAATTGGAGAAAGAAGACCTGCAGCATTGGGCCTATGAGTACGCATATAAAGATGGCAGAGTTAACGTTAGCGCTTTAATTAACGACCTTGAAATCCCTACAATTGGAGTATTTAACGGTCCCGGGTTCCATAGTGAAATCTGCTTGATGTGTGACATTACAATTTGTAGTGAAGATGCAATCGTCTTTGACGCTCACTATTCAATCGGATCCGTGCCGGGAGATGGTATTCATAGCTGTTTCCAGGAATTGCTGGGTGTCAAGCGGTCCGCGTATGCTCTTCTTACTGGTCAAGCTATCAATGCAAAGAAAGCATTGGAGTTTGGCATGGTCAATGAAATATTACCCAGGGAAAAGCTTTTACAGCGCGCATGGAAACTTGCGGATCACATAATGCAACAGCCGCGCGTTACGCGCCGATTGACGACCCAAATTATTCGCCGACCGTGGAAGCAAAGAATCATGGACAACTTGGATGGAGGCTTTGGCATTCAAATGTTTGGTCATCTCGCTAAAGGGAAATCAATACATGTCAAAAGCGAAGGTGAAGCAAAATCGATATTAGGCTATGTTCGAGCGGGTAAGGAAAACAATTTCGACTAGGCAATTATTACTTGGATTCGGGCAGAAATTGCGTCTCTTATCTAGGAAGATGACAGATTTCATTATGCGATAAACCCGTCCTATAGGTTCGTAGCGGGGAAACCAAGACGCGAGACTGACAGTGTTTGACGATGAGGTGAGGTGACTCAGAATCGAAATCAATTGTCTATTGGGCACGGTTACATTTCTTGATAAATCGAACCTTTTCTCCATGACGGATATAAGCGCCAACCTCGGTGTTCTTGTCGATAAGGTTGAAGAGAGAATCGAGTTTAGTCGCTTATACCAGATGGAAACAGGAATGCCTGCCGAGCCCCCATGCGCGGTGACAAGTCAATAGTTTCGCCCGTGATTTACTCATCAATGCAACGCTGGCCAAATACGGAACTGAATCGAGGTTGGGTGTTCATTGTATGATACAAAACCGTCAAGTTGAAGATGACCACTTTCACCATTGAATGTCCCTGTTATGCTCTTCTGACAATACATAAATAAACATAACTTATTGTATATAAGTTATTAAATATATTCGTCGACACTGACGCAAATAAATCCAAATTAAGTATTGACATTTATTTTATTATGCACATAATTGTCATACTGACACTTTTGGTCAAATCAAAAATAACAACAATATTTGGTTGTGACTGAATCAGTAATCCATTTAAAAATTGCCAACCGCAAACGCGGAATCGGGGAGGGGGTAATGAAAATGTCATTAGGGGAAGCATTTCGTTTCAAATTTAAATCAAACACGGTCTGGAAGTGTGTCATGGCGTCCCTAGCTGTTCTGGGATGCTCTAGCCACAGTTACGCGTTCGATTTTGCCGGAGACTCAGACGTATCCGTACGCTGGGACAATACGTTCAAATATAGCCTCATGCAGCGACTTAAGGATCCCAGTAGTAATCTGGTTTCGCCGCCCACTATGCCTCCAGTACTTCCGCCGGCCGGAAACATTGCCGGTTCCGACTTTGGCGCCGGTGATAACAACTTTCATAAGGGGATTGCCTCGAAACGTCTCGACTGGCTATCCGAGCTCGATGTAACTTATCATGAGTGGACAGGTTTCCGCCTTAGCGGGGACGCTTGGTATGATAGCGTCTATAACAACTCGAACAAATTTAGCGAAGCAACGCAAGACCTGATGGGGCGGAAGGCGGAATTGCTTGATGCCTTCGTATTCGCCAATGGTGATCTGGACGATAAGCCGTTGTCGGTGCGCTTCGGAAAGCACACTGTACTTTATGGCGAAACCCTCTTCTTTGGTCAAAACGGTATTGCAGGTGGTCAAGCGCCGGTCGATGTAATCAAGCTGCTCTCAGTGCCGGATTCCACATTCAAAGAAGTCCTCTTGCCCGTCGAGCAACTATCTGGACAGATTCAGCTGTCGAGCAATGTTACGGTGGGTGTCTATTACCAACTCAAATGGTTGCGCACGCGTACTCCACCGTCCGGAAGCTACTTCAACAATTTTAACCCAGTGGACGTCGGGGGAACACAAGGTTACCTGTTTACGGGGGCCCCGACCGCTTTTGGTGGTCCGGTGAATACGATCACCCGTACTGGAGACATTGTGGCTAAGGATTCAGGCCAAGGCGGGCTTCAACTACGCATTCGGCCGGAAAGCATGGATACCGATTTCGGTTTTTACGCAACGCAGTATCACGATAAGACCCCTCAGATTTATATCTTCCCAATGTCTGCACCTCTTCCTCCAGTGCCGCTAACGTACAATCTGGTGTTCCCCGAGGACATCAGGTCGTATGGGGCGAGCTTCAGCACTGTCTTCGGGTTGGCCAACGTTGCTGGAGAAGTGTCGGTTCGGCGTAACACGCCCCTGGTAAGTCACATCATTATTCTTAATCAAGCACAGGCTGCTGTTGCAGACAACAACAGCAACCCCTTCTATGCAGTAGGCAACTCGGCACACGCGAATCTTTCGACGATCATCTCGCTGTCGCCCAGTTCCCTTTGGCAGGGTGGCTCTCTTTTGGGCGAGGTGGCATGGAATCGCCGCACCAGCATTACTCAGAATCCTACCGCTCTCGATCCGAACGTTGACCGGGACGCGTGGGGCTTTCGTACAGTGTTTGAACCAGCCTACTATCAAGTATCACCAGGCCTCGATATTAGTGTCCCAATCGGGTTGGGCTACAACCCGCATGGCAAGTCTTCGGTCGTGGCTGCCTTCAACGGTGGTGTGGATCATGGTGGTGACTTAAGCATTGGTGTAAATGGCGACTACCAGAGGGTTTGGAAGCTTAGTGCCAAGTACACCCACTATCTGGGTAGTGAAAATGTACTCGCAATACCGAGTGTGTCGCCGAATTCTCCGCTGATGAATTCGTTTGGCCAGACCTTTAAGGACCGTGATTTCATCGTCTTCAGCATTCAGCGCACATTCTAAGTACGAGGAGACACAAAAATGATCAAGCGCAATCTAATTAATGCAGCGGTGGCGACTGCCATACTTTGGGTGGCAAGCGTCGATGCCGCTGTTACGCAGGATGAGGCAGCAAAGCTAAAATCAAGCCTGACACCCATGGGGGGTGAAATGGCGGCCAGCAAAGACGGGGCCATTCCAGCATGGGATGGTGGCATGACAAAGATTCCATCAGGTTGGAAGCAGGGGGATTTGCGCCCTGATCCATTCGTCGGCGAAAAACCTGTCCTTCAAATCTCGGGTAAAAATGTTGATCAGTTCGCAGACAAGCTATCCGATGGCGTGAAGGCTTTGCTAAAGAAGTACCCCACGTATCGTCTGGATGTCTATCCGACCCATCGCACGGCGGCGGCACCCGACTGGATGTACGAAAATACGTTTAAGAATGCAACGCGCGCCAGGACCAAGGATGGGGGTGTGTCGATCGAGGGTGCTCATGGTGGCGTTCCTTTCCCCATTCCGAAAAATGGTAATGAAGTGATGTGGAACCACCTCACTTCATGGAACGGTCTGTCGGTGGAGTACGGTGCCCGCGTTTATATCGTTCAACCTGATGGAAAGTCGGTAATGGCCGCGCAATTCAAGCAGGATCGCCAGTGGCCGTACTACGATGACAAAGTTGCTGGGAATTCCGGCGGAGACTACCAACTATTTCGCCAAGTGCAGGTTGCGCCTCCGTTCAAATCCGGCGAATCGATCTTGATTCGTGAGTCGATGGATATGGCGACAAAGGGCAGGCAGGCATGGCAGTACCTGCTTGGCCAGCGCCGGGTGCGGCGAGCTCCGACAATCGGCTTCGATACACCGGATTTCGTGGCGTCCGGCCAGGGCTATTTCGATGAGGCGTTTTGTTTCAATGGTTCACTTGAAATGTATAACTGGCATTTGATCGGCAAGAAAGAGATATTCGTTCCCTATAACGAAAACCGCCTCTTCGCGTTCAAGGAAGCAGATTTGATGTCCGGTGGCTACGTCAATCCCGATGCCATGCGATGGGAATTGCATAGAGTATGGATCGTCGAAGCCACGCTGGCGGCGGGCAAGCGCCATATCCTGCCAAAACGCCGTTTCTACGTTGATGAAGACAGTTGGCATGCAGTGCTCGCCGATGGTTGGGATGCCCAGGGACAATTGTGGCGCTCTCAAATCGCATTCCCCTTCGTCGCAGCGGATGGGCCCGGTGTTTTTTCCATTTCTTTTGCCAACTTCAACTTGCTGACGGGCACGTGGGTTCTTAGCACGATCTGGAATGAGACTGAGCCCAAGTACAAGCTGGTGGATCGCAAACCGGACAGTTACTTCACCCCGGATTCCTTGGCAGGTCAGGGCGTCCGTTAGTGAAACAGGACGCGGATATTGCGGCCTGTGTCCATCGGTCGTCGCGCGCTACCAATCAACCTGCGCATTGATACAGTGTATAGGTAATTTCATGGGTAATTTCATGCCTAAGTTGACTCATTTCGGAGGCATTCGACTTGCCGCGGTTTTTGCGTGCGCGCTGATCAGCCGTGCAGCTTGGCCGATGGAAGACGTGATTGACCGTCCCGCCCTTATGAGCAATCGGGCCACGCAGTCTCTTTTGCTGTCGGTTGCACGAGCCGGCACACGGCTCGTGGCGGCGGGTGAGCGTGGCGTGGTTCTTTTTTCTGACGACAACGGCCGCTCATGGCATCAGGCTCGCGTTCCCGTTAGCGTGACGCTTACCAGTGTACATTTCGTCGACCAACACAATGGGTGGATCACGGGACACAGTGGCATTCTCCTGCATAGCGTAGATGGCGGTGAAACGTGGTTGAAAACCCTCGATGGCAAGCAAGTGGCAAATATCGTCCTGAATGCGGAATTGGCGAATTCCGCAAGTGCCGGATATGAACATTTGGCCGAGGCCAAACGGCTGGTAGAAGACGGACCCGATAAACCATTGTTAAGTGTGTACTTCTTGTCACAACAATCGGGCTTTGTTTCGGGTGCTTATGGCCTGTTGCTGCGCACGTCGGATGGCGGTAAAACCTGGTTCCCCTGGCATCAGCACTTGGCAGACCTTCGAGCCCGGCACCTTACGCATATAACGCAGGTAAACGGTGAACTTTACATTGTTGGCGAACAGGGTCTGGCCTATATGTCGTCCGATGGGGGGAATACCTTTAAAAGCTTGAAGTCACCCTATCACGGCACTTTTTTCGGTGTTGCCGCCCAGTCTGCAGAGACGGTGATTATCTACGGTCTTCGCGGCAATGCTTTCCTGGTTGGCCATATGGGTGAGGGATGGAAGAAGTTGGCTACACCTGCGCCTGTTACGTATTCGGCGTCGGCTCGCCTTTCGTCTGGCAAAACCATTATCGCGAGCCAGACTGGTGACCTGCTTTCAAGCGATGGTGTCGCGTCCCTAGTGTTACTCCGGGAATCGATCCATTCCACGACTGCAGATTTGGTGGAGGCCTCGGACGGCGCGTTGATTGTGGTTGGACGCGGTCTTGTGCGCCTTCAACAAATTGGCTTGCAAGGGGCTTTCTGATGAGTATGTACTCCAAAAAAGGGGAACAACAAGTCATTACAAGGCTTGAGGACTTCGATCCAAAGTCCGGACTGCTCATTGAGCGCGCGCTCTTTAACTATCGCGCATTCGTTGTCCTGATCTTTCTGATAGTGACTGTCATCCTGGGTGTTCAGGCATCGAAACTGCGTCTAAATGCTAGCTTCGAAAACAGTATTCCTGCTTCGCACCCCTATATCATCAATTACATAGCCCACAAGGATGATCTTCAGGGGATGGCAAATGTCCTCAGGGTCGTGATCGAGAATCGACATCAAAGCATCTTTGACGCGGAGTACATGGAAACGTTGCGCAAGGTGAATGACGAATTGTTTCTGTTGCAGGGTGTTGATCGACCATTCATGAAGTCGCTTTGGACTTCCAATACACGGTGGCTCGGTGTCACAGAGGATGGTTTGGACGGCGGTCCGGTAATTCCAAATTCATTCGACGGTTCTCCGGCGAGTATGGAGCAGTTGCGTGTGAACATAGAACGATCGGGGGAGATCGGGCAACTTGTGGCACCCGACTTTAAGTCTTCGGTCATTCTCGTTCCACTGCTCGAACATGATCCTCGAACAGGGGCGGATCTCGATTATCAAGAGTTGTCCTCTGAAGTGGAGAGGATTCGTTCCAAGTATCAATCTGACGGGTTGCGCATACACGTCACGGGGTTTGCAAAGGTGGTTGGCGATCTGATGGACGGCCTCCGGCAGATGCTGGTCTTTTTCGCTGTAACCGTTGTAATAGCTGTCATTGTCCTTTTCTTTGCGACCCGGTGCGTGCGCAGCACGGCGATTGTGGTCTTCTGCTCCCTGGTGGCAGTAGTATGGCTATTGGGGATCCTTCATACCTTGGGCTACATCATCGATCCCTATTCGATACTTGTGCCATTCCTTGTGTTTGCCATCGGCATGAGCCACGGTGCCCAGAAGATGAACGGAATCATGCAGGATGTCGGTCGCGGCATCCACAAGCTTGTAGCCGCGCGCTACACGTTCAGGCGCCTCATTCTCGCAGGTACAACCGCATTGCTTGCCGATGCCGTTGGCTTTGCCGTGCTCATGACGATCGATATTCCGGTAATCAAAAATCTCGCCCTTGCGGCCAGCATCGGTGTAGCGATTCTTATTTTCACCAATCTGATACTGATACCCATCTTGCTGTCGTATATCGGTGTAAGCAAGAGCGCTGCGGCAAGAAGCTTGCGCGAGGAACTTAAGAACCAGGCGGACCTCGTGCGCCAGAAGCACCCGCTTTGGAAATTTCTCGACCTATTTACGCGCCGTCCGAATGCTGTCAAGGCGCTTGCGATAGCGGCCGGACTAGGCATTGGCGGCTTAATCGTGAGCGAACATCTAAAAATCGGCGACCTTGATCCCGGGGCGCCGGAATTGCGCCTAGAGTCGCGCTATAACTTGGACAATGCGTTCGTCACGTCGCACTATTCGACCAGTAGTGACATTCTGGTGATCATGGCGAAGACGCATCAGTACGGGTGCATTGAATACAAGAATCTGGCTATGACTGACGCACTCGAATGGGAGTTGCAGCAGCTGCCGGGTGTGGAGTCGACGAGTTCATTTGTGGGGCTGGCGAAGAAATCGGCCGTGGGCCTCAACGAAGGCAGTTTGGCATGGTACGACTTGCCGCGCAACCAATACGTCTTGAATTCGATCGCAGTACGGGCGCCGCGCGAACTGTTCAACCAGGAATGTGACCTGCTCCTTGTCTATGTCTATCTCAAAGACCACAAGGCCGACACACTGACAGCGGTGACCCGGAAGGTTGAAGATTTTTCAGCCGCCAACGCCTCGCCGGATATCCATTTTTTGCTTGCCGCCGGAAATGCCGGGATCGAAGCGGCCACAAATGAAGTTGTGCGCGAAGCTAATACACATATTTTGATATTGGTGTATGTGGCAGTCAGTCTGCTTTGCTTTGTCACCTTCAAATCGTGGCGTGCGGTTCTTTGTGCCATCCTGCCTTTGGCGTTGACCTCCGTCCTGTGCGAGGCACTCATGGTAGGTCTCGGCATCGGAGTCAAAGTGGCGACTCTTCCAGTCATAGCGCTGGGTGTTGGCATTGGCGTCGACTACGCGTTGTACATCCTCAGCGTAACCCTAACGCACTTGCGCGATGGCAAGGATCTCTCTGAAGCCTATTACCGCGCACTGCTGTTTACCGGAAAAATTGTCGTACTTACAGGCGTGACACTCGGCGTTGGCGTCGCCACTTGGGAATTTTCGCCGATCAAGTTCCAGGCCGACATGGGCATCCTGCTGGCGTTCATGTTCGTGTGGAACATGCTGGGAGCGCTCATCCTGGTGCCGGCTCTCGCGTCCGTTCTTCTATCTTCGCGGAAGCAATCTTTTGGCCTGACTGTTGCAGCGGATGCAGGGCAGTCTGCGAGTGACGCAACAAAAATATGAGGAGACATAACATGGGAAATATAAAGCGCTCGCGGCTGAAAATCATCCTGTTTGTCATCGGCAAAATGCTGCGACTTAAGGCTAGAAGGCATGAAGCATTTCGGGAATTCATGCAGCGTCGCAACTGTGTAGTCCAAATCCGCCTGAAGGACGGCACGATTGGCCGCCATTACCGTTTTACCAATGGCAAGATTGATTCGCATGCGGGCCTTCATCCCAATCCCGATGTAACCATGGCTTTTACGGATCTGGCGACGGCGCTGATATTTATGAACCCCAATCCAGATCAACGCGAGATCAGTTTGGCGGCGAAGACCTTCAGGGTCGTTGTCGAAGGTCGTGACGAACTGTCCGTCTGGTTTATGCAACTTATGAACTTGATCAATACTGCTGGCCTGGAGTTTGGCACGGTAATGCGTGATGGTACCAGGCGCTACACAACGATCAGCAACGGTGGTCCGCTATTTGTCTTTGTGAAAGACGGGCGCATCGTTCGCACGACGCCGATCGATTTTGAACCCGGTGATGCACCCAGCTGGACGATTCGAGCGCGCGGTCGCAGTTTTACGCCGCAGCGTCGTGCAACAGTGAGTCCGCATGCCCTTGCGCTGAAATCCATGGTGTATTCGGATAAACGACTGCTTTATCCGATGAAGCGGGTCGATTTTGATCCAAATGGCGAGCGTAATCCGCAGAACCGGGGAATATCGGGATACGAACGTATCAGCTGGGACAAGGCGCTGGATATTGTCTCCAGTGAGATAAAGCGCCAGAAGGCAGAGCATGGCCCCGGAGCCATGGCGCTCTATCAGAGTTCACACCACCAATGGGGAAATATTGGCTATTACCTGAGCGCGATGCTGCGCTTTGGCAATCTCGTTGGATTTACGCGTGTGCATCCCAATCCGGATTCTTGGGAGGGTTGGTACTGGGGCGCTCAGCACCACTATGGAAACAGCATGCGCGTCGGCCTCCCCGGAGCGTATGGTCTGGTCGAGGACTGCCTCAAGGAATGCGAAATGATCGTGTTCTGGTCGAGCGATCCGGAGACGACCAATGGTGTCTATGGCGGCTTCGAAGGTACGCAGCGGCGTTTATGGGCCAAGGAACTCGGTATCGAGTTCGTTCATATTGATCCCCACCTCAATCCAACGGCGCAACTATTGGGTGGCCGCTGGATTCCAATTCGCCCGGCCACGGACGCGGCGCTGGCGGCAGCCATTATGTATGTCTGGTGCAAGGAAGACCGATACGACAAGGAATATGTACGCACGCGGACTACCGGATTTGACGAGTGGCGTGACTATCTGCTTGGGGTCGAAGACGGTATTGCGAAGACACCCGAATGGCAGGAAATTGAAACGGGGGTGCCGGCCCGCGTTGTTCGCGCGCTGGCGAGAACCTGGGCGAGCAAGAAGACCTACTTGGCAGCCGGTGGTGCAGGTATAGGCCTCGGCGGCGCCGCGCGAGGTGCCACAGGAAGCCAATGGGCACGATCAATGATCTTGATGATGGCCATGCAGGGTTGGGGTAAACCGGGGATCAACTTCGGAAATCTCCAGGGCTTTACGCCACTCGACTTCTCGTTCTACTTCCCGGGTTACGCCGATGGCGGTATTTCCGGCGAACTCATGTGGACCGCGTCTGCGGTGAATAACTATGTGCGCATGCCCCATATCCTGACTATGAACCCCGTCAAGCAGATGATCCCCCGGCAGCGTTTTCCCGAGGCGATCCTTGAAGGCAAGTGCGAAGGTTATCTCTGGGACGGCATGTCAATGGAAGCGCAATTTGCGCCATACAAGTATCCGATGCCGGGCTACTCACCTGTACACATGCTCTACCGTTATGGCGGCTCTTCAATGGGCACTATTGCCAATTCAAGCCGGTTTGTCGAAGCTTATCGCCATGAGTCGCTCGAGTTTGTCGTCAACCAGTCGATCTGGTTCGAAGGGGAGGCTCAATTTGCCGATGTCATCCTGCCTGCCTGCACCGCGCTGGAACGTTGGGATATCGGCGAATCGGCCAACTGTGGTGGATATGTCCAGGATGCGCAAGGGCAACTCAACCACCGCATGATACTGATGCAGCACAAATGTATCGAGCCGCTGGGCGAGTCCAAGTCCGACTACCAGATATTCCTGGATATCCTGCAGCGGCTTGGGCTGGGCGGGCTCTTTTCGGAGGGATGCAGCGAACTCGATTGGTGCAAGCGCCAGTTTGATTCAAGTGCCCTCCCGCAGCGCATGTCGTGGAAGCAGTTCCTCAAGAAGGGTTACTACATCGTACCGCCATTACCTGAGAGTGTGCGCCATGCACCGTACATGCGCTGGTTCGCAGAGGATCGGCACAAGGATGCACCCGAGGCGCTGCCCTTGCCTTCACAATATGCCGAGACGTTCGGTAAGGGATTACAAACGCCGTCGGGCAAAATCGAGTTTTCAGCCACCACGATTGCGCGGGCAGGCAATGAAAATCCCGAGCGGCAGGCGTTGAATCGGTATCTGCCTTCGTGGGAAGGGCGGGCGACACCTGTCTTGTCCGAGAGCTACCCCCTGCAAATGATTGCGACGCATCCGCGCTACAGCTTCCATACCTACGGCGATGGCAAAGACAGCGTCATAAATGACATTGTCGAACATCGTGCGCGCGTCGGTGACCACTATTACTGGGTGATGCGCATCTGTCCGTCCGATGCGGCGGCACGCGGCGTTCGCCAGCACGACTTGATCCGAGTGTTCAACGACCGCGGCGCCGTACTTTGTGTTGCTGACATATCACAGACTGTGGCGACCGGAGTCGTGAAGACATTCGAGTCCAGTGCAGAGTTTGATCCTGTCTTGACAGACAAAGGAATGATTGACCGGGGGGGCTGCATGAACGTCCTCACGAATTCGCGCCCGCAGATTGCCGGTACTGACGCTAGCGCGCCGAACTCATGCTTGGTTCAGATTGAACGTTGGCAAGGTCCCGCACCGTCTCACATTGGAGAGCGCGTCCATGGCTGACATGTTTGCCTTTGTTTCCGAACGTATTGTCGTCGGCGGGCTTCGGGGAAAACTTGTTCTCCAGATGCAGACATTCACGAGGAATAGATCATGAAAAAATGGAATCTCATCGTCGACGTTGCGCTGTGCGAGAACTGCAACAACTGTGTGCTCGCCACCAAGGATGAGCATATCGGCAACGACTTCCCAGGCTATGCGGCATCACAGCCTCTCCACGGGCATAACTGGATCGATATCAAGCGCCGCGTCAGGGGGGCCGATCCGATGGTGGATGTAGCCTATCTGCCGATCACCTGCAATCACTGCGATAACGCCCCGTGTGTCGCAGCCGCACATGGCGACGCGATTTACAAGCGATCGGATGGGATTGTGATCATTGATCCGGTGAAAGCAAAGGGCCGCGCTGACCTGTGTGGCTCGTGCCCCTACGGCGCCATTTGGTGGAACGATGAGCTCCAGTTGCCCCAAAAGTGGATATTCGATGCTCATTTGCTCGACCAGGGCTGGAAAAAGCCGCGCTGTGAGCAGGCGTGCCCGACGGGCGCACTTCAGTCGATGCACGTAGAGGACCATGTCATGCAGGACATGGTTGGTCGCGATGGTCTGGAAACGCTACTCCCTGAGCTCAGGACAAATGCGCGGGTCTACTACCGCAACTTATATCGCTACTCGAAGTGCTTCATCGGCGGCAGTGTCACTGCCGTAGCCAGTGGCATCGTCGATTGCGTATCAGGTGCCAAGGTGACTTTGCGCGTCGGTGACAAGTTGATTGGCGACGCCAGCAGCGATGTTTTCGGTGATTTCAAGTTTGATGGTCTTGATCTATCCAGCGGAATTTATCGAATCGAAGTGTCCCATCCACAATCAGGAACAGCGGTGCGGGAGGTGGAACTTCAGGACCAAAGCATTTACCTCGGTGAAATTCAGCTTGGTAGCAATTAACGATTCCAATAGAGGAGGTATGAAATGAAAGTAGCATTTATAGGTTTGGGCAACATGGGCGCAGGAATGGCTTCCTGCATCCTGAAGGCAGGATATGACCTGACCGTCTGGAACCGAACTCCTGCCAAGGCCGATTCGCTTGTCGCCAGTGGTGCCAAGCTTGCATCGTCAGCAGCTGCGGCTGCAAAAGAAGCCGATCTCGTCATCACCAGCCTGATGGATGACGCATCCGTACTTGGCATGGTTAACGGCGAACTCCTGACGGCCATGAAGCCGGGAGCCATCCACCTCTGTGTCACAACGATATCACCAGCCTGTGCCGACAAGCTATCGAAGCTACACGCCAAGGAGGGTACACGCTATGTCGCCGGCCCCGTCATAGGCAGGCCGGATGCGGCGGCGGCCGGGCATCTTGCGACTTATCTTGGCGGTTCATATGATGCTATCGAGCAGATCAAGCCGGTATGTAACAGCTATGCCAAGATGGTAGTCGAGATTTCGGAACGTCCGTCCGTCGCAAACAGCATGAAGTTGATTGTCAATTATGCCGGCATCTCCATTATCGAACTTCTAGGTGAGAGCTACGCCTTCGCTGAGAAGAGCGGGATCAATCTTGCGTTTGTGCAGCAATTCTTTCAAATGGCGCTGGCTCATCCAGCGATGAAGATGTACGCCGAAAAAGCACGTGTGCGCGACTTCAAGGAGGACGTCGGTTTTGCCATGAGTGCCGGACTCAAGGACGTGACGCTCATGTTGTCCGCTGCCGATGAATTGGGTGTCGGCTTCGAGATCGGCAAGGTTATTGAGCGCAAGATGCGGACGGCTCTTTCCGGCGATCTGGCGACGGCTGACTGGAGCGCGATTTGCGAAGTAACTTGGCGCGAGTCCGGTCTCAAATAAAGCGAGAAGACGAACATGACTGATGGAATGATGTCCACGGACGTTGAGCCGCGGAAAGGAGAGCCAAATTGAAGCCTGATCGCAATATTAATGCAGGCGCAGCAACTGCGTTGTTGCACCAAAACTACATCGACGGTATTTGGTGTGACAGCATTTCCGGTCGGCGCTTCGCTGTCCATGATCCAGCCGACCTGCGTAGAGTATGTCACGAGTACCCGCTTTCCACGGGTGAAGATGCCGAGGCTGCAGTGCGCGGCGCGCATGAGGCGTTTGCGCGTTGGCGGCGACAGCCGTTGGCCGAAAGATCGGGCATCTTGCGACGGGCGGCACAAATCATTCGCACGAGGCGCGAGGAAATTGCTCAAATCATTACGCTCGAGAACGGCAAGCTAATATCAGAATCGTTGACAGAGATCGATGCAGCAGCCCTGGAACTCGAGTACCAGATTGGAGAAGGGGAACGCTCCTTCGGGCGCATTGGGGACTGCTATCGAGCGGGAATTCTCGGCTACTCGCGCCGAGAACCGATCGGTGTCGTCTCCGTTATCGTACCTTGGAACTTTCCGTTCAACGTGCCTTGGCGCAAGTTGGGGCCTGCCTTGATGGCCGGTAACACGGCTGTTCTGAAGCCAGCCAGCCAGACACCGGCAGTCGGCGAAGCAGTGATGCAGATACTGATTGAAGCTGGAATACCAAATGGTGTCGTGCAGTTCGTCACCGGTTCCGGAGGAGAGCTGTCTCAGGCGCTGGTTGGTCATACGCTCGTACGTGCTGTGACGTTCACCGGATCTACCGAAGTTGGACGCCAGATTGCCGAACTGGCAAGCAAGCGTTTCACGCGTACCCAGCTTGAAATGGGGGGCAAGAATCCGATGGTCGTGCTGGCGGATGCGGATATTGAGTTCACCGCCCAGGATGCCGCAGTAGGAGCCTATTCGTGCGCTGGACAATGGTGTACCGCAACCAGCCGCTTGATCGTCGAAGAGGGGATTGCCGATGCCTTGATGGAGGCTTTGCTGAGACGAATCCATGCGTTGCGGCTTGGGCCGGGAACCGACCCCGCCGCCACGATGGGGCCCGTCGCAGGCAAGGTTCAACTCGACTCGATTCTCGCCCACATTGCCCGTGCCCGCGAGCAAGGTGTGCGCTTCGTGACAGGTGGCAAGCGAGCTAGCGGGGACGGACTTGAATACGGCTGTTTTATCGAACCGAGTCTCGCCGACAATCCGACGCTGGCGCACGATATATCCAGGACAGAAGTGTTTGGCCCGGTGCTGGCAGTCTACCGTGTGCCGAGCTATGAAGCTGCGTTGAAGCTTGCCAATGATGTGCCCTATGGCCTGTCGTCGTCGATCTACACGCGCGACCTCGATAAAGCGATTCATTTTACCGAGCACACGGAAGTAGGTTTGACACACATCAATGTCCACAGCGCCTACAAGGAGCCGCAGCACAGCTTTGGTGGTGTTAAGGAATCGGGTTTTGGCCTTCCGGAGGCTGGATCGACGGGTATCCAGTTCTTCCAGGAGGAAAAAGCTATCTACATCAGAAAACGCGATTTCAGCGTCCTGGACTGAACAATTATAGCGAGGAGATCACAATGCCTTTGACGAAAGAACAACAAGTACTGCTTTATACAAATCTGGCCCGTGCCATGGCTGTCGACCGGATGATGATGCGCGTCATCCGGGCTGGTCGTATGGTTGGCTTCTACCATGAAGGGGGTGTCGCGCTTGCTCCCGGTGTCGCAGCTGGAAGTTTCCTGAAGAAGGATGACATCATGTGGCCGCACTATCGAGCCCATTCGCTGGCGCATACGATCAGCAAGGGGATTGATGTCAAGTATTACGTTGCCGAACACATGGGGCGTGAGGCTGGCTGCTGCAAAGGCCGCTCCAGCTTCCACCTTTCTTTTCCCGATGATCATGTCTTTGCCGCATCCGGGAATATCGGTGCTAACTTCCCCATGTGCATAGGATACGGCTTTGCGGCCAAATACAAGAACAGCGGCCAAATCGTGGTGAATTGCTCTGGCGACGGCTCGTATGGCGAAGGCCGAGCTCACGAAGCGATGCTGATGTCTTCGCTGTGGAAGCTGCCCGTCATCTTTTGGTGCGAGAACAATGGGATTGCCCAGCACAGCACATTGTCGACGCTATTTCCCGGAGACCATATCTCGCAGCTTGCTGCCGGATACAAGATTCCCGCCATCGTCGTCGATGGACAGGATCTCTTCGCCTGCGCTGAAACGGCGCTAGAGGCTCTCAATCATGTGCGCAGCGGCAAGGGGCCAATCTTTGTCGAATGCATGACGTACAGGTCACAGGAGCACAACGTTGGTGGTCTGAATAATGACGGCCCAATACCACGCGAGCAGTCCTTGATGGATAAGTGGAAGATCGAGAAGGATCCACTTGCGCTTGCCGAGAAGGTACTACTCAAGAAGAAGATACTTTCCAAGGAAGACGTCGAGCAAATCAAACACGAGGCCGAGGCCGAGGCGGACGCCATGGAAGCGTTCAGCGAGGCCAGCCCGAAGACCACGCCATCTGTTGAATCCCTGATGTCCGCTGTATATGCCGTGTGAGAGAGATAAATACCATGACTAATGAAAGAGAAATCAGCCTTACCGAAGCCATCCGTGAGGCTATCAGCGAGGAAATGGAGCGGGATGAGAGCGTCTACCTGCTTGGTGTCAGTATCCAGGCGGGCACTTTCCCGCATACAAAAGGACTGTGTGACAAGTTCGGTCAGCGGCGGATAATCGATGCACCATTGGCGGAGCCCGGTATCGTCGGTTGTGCCATGGGCTCGGCGCTGGAAGGACTTCGACCGATCGTGGATTTCATGTACGCCGGCTTTTCATACTTTGCAGGCTCTGAGGTTTTCCTTCAGGCTTCCCAGTACCACTTCATGCACGGCAGCCAGCTTTCGTTGCCGATGGTAATGATGGGAACATGTGGTGTCGGCCGCCGCGTCGCCAATGAACATGCCACGCTGCCCTATGGTGCGCTCATCCATCACCCGGGCATAAAGGTTTGTATGCCGTCGACGCCCTACGATGCCAAGGGACTGATGAAAGCAGCGATCCGCGACAACAATCCGGTGTTCTTCCTCTGGCATATCAACACGATGATGCTAAAGGGGATGGTGCCAGAGGGTGATTACGTGGTCCCGTTAGGTTCTGCTGACGTCAAGCGGCAGGGAACCGACGTGACTGTTCTGGCAAGCGGGCTGCAGGTCCATAACGCGCTCAAGGTCGCCGAACAGCTTAAAGATGAGATCAGCGTCGAGGTGGTTGATCCGCGCAGCTTTGAACCATTTGACTGTGACACGCTATTACGTTCGATCGAAAAGACGACACGCCTGGTTGTCGTCGACGAAGACTGGGAGCGGGCCGGATTTGCCGCCGAAGTCATTGCACAGGTGACGGAGAAGGGTTACGACTTGCTTGATGCTCCCGTCAAGCGCGTTTGCCATCCCAATATGCCCATTCCTGGCGGCTACATCGACGCCTACACCATGCCGACACCGGAACGCATTGAAGCTGCGATCCGCGATGTCTTACGTTAAGGGGCGAGCCATGATTCGTGAACTGATATTGCCGCAACTGGCGATGGGCATGTCTGAAGGCACCATCGTCGACTGGCTCGTTGCTGAAGGAGCTCTTGTCCAGCGGGATGAACCCTTGGTTTCGATTGAAACGGAGAAGGTTGTGACCGATCTACCTTCACCATATACCGGCTACGTACACTACATCGCCAAAGCTGGCGATGTTCTACCGGTGGAAACCATGATGGGGCAGCTTGCTGAGACGGAAGCGGAATACCGAGAACTGTTGGCCGACAGTGGTATCAAGGCGGCAGCCGAAGCTGTTGCCGAGATTACGCCTGCAGTTTCAGTTGCCGCTGGCGTACACACCAATTCTGGTGGCCGCGTGCGCGCTTCAGGTCTCGCCAAGGCACTGGCTAAACAGCATAAACTGAGCCTTACTGACCTTGTTGGCTCAGGTCCGAGTGGACGCATCGTGCGGCGCGACATCGAAGCCGCTCTTTCCGCACGCGCGAACGTGACCAAAACACCTCCAACGACGGCGGTTCCTGGCGCAATTGCGGCTCCCGTGTCAGGGCAATTGCGTGAGAAAGCTCGCATTCCGTTGAACGGTATGCGCAAGGTGATTGCTGATCGGATGGTGGCCGCAAAGACCACGGCTGCGCATACGTACACATTTTTTGAAATTGACGTTACCAAGCTTTTGGCTGCTCGCCAGACCATGCTGAACAAATCAGAAGAGCTGGGAACGAGGGTATCGCTGATTGCTCTGCAAGTCATGGCGCTAGCGCTTGCGTGTCGTCACGTGCCGATCTGCAATTCGACCGTTGGTAGCGATGCGATCACCGTCTGGGACAATGTTAACGTCGGGATAGCCGTAGCATTGCCCGGAAAGAGTGAATACGATTCAGGGTTGGTCGTCCCTGTGATACGCAACGCACATGCCAAGAGCGTTCTCGAGATCGATGCCGAGGTGAAGACTTTGGTCGACCGAGCCCGCAAGGGCGAACTGACGGCGGAAGATATGGCCGAGGGCACCATTACCTTGTCCAGTACCGGTGGATTTGCCGCCGGTGCATGGGCTGTTTCGACGCCTTTGCTGAACTTGCCGCAAGTCGTGAACTTCCAACCGGGTACGCCGTTGGACAAGCCCGTGGTCGTGGACGGCCAAGTGGTGGTGCGCAGCATGCTGCCCTGTGGCCTCAGCTTCGACCATCGTGCCATGGATGGTGCGCCTGTTGGACGCTTTGTGCAGAAGCTAATCGATTTGCTCGGTCATCCCGAGCTCATGCTGCTGTGAGGCCGGGAATGGATAAAGAATACGATATTGCAATAATCGGCGGCGGTCCTGGCGGCTATGTTGCCGCCATTCGCGCTTCACAACTGGGCCTCGCTGCGGTTGTCATCGAGAAGGAGGTGCTCGGCGGCGTATGTCTAAACTGGGGGTGTATCCCCTCCAAGAGTCTTATCCATCATGCGACAGAGTTTCGCTCGTTGAGTGAGATGGAGGCACTTGGCGTACGGGTTGATCGAAGCGGGTTTGACTATGCGGCTGTTCATGCCCGCTCACGGCTTGCAGCGAAGACATTGGCTGACGGAGTTGCCGGCCTGCTGCGAAAGAATAAGGTCAATGTCGTTAAAGCGGTGGCTACTATCTCTGGGGCGCGAACCGTCGCTTTGCGTAAAGTCGATGGTACAACCGACGAGGTCAAGGCAAAGAACATCATCATTGCGACCGGATCCCGCCCCATGTCCGTTCCCAGTTTTGTAGCCGACGAGCAAGACATCCTTACTTCGTCCGGAATCCTGACGATGACAAAACTCCCGTCATCGCTGGCGATCCTGGGAGCCGGCGCGATCGGCTGCGAATTCGCCTATGTGATGAATGCATTCGGCGTCCGGGTCACGCTAATAGAAATGGCAGACCACATACTTCCGGCAGAGGATTATGAGGTGGCTGGTGTACTGGGTGAGTCGTTGCGCAAGTCAGGCATCGATGTCCGAACGAAGACCCGTGCGGTTTCGTGGCAGAAGAAGGGAAATGGATTAACGATCCAAGTTACGACCGAAGGTAAGGCGGTAGAAATTGAGGCGGAAAAGGTGCTGGCGGCGTTCGGTCGCACCCCCAATTCCAGGGAACTCGGACTCGATACCGTCGGAGTCAAAGTGGATGGTCGTGGCTACGTTGTGACAGGCGATTACGGCCAAACCAATGTAAAGGGGATATTTGCCATCGGCGACGTAGTGGCCTCTCCTGCCTTGGCGCACGTCGCGTCGAAGGAAGGCGAACTGGCAGTCGAATTTATCGCCGGGCATATGCCGACAGCAAAGAGCGTGGCGGAGGACTTGGTTCCATCGGCGATCTACTGCGAACCTCAAGTAGCTGGCCTTGGGTTACGCGAGGACACTGCTGCGGCAAAAGGCATACGGTTCAAGAAAAGTGTTTTTCCTTTTCGTGCTACGGGCAAGGCTGTGGCGGTTGGCAAAACCGATGGTCTTGTCAAAATACTGAGTGATCCGGGAACAGGCGAAATCCTGGGTGCGCACATAGTTGGCAGCAATGCTACGGAGTTGATTCACGAGTTTGCGCTGGCACGAAGCAGTGAGCTGTTGGTCGAAGATATCGCATTGACTATTCATGCGCACCCAACCCTTGCGGAAGGCGCTATGGAGGCGGCAAAAGGCTCCATAGGCAAGCCGATCCATATATAGAATCCGGAGATAGACATCATGGCTGGCTACATGTTGATTGCGTTTGGATTCGGGTGGATGGTCGTAGCTGCACTTCTTGGTCTATATCTTGGTTCGCAACACGAGAACCATATTGATGAACTTCTGGCTGCCGCGACAGATGGCGATCTGGTCAGATATCACCAAATATCCGATGCCTACAAGTGGCGCAGTTCTACGCATGCGCATGGGATGTTGTTTTCACTTTCCAGTGTAGCCATCGGTCTTGTTTTGTTACAAAAAGGCCATGCGATACCAATGTCCGGAGCTGTGGCTGGGACATTGGCCATCGCGATAGTTTTATGGACCCTGGCAGCTTTAAGACGAATTCGTATATTAATGGGGTTAACAGATTTGGTATTTATTTGTGTGATAGCGATCGTTGCTGTATGCACCGTTTTGAATTAATAGTTTCAATACATTTCTTGGATTGAGGAGGAAATTTGCATACAATGTCAAGGTGACATCATCGTATATATATGCAAGCATTTCCAATTCACTTGAATATCATGAATGTAAAGAACTTTGACCCAGCTGACGAAGACGCGGAAAGCGAAACAGTCAATCATAGAACTATCGAAGGGCAACGTCGTCGGGCAAAAACCGAGACGAAAATCATCCTTGCCGCGGTGCGGGTTTTTGCAGAACAGGGTCTCGATGCACCTGTTATTGATGATTTTATTAAGGCCGCCGGTATTGCGCGGGGTACTTTTTACAATTATTTCAAGAGCACTGATGAACTGCTTCGTGCTACCTCTGATTTGCTCACCGAAGAGCTGGTGCTGTTGGTCGACGAGAAGATTCGGTCGTTTAAGGATCCTGCCTTCCGGATCGGAGTGGGCTTAAGGCTTTGGATGCGATGGTCTGAGAGCAACCCATTGTGGTGCCGTTTTATTGCCAGAGTCTGGAATTCCGTAAAGTACGAAAGGCCGTTTCATGACATCCGCGAAGGCATTCGAAAGAAGGTATTTGTAGCGCCGGATCCCTATGTGGCGTGGGATGTCCATTCAGGAGCTGTCCGCCAAGCGATGTATAGACTGGGGCAGGGAAACGCGAGGCTCGGTTATGGTGAGTCCGTGGTCCAAATGTGTTTACAGGCACTCGGTGTGAGCGCCAAGACCATTGAGGAAATCATGGCAATTGAACTTCCCGATTTACCTGCTAAATAAATCTTCATGCACCATCGTTAAGCATGTCAGGGCAGGGGTTTGACACCTCGGTGTAACCTTTTGACCTGGAATTCCTTACGTCAATGGGTGCCATGGATTTTCGAGAGGATGTAGTCGTTCTTTACGCAACCAGTGGTCGAGTTGCTCTGTACATTCAATTTTAGGAGACCGGCAATGGCCCTGACCGCACCTCAAATGACGACGATATCGTTGCACCTTGATGGTGCCGTTGCCGAAGTACGCCTGAATCGCCCGGAGCGCTCAAACGCCATTAACGAAGCGATGTGGAATGAATTACGCGAAGCGATGCGCTGGGCGGATGCAACTTCCGAGATACGGGCGGTTATAGTGGCTGGAAATGGGCGGCACTTTTGTGCCGGTATCGACCTTTCGATGCTGACCGGGGTTGCTCAAGTTGTGTCGCATTCAGACTCGGCACGGAGCCGTGAAAAACTGCGCCGCTTAGTGCTCGACTTGCAAGACTGTTTGACCAGTATTGAGCAATGTCGCAAACCGGTACTGGCGGCAATCCATGGGGCATGCATAGGTGGTGCAGTCGACCTGGTAACCTGCTGTGATATGCGTTATGCCTCGACCGACGCAGTGTTTTCGGTGCGTGAAATCGATGTTGGCATGACGGCAGATGTCGGTACACTACAACGCCTTCCGCGCCTGGTGCCGGATGGCGTTGCGCGCGAATTGGCCTTTACCGGGCGAAGTGTAGATGCGAATGAGGCGGTGACCATTGGTCTGGTTAATCGCGTCTACTCCTCGCCGGAAGAACTCTTCGCCGGCGTTATGCAAATCGCCCAGAGTATTTCCGCCAAATCCCCACTGGCAATTCGCGGCACAAAAGAAATGCTCAATTATGGACGCGATCATTCAGTTGCTGATGGACTGAACTACGTAGCGACATGGAACGCATCGATGCTCATGTCGGCCGACCTTAGCGAAGCCATGGCGTCTGCAAAAGAGAAGCGCCCTCCGGTCTTTGATGACTGATTGGATCAAACATCAATTCTATTTTGCACTAAGGAGTTCGAATGACTTCACCTTACCCGCACTTGCTAGCTCCGCTCGACCTCGGCTTCACCAGTCTTCGCAACCGCGTCCTGATGGGCTCGATGCATACCGGCCTGGAAGACGCCGGCAATGCCCACAACCGCATGGCCGCATTTTACGCGGCCCGCGCCAAAGGGGGTGTTGGCTTGATTGTCACCGGCGGTTTCGCCCCCAATCAAGAGAGCATCGTCATGAAGGGCGCCTCGCTGATGAACAACGAAACAGAGGCAGCCAAACACAAGGTGATCACTGAAGCGGTACACGCTCACGGAGGCAAAATCTGTTTGCAGATCCTGCACACAGGGCGATATGCCTATGGCGTGCAACCGGTCGCACCTTCGGCTATCCGCGCGCCGATCAACCCGGCAATTCCGCGAGAAATGACTGAGGATGACATAACCCGCACCATTGATGACTTTGCGGTCTGCGCGGCCATGAGCCAACTTGCCGGCTATGACGGGGTCGAGATCATGGGCTCAGAGGGCTACCTGATCAACCAGTTCATCGCCAAGCGCACCAACCATCGCGCCGACCGCTGGGGCGGTACCTTCGAAAACCGTATCCAGTTCGGATTGTCCGTCATCCGCGCCGTGCGAGAACGCGTGGGCAAGAACTTCATCATTATCTTCCGACTGTCGATGCTGGATCTCGTCGAGGAAGGCAGCACCTGGGACGAGGTCGTGCAGCTGGCCAAAGAAGTCGAGAAGGCGGGCGTCACCCTCATCAATACTGGCATAGGCTGGCATGAGGCACGGGTGCCGACTATCTACACCGCGGTGCCGCGCGGAGCCTTCAGCGAAGTGACCCAACGTCTGATGGGCCAAGTCGAGATTCCCATCATCACCTCGAACCGCATCAATGACCCTGAAACAGCCGAGGGCATCATTGCCGACGGCCATGCCGACATGGTCTCGATGGCACGCCCCTTCCTCGCTGACGCCGATTTCATCAACAAGGCTGCTGCGGGCCGCGCCGACGCTATCAACACATGCATTGGTTGCAACCAGGCATGTCTGGATCACATCTTCAACGGTCAGCCGGCATCCTGCCTGGTCAACCCGTATGCCTGCCACGAACTGGATTTCGAGGTAAAGCCCACGGATGTGCCCAAGAAGGTTGCTGTCATCGGTGCTGGCATGGCCGGGCTTGCGGCGGCGGTGACGCTTGCCGGGCGCGGCCACAAGGTCACCGTTTTCGAGGCGCAAACCCGTATCGGTGGCCAATTCAACTATGCCAAACTTATCCCCGGCAAGGAAGACTTCAGTGATACGCTGCGCTATTTTACGACGCAGCTGAAGGAACTCAAGATCGACTTGCGGCTCGGGTTCCGTATCACAGCGGCTGATTTGTCAGGCTTTGATCATGTCGCCATCGCAACCGGCGTGGTACCGCGGACGCCGCCCATCCCGGGAATCAATCACGCAAAGGTACTGAGCTACCCCGAGACAATCGAGCACCCCGAGCGCGTGGGCAAAAAAGTAGCACTGATCGGAGCTGGCGGCATCGGCTTCGACGTAGCGGAACTGCTCACGCACAGCGGCACCAACGGCCACGAAGCCAAACTTGACAACTATCGCAAGGAATGGGGCATTGACGTCAATTACACCGAGAATCGCGGTGGATTAGCCGCCCCGCAGATGACGGACTCGCCGCGCGAAGTGTGGCTCCTCCAGCGCAAAGCTACCAAGCTCGGAGATAGCTTGGCCAAGACCACCGGATGGGCGCGCCGCTCGCTTCTGCAAAAGCGCGGCGTGCATATGCAAGGCGGTGTCGACTACCTCAAGATCGACGATGCCGGCCTGCACATCCGGGTTAACAATGAAGAACGCTTGTTACCGGTCGACAACGTCATCATCTGTGCTGGTCAGGAATCACAGACTGAGCTAGTCCCGGCGCTAAAAGCAAAGAATATAGCTTACACACTGCTCGGTGGCGCAGATGTTGCAGCCGAACTTGATGCCAAGAAAGCCATCTGGCAGGCGACAGAGTTCGCTGTCAAGTTTTGAGAATTTTCGGAGTAGGTTTTAATGTTCAATATTTTATCTATTTGGAGGCACACTATGTATAAACACATTCTCTTACCCACCGATGGATCTGACCGCGCGCAACGTTCTATCACGGCAGGTATTGAGCTCGCCAAGGTGCTAAATTCCAAGGTTACTGCCCTTTTCGTCGGTGTAGCTACATATATTCCCGGGGTTAATGAAGGTACAAATCCTCGAGCCGAAGCAGCTTTGTCAACAGTTGCTCGGCAAGCAACGGAAGCAGGCGTTACTGCAGTAGGCGTCTACACGCTGGGAGACTCACCTCAGGATGAGATTGTCAAATTCGCTAAAGAGAAAGGCTGTGATCTAATCATCATGGGCACTCACGGTCGTTCTAAAGTTGGGAAGTTATTTCTGGGGAGTGTTGCCGCATCTTTGCTCGCGGACTGCGACATCCCGGTATTGCTCTACCGTTGAGGTAGTTATGGGCGGTGATGGGCGTTGTTGCATGGATACCGCATTTATATGGATACTCTATACTGTCAGCATTCTTCTTTCGCCTCTCAGCGATCCGTCAGAGAGATCGCCACGAAGGTCCGCACTTCGGTGCCATACAAGGAGACACCGGCAGAACGATTTAACGCATGTGTTGCATCGACCGGTTGAATCCGCACCGATGAACAGTCGCTCATAGCAATCACGCTACCCGCCTTCAAAGGGGCAAGAATTTTGTTGGATGAAGTGGTCATTCAACCTCTGAGCCAGTTGCAACAAGTTTTTTATGCTTGACATTCAGCAGTTAAACGCTGTTCACGCCTGATATGGGGGCTGTACTTAATTGCCAATTGTCCGTTAGCTGAATCGACTTCATGTGGCGTTAGTTTTAGGGGACGTCGAGTGCCACTTCCTCGACCGTTTAGTGGTTTTTTCATTTCTTCAAACATTTCAACTATCGTCGTACCAGTGACACGAAACAATTTCTCAAATTCATTGCAAGACACTTTGCCAACAGCGGCACTGTCCGCAAACGACATACCATCTGCGAAAAACGCTACGGCTGCTTTCTCTAACCCATTCGCGCGATTGCCTTTAAAGTTGGGCAGCCCCATGTCACGTAGTCGACCAGAAATTGCTGCATAACTTGTCATCAGTAGAGAAGCTGTTTTTGAGTAGCTGCCATGCGATTTGATATAGGCAGACTTAAGTTCCGCATTTTCGATTATATGAAACGCTTTCCTTGCGGCCTGTGCCGGTTCTGCTATATCAGTCTGGGTCAGGGAATTCATTGCTTCATCCGGCGAATCGAAAAGAAATGACAGAGCTAATATGTAAGCTGCCACCGAAGATGAAGCTGTAGCCATGTAGAGTACGCCGTCCAATTGACTGTTAATCTCTCCTTCGCGTTTGTCAGCCAATCTCGGCAGAACTGTGGCAAGCCATTCTCTGCCAAATTTCGCTACGACGGCATCGCTTAGTAAAGGGGATTTAACTTTTCCTCCGTGAGTTTGGAAGCCGCGCGCGGCAGCTTTGTCTCTCAGGATGGTCGATACATATTTAACGCTGAATGGTTTTTCAGTTTCAAGTAGCGCGGATGATATTGCAAGAAAAGAATTGATATAACTGTTATCAATCGTATTCGTCATCCATGATTCTGGAACGGAGTATGACTTGTCTATGACCTGATCTGGCGCCAACAAGAATGAATGTTCGCTCTCCAAATATAGGAGCGGGAGTTTGTGCTCTGGACACCAAAATTGACCTGGCAATTGATGCTCATAGTGCCAAAACGTTCTGCCATGATTCTTCTCATCACTTTTCATGCATTCTAAGCAGCAGTACGCGCCAGGGCGAGCAACGCGCATTCCTGAGTCACGTAGAATATTCCGGTTATCTTCGCTACCATGCATAAGGTCTGCAAAGTACGAAGTAATCCCTCGACGATACGGCAAGGTTGAATGTTGCCTAACAAAAGTTTGAGTATCGGTTTGAGCAATTTTGCCAAGCAGTTCAGTAGTGGGAGCCTGTCGTCTTGTTTTGTCTCCCAATCCAACATGCAGGGCAATTTTGGCGATAATTTCCGACTCTTTGTTGGCGCCATTTTGCCGCATCACTGCTCCTAGATAGCTTCGATCAATTTCATTTGGTAAGACGATGGGGATATTGAGCATGATCTGACTCCTCATGTGGTTTTATTTACGGTTTCTTGAATAGCCACCTGGAACCGTCCAATAGCTGCCAGGAAACTCGTAAGCGCAACAGCATGTTCGTTAGTTCCGTTCCAAACATCTTTGACTGCTTTCCAAAGAAGCTCTTCGCTTTCGATGGAGCCTTGCGGCAAATCTGCCAGTATTGCAAATTTGCAAATCTTCTCGACGTTTGGGGATGCTCGCTTGACCTTGCCCGAGAGTATCCGGCTGACTTGGGAAATATGAACTCCCGTTGCGTTGCTAATGTGCTTAAGGCCTATCTGCCTAGACTTTACGGAGGCTTTTAGGGCTTCAAGATGATGTTGGCTGGCGGTATCAAGCGGCACGATTGGAATAGATTTGAATTTGCATATTTGCAAATATAATTGCAAATATAATTGCAAATATGCAATAATGCAAGTGACGAATCGCACCAAAAATACTGGGCTGAGCTATTTGGAATGACGGTTATGCTTATATTGTAGATTTCTATGCGAACAGAGGTAGATTGCCGGGCGTTGTTACGGATATTCGGCAATCACAAGGGATTTTTGCAGTCTTGAAAGGCGCTAATTACTTAGGTCGATAGTTACGGATATATTCTCGCCAAACAGCTGTGTTTTTTGATAATAAAGTTTTGAACAAAACAATAAAGTTTTGAACAAAGTGTCGTAATACAGGGTTCGAAGTTTTGTCTTCGAACCCTTTTTTTATGGTCGCACAATTTGGAAAGAATTTCGGACATCAATTATGGAGCCGCGCCCCTCCGATCTGTTGAGTGGTAAGGTGAGATGGATGGTGCTGAACGGCGTGGATATGCTCTGTACCACCGCATGCGCCAAATAGTTTCATAGTCATATTTCTGCAATTTAAATTCACTAGTATTCGACTAGTGAAAAACCCTCCCAATTTCTCGTCGTAGTTGAACTGATGGGCAAGCGACAATTAAGTTCAACGAATTCTTTGGAGTTGCATCCGTATGCTG